>JYMV01034200.1_pt1 | contig 21743 bp, 9 predicted proteins | sample 338911 | NCBI WGS metagenome assembly JYMV01 (sample SAMN03354496, study PRJNA234377) | hydrothermal vent metagenome | biome: Deep sea; feature: Hydrothermal plumes at the Eastern Lau Spreading Center, Western Pacific Ocean; material: Seawater | place: Tonga | collected 2009 | depth 2000 m m
GGGATGATGAAAATCCAGCCAAAGATTACCAATGTTGCATAGGTGACCATCATTATTCCAAAAAGATGGGCAATCGACGACCAGAATAGCGCCAAGGCGACATCTCCTCGCTGTGCACGGGCGCCTAGACCACAACCTATAACGGCATGAATAAGTGGAAGGAATAATGCCAGCAATGCCAATTGTATCAGCGCTAGAATCGTAAACCCCCCTTCAATTTGGAAGACTCGGAATCCGAGTCTTGCCGCCAGCATGGCCCCAGTGCCCAAGCCAAATGCCCAGCCATTGACCGGGGCGGCGAACTTTGCCCGTACCGAGCGATTGCCAGCTCGCCATAACGTCAGGGATGAGATTCCGGCACCGAAGACCAGTAGCAGTATGAGGGTCGCCCATGAGAAAGAACTCGAACCCTCGACCACCAATATGAGATATGGTTGAAAGACAAAAAAGTCTAGGGCTGCGGCAACCATGGCGCCTAGGCCAAAACCCCAGATCAGAGATTTAACCATCGAAGGTGAATCGTAGAAACCATGCAGATTTCGCATCCCGCCGCGCCATCCCAGCGCCATTCCAAGCAGGCTGAACAAGGTCGCGACCTGCACGTAGAGCAGTTCCGCCATGATTTGCTGCGGCAATATCACTATCATGACCGTTGCGCATGAATGGAGTAGATTATCGATGGTTGAAATGTTTGGCAATGGGTTGAAACGGGGCGACCTTTCGCATTGCCACATGGCACTCGAAGGCCTGCGCAGTGGAATCTTCGCCGCACTGGCGAAATTGAAAGGCCGCGCCAAGTTGAATGAGGCAGAGTTAGCCGACATGATACGCTCATTGCGGCGGGCTCTGCAAGAAGCAGATTTCAATGTCCGCCAGACCAAGGAGATCACTGAGCGCGTCGAAGAAAAGATGCGTACTGAAGAGCGCCGTCCGGGGCTGGCGATTCAAACTCAGGCATTGAATATTCTCTATACTGAATTGGTGCGCCTGCTCGGCCCGGCAAAAGAGATTCGCCCCTATGCACAAACGATATTATTGGTCGGATTATATGGTCAGGGTAAAACCACCACCACGGCCAAAATGGCCGAATGGTACCGCCGTCGCCACAACGTCAAAGTTGCCGTGATTGAAGCCGACGTACACCGCCCAGGTGCATATGCACAACTCCAGCAACTGCTTGAAGACAGCAATATCCAAGTCTATGGAGAGCCGGATGAAAAGGATGCTACTACCATCGTGCGCAATGGTTTGGCCGAGGTCGGAGGTGCAGATGTGGTCATCGTCGATACCGCAGGTCGGCACCAGTTGGACAAGGAACTCGTGTTTGAACTCGAGCAGATTGCCACCCTGTGTAATGCGACTGAGAGATTCTTGGTCATCGATGCCCAAGTTGGGCAGGCAGCAGGCCCAATTGCCGCCTCATTCCACGACCTGGTCGGAGTTAGTGGAGTGATAGTGACCAAGTTGGATGGTACTGCACGAGGCGGTGGAGCGCTTTCTGCAGTTGCTGCCACCGGCTCCCCAATCGTCTATATCGGGGTCGGAGAGAAAGTTACCGACCTGGAAAAATTCGAGAGTGATGGTTTCATTTCCCGACTTCTCGGAATGGGTGATATCCGCGGCTTGATCGACCTGGCACCGAGCGACCTCGACGAAGAGGAAGCAATGCGAATCACTGAGAGAATGATGAGTGGTCGCTTCACCTTGAACGATATGTATGCGCAAATGGAAATGATGTCGAAGGTCGGAACCGTAGATAAATTGATGTCGTTTCTACCGACTGGAATGTTCGGCATGGGAAATATGAGCAAGGCGCAGAAAGAGGAGACTCAGCGTAATCTCGACTTGTTTCGGGTAATCATGGATTCGATGACTGCGGATGAGAAGAATGATCCCAATAGTCTGAAGGTCGACAGAATCCGAAGAATTGCCCGAGGTTCGGGAGTTACAGAAAAAGATGTCCGCCGTCTCATCGCCCAATGGAAGCGCTCAAAGAAGATGATGAAGGGCATGACCGGAAATCGTCAGATGTCGAAACAGATGAAAGAGATGATGAAGGGAATGGATGCCGATGAATTCGACATGGGTATTTGAGGTGCTCTCATGGGGCAGCGCCGTTTCGCCATCATCGGTCACCGAGTGCCCGCATCGGGAGAAATCATACTCAACGATTTAGCCGGCGGCAGCGGTCGCCTCGATGTTCTTTGTCGGGCCGTTAATACAGCACTTTTCGTCTCCCATGGCATTCGAGAAGACACACATGTCACACTCCACCTCATGGGTGGAAAGGGGCCGCCGAGGAGAATCTGGTTTGATGGAGATGAAATGCGCGGGGTCAGGGTCGATGAGCGAGCGATAGCCGGTCATATCGCAAAGGTATTGCGAGAACCGATTCCGGTTCTCGGCCAGTGGCCAACCTCATCACCGGGAATCAGATATTCGGCCGGTGGTTTGTCGCAGACTTTGGCCGATTGGCAACGAGAAGAGGTCGAATTATTCGCTTTGGCGGCCGATGCCCCAGCACTATGGTCTGGAGATGGGAGGTTGGAGAACGAGAAAAGGGATTATGGTAGAATCGGATTCTTCCTCTCTGACGACCTGCCATTCACGAGCGAAGAAAATGAGCTTTTATCTCAGTATTGTGCCCTGCGCTCACTCGGAGATGAGTGGTTGCAGGGACACGTAGTCATTGCTTTAGTACACCAATTACTCGACCTAGGCGTCGAACTGAATGAAGATTGAATTACTAGCAAAGCCATTTTGGAGAACCAGATTCAGCGACTTCCATGGCATGAGAGAGTATCCCTGCACCGAGGTTTAGGGGATGTCCCTCAGGCCAAGTCGGGCAGAGCGTCAGACTTGAAGAACCATTGAGGATGGTGCCGACATCACAATTCTCCTCAGGCTGGTTGATTATCTCGACTCCATCGATTAGATAGGTTGAACCATCACTCCCACGATGCAAAGCGTTGCGATACCACTTCATACCGACTTTGCTGGGTCTGATTTCACCGTTCCATTCCAGAGGGGTGTTGAGATTCAGAAATACATCACCGCGGCATAATGCCGCCCTAAGTCTGGCGCTGTTCCCAAGGGTCTGAACATCTCTGATTCCACCCAGTTGTGGGCGCAACAGATTATCGGCGACATCGGGAATGATATTCAGTACAAGTTCGATGACCTGCACCGCGGCATGAACCGCTTGGTCGAGTCCCTGGGTTGTGAATTCAGTCGAGGAAGTGGCTATCGACGGCAGGCCATATAGCGCCGCCTCTCGAGCGGCGCCAACGGTTCCACTATGGAGAACATCGACCGAGACATTAGGACCGAGATTCACTCCCGAGACACACAGCATCGGTTTTGCATCTGGAACAACATCGTCAAGAGCCCCAGATAGGCCGACGATGATACAATCACATGGGCTGCCACCGAGTGAGAATACCCGAGCCGATTCTCCTAATGAATCGGCGATATCCTGCCTTTCTTTCAGAGCCAGTTCCTGGCCGAGGGTTATACTCATTCCACTTGCCGAATTATTTACCTCGGGGGCAAGAATTACAATTCTATATCCACGCTCAATGAGAGCCTGTGATATCGAAAAAATACCCGGAGAATCGACTCCATCATCATTGGTTATGAGGATATAATTGGACATTATTCAGCCTCCGAGGGGGGCGCGGTTTTTCGTGCCACCGCAACCGTGACCATTACCGTACCGGCGACCATCAGAGGGCCACCGAGCCAAGTCCACATCCCGGGTATCTCCTCGACCCCCAAGGCCCAGCCGATTATAGCACCTAACATCGGTTCCATTACCAATGTCACCGAAATCAGCAGGGTCGGAAGCCAGCGTAGAGCGGCGTTGATACCGGTATGACCGACGAAGCCTGGGCCGATGGCGAGGTAGGCGATTGGTAGTAGCCAGGCGGCATCGAGCCAGCCGAATGTCGACAGGTCGGCGGCGGCCATACCGATTGGTGAGGCCTCGAACAGCATCGAAGAAAACGTCAGCAGAATAGCCGCTACAACGGTTACCGGAAAGGCGTACAGATGCAGGGGTAATCCTTCACTGCGCAACCTGCGCCCAATCATCAGGTAGCCGACCACCATCACCGCACCGAAGAATGCTGCCAGATCGCCAATGAATGTGACCTCACCTGAATCGCGGACCTCCTGCAAGGCGATGATTGCACCGGAGAAACCAATGACTGCCCCGGCAATTTCCAAGCGTGATAATCTTCTTCCGATGGCATAGGTGAAGATGACGACTACTAGAGGGTGTGAGGTGACGAATAGCAGACTATGAGTCAAAGTCGTATGGTCGAGAGACCAGACCCAAGAAGCGAAATGCAACCACAGGAAGACTCCGGATAACCCCATCAATACGATGGTTCCTCTGGATTTACCCCACTCTTTGACATCCGCGCTGGCGCCCCGCCATTGAATGATGAAGCCAGGTAATAGTACAATTGCGGTCGCCTGTAAGCGCCACGCGGCTTTGAGAATCGGCGGCACGTCAGTCATCGTTCTAAACACTGCTCCAGCACTGCTGACGGCGAATAGAGCCAATATCAGCAAGGCCCATGCGAACCAAGGTGGGCGCTCATGCATCTGCCTCATCTCATGCCGCCGCATCTGCTTCCCCATCGTCTTGGCCGATGATTCCTGCCGACTTGAACATGACATATATCATCACTCCGAGCAATAGATTGAAGCCGAGGAAACCGGACATTCTAAGCCAATACCATACGGTTGGATTAGCGACCAGTTCAAGGGTATCGAGGAATGCGAATATTGCCGACTCCATTCCAAAGAAAGCCTCGGCAGTAAGCAAGCCGGCCGCGACCATGAAGGTCGATAACAGAATCAATGCCCGCTTCTTTTCGGCCACCACTGGCCCCTCTTCCTCCTTTATCAGTTCAATCTCAGGGTCGAGTTTCTTTTCTTCCCATTTATCGCGCGCCACCCCACCGATGAGCATCGGCAAGGTGTGTGGCAGATCTAGATACATCCCGAGGCCGAACGAGGTACCCATCCCGGTCGCCATCTCGACGAAGACGCCGAGGGCGGCTCCAAGCCCGAGCAACCAGTAATCACCCTGGCCCTCGGCGAGAATTATCGAGAAGGTGGCAAAGGCGTTCGCTTGAGGGGCTTTGAGGTCGATGGTACCATTGGCGAGTTGAATAGAGAGGAATATGGCGATGCCTGCACCCAAAATAGCTCCAGGAACCACGCCGATGATGTTGCCCTTGGAGATGTGATAAGGTCGGTTACCTATATACAGGCTATTCTTGTAATCAGCTACCACGGTACCTGACATTGATATTGCCGAGCCGAAAACCGTTGTACCGACCAAGCCCAGCAGCACCGCCTCTTGTGTAGACAGAGAAAGCGCCTCATCAAAAGTGAGGAAAATCCCCATCAGCATCAGCAGGACAATGAATGATGTGCCGCTTACAGGTTCGATTCCGGTCTCTCCCATCACCCGTACAGCAATCGCCCCTAGGAAGAAGGTGGTAAGAATAAGTACCGTGGCGAAGATTAATGCCGGCAATAGACCGAAGCCACCAATCCAGAAGATGAGGACCATGACACCAAAGGTCAGACCCATGAAAAGCGGGATGTGCTTGAGTGGCCACTCGTACCAACCCTTACCTGGAATGTAATCCTGTCCGACATCACCACTCATAGCACTCTTGATGTCGCCACCGATGCCGGCAAAGGTACGCCACATCTTCAACAAGCCCCAGATTCCCCCGCCGACGATTGAACCGATGGCGATTTGTCGAACCACCCGTTTGAAGGCGATCATCTGTAGCATCGAGGGGCCGTTTACCGCGGCGTAATCACCGATTGCAACACGGCCGCCCTCGGCGGGGTCGAAGACCGGGAAATCCATCATCACCGCCATCGGTACGAGATAGAGCCAACCGACAAAGGTACCGAGGTTGACCAAGAATGCGACCCGTGAGCGCATGAACCAGCCGATTGCGAACATTGTCGGGGTGAAAGCGACGCCAATGTAGGTATGAGCGAGGGCATTATTCAACATCGAACCATCAGGGTCGTAATGGGTCACTCCCAGACTGGCGCCGGTATCGGGGTCAATTCCTGATGGTTGGTGGAGGATGCTTTCACTGTAGATGCTGGCGAGGCCGAACTCACCTACATGGGCGGTTTGCGCTACCCAATCCATCAACGAAATATATCCCTCTTGAAATTTTATCAGTGGATATTCCATCACGAACATGAAACCCATCGTCACCAAGGTCCAGAAACCTATGGTCTTGAGTGATTCCTTCGCATGTTCGACCGCACCTGTATTGACATCACAGGTTATGTCGAGCATCTTTAATGTCGCCTCGAAACCCGGCATCGGCAGAGGGTCTTCGACCAGCCAAACCCGGCGAAAAATAATGAAATACATCACCCCGAGAAAACCGGCGAACATAGAGGCGATGATACCTATGAAAGCGAGGCGGAAGGTGTCGGGGTCATCGATGAGATGGGCGCCGCCAGCCAGGGTATAATCACTTGAGGTTGCCAACAGAAAGATGGCTGGAAAGGTGAAGATGAAACCGGTCGAAGCATGGGTTGCCCCGGTAGTGGCTGAAGTCGAGATATTGACCTCTGAAGGTGACCAGCGAAGTGCCATTCCAAACAGGTAGGCGAAATACCAGGCTGCGGAGACAGCCAATCCTATCTTCAGTGCAATATATGCGGTGACGCCACTGAACACAGCCCCTATGGCAACTCCAGCCATCACCCGCCGAGTGGTCCAATGGCTGACCTCAAAAGATTCCTCGAGATTCTTTTCCTCAAGATATTGTTCGAGCAGACCGGTGTTGAGATTATTGTACATCTCTTCATCGAGCCAGGTCAGGGTTCCTTCCTCGATGGCCTTGATGCCCTGTGGTGTCAGGGGCTGGCGATAGGCTGACTTCTGTACTCCCATGCATAGCCTCCGATGCCCATGGTATCGCTATCCGCTTCAAGACCATTACGCAATGAAATAGACGGCATTCAATTTCTCAGCGAATCCTCGCATATCACTCCTCTGGAATCTCACCACGAGCCCGCGCGTCCTCTTCTTCAGCGACACGAATTCCTTCCTCAATGTCCACCTTGCTGGTGAGATAGGTCCCAATTAGAATGACTACCGTGACTGATAACAATGCAACTCGACTATCGAAAGTTGTGCTGGCAATTGCGTAGAGGGCCGTACCCATCATGGCCGCTGATTTCCCGAGGAATCCGAAGAATCCGAAGAATTCCGATGTACGGGTCTTTGGAGTTAATTGTGAGAACATCGAACGCGCTTGAGCGCCCGCTGAGCCCATGGCACAACCAACGAACAATCCGAGGATAATCCATTGCATCGAGACACTGATGCTGAGAGGTGCCCATACCTTACTGCGCATGGTCGAAGCCCACCAATCAACAGGGCCACCCTGTTCAACAATCGTTGGATGGGTATCACCCACTTCCGAAGAGCCTGCAATGGTATCATTTCCTCCGACAAGGATGATGGAGAATCGATGGTCATCAGTCTCTTCGAAAGCAGCGACGAGTGCCACCGCATCCGCTTCAGTAATCGTGTTGACATATTTCTCATCTACACTGGCTTGATCCGCAAGGAATGATGCCCCAAAGATGCCAACGCCAACGAGAAGGAATGCTGCAAAGACACCCATCCAACCCATGTTTCTCTCCTGTAACCACATGAGACCGCCGCCCAGTAGGACGACCATGACCAAGATGAACAAACATACCATCAACCCGGTACCTAGCGTACTTTCTCCCGAATCTTCTACCGAATAATCGGTTTCAGGGAAGTGTTCTTGGAAGGCATCACGGAAGACCGCGTCACCTTCAGAAGTATTGCTAATCCAATTTTCATAGGAAATACCGTACAATGTTGACAGGACATAAGCACTATCATTGGTACTCTCATTTCCATCCGGGTCATCATTCCAGGTAAAAACAAAGTCATAACGTGTTGAGTCCCCCTTCTCGGTTAATTCAGCATCATCAGGTACGCCATCCGCATTGGCATCGGTTTCTGAGTCTAATTCCAATGGAGCAAAACCTGCTGCAGTGACCGCTACTGCACAGTAGATGAGCAATGCCAACATCAATGCAAATTTCGTACCTTTCTTTTCAGCCAGTTTACCGAAAACAAACGTCATGGGAATGGCAACAATATTGACGGTCAACAAGAGCATGATATTCATTTTTTGATCGAGTCGTAACACGGAGTCTCCAAATGCACTTGCCATACTGGCGATTGTGTTCACGCCGTCATAGAACAACAGATATGCAAGCAAGAAGAATGCTAGCACCTTGAATTTTCGAATCTCCTTCGCGGTTTTGAATACCTGTCCATAAGCAATCTTGGCGGCTCCGAATACCCGGAATAAGTTGTTTTTTCCCAAACTTTCCCATTCCAGATCCGATGAGATTTCCGGTTCTGGTGTCCACTTGAACATCAGTGCTCCGAATCCCCACCACCATAATGCGGAGGTTACAAAGATGACAGAGATTCTGAAATTTGTGTCCCAATTGAATGGCCCCATGAGGATGAGTAGGTGGAAAATAAGTAGGATTGAACCGCCCATGAATCCATACATGTATCCCCAGGTTGACACTTTGTCCTGATCTTCTCTCTTGCCTAGATAAGGCATGAAGGAGTAATAGATGACGTTACCACCAGTGAATCCGATTGTACCAATGGTGAACATCACGGCGAGAACGATGTATCCATCTGAGCCAAAGTAAGGTGCTGCCCCCATCAATGCAGTGAATGCGATGCCCGCAGCTGTGTACCATTTGAGCAACTTCTTCTTGACTGGCATTCGATCCGCAATGACCCCCAATGCAGGTGCCGTCAGCACAACAAAAATCATCGAAAGCGTAAGGATGGTTGCATAGAACGCGTCACCAGTTTGAGTTCCAGTGGCCTTGTTGTATAAATTGGACATCAACGCTGGTGCAATGACCGTCATCACCGTGAGTGCATAGGCTTGATTCGCCCAGTCAAAAAAGTACCAACCCTTTAACGCACGCTTGTCATCATCGGGCATTGCCATGATTAGTTCTTTTACTACATCCGAATCTGAAGCGGCTACGCTTTCCATATTATGGCTAACATCATCTAGCCTATAACTTCACGTCCGACAATGGAAAAGTATCCATATCTAATGTTAAGTCATTTCAGCAAATCAGTGGTCACGGATAATCTTGTATCGACCCAAAGCTTCCATCCACATAATCTCCTTGCCGGGCTCGATATTCAATCCATCTTCCATCGGCAATACCAGTTGCTCATAGGTCTTCATATCCATGGCATGGACGAAATCTCCCTCCAAATGGGTTACTGTGGCACTGCCCTTGTCAATCATCGGCACTTGAATGGTATCGGTGACGGTGCCAACATGACTGCGCTTCTGCCCGGTGAAGATATCGGTTAATTCGAGCCGCGCTTTGGCAGAACCGTGTTTGCCCGGCTTCGATTTTGAGATACTGAGAATCTTGTAGGCCTTGTCATCAACACAGGCGTACTTACCAACCTTCAATGTACGGATTTCTACTCGAGTCGTTCCCGGCATCTCATTACCCCATCCACGCCCCGGCGTCGAGGCATATGAGCGTTATTGCAGGCGCTGATGGATAAACTGCTTCAGTAGGTGTAGAAGCCTTCTCCAGTCTTGCGTCCCAATAGTCCTTCCTCGACCATCTGAATGAGCAGTGGGGCGGGAGCGTATTTGTCATCTCCCAACCCTGAATGGAGCACATTCATGATGTGCAGAACGGTATCCAGACCGATGAGGTCACAGAGAGCCAACGGACCTATCGGATGGTTCATCCCCAGTCTCATGATGCCGTCGATAGCCTCGGGTTCGGCCACCCCCTCCTGCAAGGTGAGAATAGCCTCATTGAGCATCGGACAGAGAATTCGGTTCGATACAAAACCAGGTGAATCGTTGCACGACAGGGCGGTCTTTCCCATTTTTTCAGCCACCGCGACCACCGCCGCGTTGACTTGTGAACTGGTATTACTGCCGTTGATGATCTCGACCAGTTTCATCAGCGGCACCGGATTCATGAAATGCATGCCGATTACTTGGCTTGGTCGGCCAGTGGATGCGGCGATTTCATCGATGCTGATACTACTGGTATTCGAGGCGAGAATCGCCTCGGGCTTACAGATCTCGTCAAGTTCAGAAAAAGTGCTGAACTTGAGTTCAGGAATCTCAGGAATAGCTTCGATTATCAAATCGGCATCGCTACAGTGACTGCGTTCAGTAGAAGTGTTGATACGCGATAATGCCGCGTCGGCATCAACTTGGCTGATTCTTTCTTTTCCGACTAGTTTGCAAAGACTATTCTCGATGGTCGACATCCCTTTGACCAAATATTCCTTCTCAATATCGATCATCGTGACGCTGAATCTGGCGAGCGCCGCCACCTGGGTAATTCCATTACCCATCTGCCCGGCGCCGAGAACGGCGATTTTGGCTATCTCCATGGCTATCCATCACCGACCATGAGGTTTGGTTCATCAGCATTGCTAGGGTATTACCAGCAATATTATTCCCAAAGTGACCACGATTCATCGTCATTGCGATGCCAAGATTCGCCGTCGGGAGCCTCATACCAAACCATCCCAGTCTCATCATCAGTGGAATATTCTCCACCTGATGGCAGGCTTTCCCAATTATCTACCGAGATGGTTTTTACCTCCCCGGGGATTGCGCCGACTGCGCCTTCTTCGTCAGTCTCAGGAGTGTTACTCTCATCTTGGACTTGACTAGTTGATTCGTCTTCCTCGGACTTTCCACCATCATCATCTGCAGCAACTTCACTGGATGATTTCTGTGTCCAAGCATATGGGTCGTAATCCTTCCCTTTGCCGGATTTCCGCCCTCGAGTCTTACCACCACCGGCTTTTCCACCAGCAGTTGGTTTGCGCAGAATAATCACGATAGAAGCCACCAAAGCACTAACTACCAGAAAACCGATGACGGCTATGAGCATCATCAAAGCACCACCTCCTTCATCACTCTGCGATGCAGTTTTATCGACCGTGCTGGTGGTGTCATCATCACCGAAGTCGGTACCATCGGGACAACCGAAAGTCTGACCATAACTATTAGCTTCATTCGGACAGCGGTCGGGTTTGTAGGCATCGCTGACAAAGACCCCTGGTAATCCGTCGCTGCGGGTCTTATTCCAGGTGGAATTGCCCCAGTTGTCACCATAACCATCGCCGTCGCTATCGCGCCATTGCGATTCCTCGTAAGGGTACTTATCCGCTCCATGTTCGGTCGTCCAGTCGGAATCAGGGTCTGAATATCCATCACTATCGCTATCTTGGCAACCCCTTCTGTCTTCGGTTGAGGTTCCGCTATACCACATGCAACCATCGCCATTTGTGCCGCTGGCATTATCGCCAAAACCGTCACCATCGGTGTCCATTGTTTGGCTCGGATCAGTATCGTCGAAGTCAACGGCCTCACTTGCACCATCTTTGTCGAGGTCTCGCTGTGAAGCCGAACAGCCGGTGATATCGACATTTGTCGACTCCATGGGTGGAGTGTCGGGACAACTGTCTGAGATATCATTGACACCATCGTCATCGCTATCCCTCTCGCTCGGGCCACAGCCTTGGTAATTGACCTGGTCAATTTCACTTGCCAGGGTCTGCTGACACCAGTCTCCCATCTGCCCACCAATATTATCGCCAAAACCGTCGCTGTCGATATCCGACCATTGCTCATGGTTATTGGGGAGATCATCGATTGAATCAGCCCACCCATCGCCATCACTATCTATGCAGCCGATGATTCCATTCTTGGTTGATGTCCCTGGGATGGAAGGACAGTAATCTGCTCCGGCTCCGGCTGAATTATCGCCAAAACCATCGCCATCTAGGTCGCGCCATTGGCTCGGCTCATCGATGAACGCGTCACCCGATTCATTACTGCGATTATCACTTGAGCCATTCCACGAATAGTTGTCGCCGTAGCCATCGCCATCAAAGTCGGCCCATTGAGTGGGGTCATCGACAAAGGCATCCGCACCATCACCAACTGTCCACACACCATCGGCATCCGACCAACTATCGTCATCGGAATCAGGACATCCTAGGCGGTCGGAGGTGGAATTACCCGCTAGGTCGATGCAATCATCTGGGGTCGTTGCTCCTGTGGCATTATTATCACCGTAACCATCACCATCGCTATCGCGCCATTGGGTGGTGTCAAGAGGGAATATATCATCGACATTGGCATAGCCGTCGCCATCATCATCTGGGCAGCCGACATATGGTGAGACAGTTGCAGTTCCAGATAGGTTGATACAGTCATCGACATCATTGGCATAGCCGTCGTCATCATCGTTCAATTGATAATCTGCACAACCGTTTTCATCTATACTTGAACCGATTGTAGTATTTGCACATGCATCATCTCCATCCCATATCCCGTCACCATCGGCATCGGGAAGTAGGTAAGTCATATCTATGCCAATCCGCTTCCAAGATAATACTCGGTCTAGAACTGATAGGCGATTATAGCCGCTGTCCTCCATTACAACCTGCCCGGGTTCGGTCAATGTCCAGTCAATGAAACTAATCTTGTCGGCGAGGTCATCCTCGTGCACCAAGACCCGAAGGTCGGATTGGATACGCCAAGTGTCAGCGGTGGAATTGGCGTTAGAGGGAGAGACGAAAGTTTCGCCGGCATATAGGGCGTCGGCGGCACTATGTGTCCAATTATTGATTATCGGGACCACGAAAATTCCAGTTGTATTCTGTAACATGTAGTCTAACTCTGTGAATCCAATCAAGGTATCACCCTGCGGCGCGATGAGGGATTCAATGACCTCACTATCGAATTCGTACGCATAGCGCTCACGCTGGCCAGTCGAGTAAAGTGAATCCCTGAAGGTGCAATGATCACAGAGGAATTGCTCCTTGAGCATGCCGATAGCGCTCCGGTTTTCCCATTGATGCACCAGTATTATCGAATCAGATGGGCAACTAGAATGAAAATCCGACCACTCTCGGTAAACGTCACCATCATTATTTTGCGCGACGGAAGACATTTCTATTCCCGGATATTCACCACCGCTCTGTAAAGCATTCCCGGATTGTGCCGAAATAATCCAGCGTATCTGGGCTATGCTCAAACCGCCACCCAGGGTCTCGATGCATGTTTGAGTGTCGCTTCCTGCCTTTACCGCAAAGGCTCCGGCAATATGTCCAATCGGCACTTCGATAATCGAGCGATTACTGATTTTGCAATCAAGTCTGCCATTGGTGGAGAAGTCGGGGTCACGATTGACCCATATCGGATAATGTCCTTCAGTCAACGCCGCCATACTACCATCATTCTGGCAAACGTAGTTGGTCGCATCGTAAGCGGTGGTGTTGAAATACTTGAGCATTTGGCCAGCGGCTGGCCATGTAGAGCGCCAAGGATCCTCGAGGACATTGGCGGTCCAATCTCCGTGAACCTGCATATAACTCTCTGGTAGTAGGTGAGTGGTGATTCTTCCGCGGCGTTGCGCGAAGGCAATTGCTGAGCCATCTGGGGACCAGTCTACAGCCCTGAGACCGCGGTTGTTGTTACTGGTACCAAACGAACCGAAACTGGCTACTTGGGTCCAATTGTCGACCAAATAGATACGTGTGCTTGAACTCCCACCTCTGGCGATGACGAAATACTCTCCCGAGGGGTCGAAAGAGAGGCCATAGACGTCAGAACCACCGTCAATCTCTACCTCCCATGACTTATTGCTCACATTGTAGATGTGCATGTCGTTGTCATTACCCCCAGACACCAACCATCGACCATCCGGACTGAATCTAAGTGCCAGTGCATGAGTAGTGCTGTGATCGCTGTGCGTCATGTATTGGGTTCCATTGGCGGCCCAGTACACAACCAACTGTCCTCCACCTGATATCCCAGCTACGAGTCGGTCGTCAGGACTGACATCGAGCGCCCAGACATTTCCATTTTGGTATGAGTAATTCATCGTCATAACCCAGTTATCATTAACGGAAAATTGTCGGATTTCATCTTCAGCACCTGTGTACAGGAATAAGCCATCCGAAGACCAAGCCACGCTGGGAACATCACCGATGTGCAAATGGCTTAGGTTTTGGAGAACCGTTGCCGATTGAGTTGCCCAATCCATTTCAAGGACCACCATCCATCCTCTGGGTACCGCCCAGTTGTCTTCCTCATACCCACCTACCGCCAGATACGAGCCGTTGGGGGAGAATGCCAAGCCCCTAACATTCTCTGAGATTGTATACAAGGTAGAGATATGGCCGCCGGCCCAATAGAGATTCACATTAGGCCCACCGGCACCAGCGATATATCTTCCATCGTGCGACCATGCGACCGCCCTGGAATCACCACCGGAGTGGTAGAGTTCCCTTTGGGTAGCTCCCCAATCGCCGAGTTGCTGACCAATGAAATTCGGTACTCCGTCGCCATCGTCATCGGGACATCCGATGTAATCCACGGTACTGTTTCCTGAGGCGAACTCACAATCATCCAACGCATCATCGATGCCATCACCATCACCATCAGCGGCAGCAGCCGAGGGCATGGAAATCACTGTGAAAGCCATCGAAAGCATCATCATCGTGAGGATGAAAGACGAGGTTTTTTTGCCAAATTGCCTTTTGCGATACTGCGCCATGGATAAGGCCTGTGTACTTTTCACCCTTTAGGGTGACGCTTTCCTGTTAGTTCTCATCATCGCTGAGGTCATGGCTGGCAAAGAGGTCGGAAACGGTTGCTGAATCAAGCAGGATTTCCGCTCCGCCGTCGGCGGAAACACCGTCTTCACCGTAGGCTGCCAACTCTAATTCAGCCTCGGCCGCAAGCACCGCTTCGCGCGGTGTGAGTGGTAGGGGCTCAAGCGCTATTTCGCCAGAATGATATTCAGACTGATAGGATTTTGTTTCATCCTCGACTTGGGAATCGGATTTACCTCGTCGCCGGTCGATAACGAACAGAATTGTGATGAGCAACATCACCCCTAGCAACATGCTGATATTGCCAAGGTTGACGCTGGAGAAGACATCCAGTGGTGATTGCGGCTCGACAATAATGAATGTGTCATTCATCGATACGAGATTATTAGCAGAATCCCAAACCCGGAAACTTGCGCTCCAGTTTCCGTATTCAACGACTCCGAGGTCAAGTTGCTCACTGAAAGAATTGGTTGAACCATTGAAATATCCCGACTCGGATTGCACCAACCCTCCATCGTGCTCGATGGTCAGCACCCAGCGGTCTAATTCATCAGGAGAACTGACCTGCCAACGAAGCCAAAGTTGTTGGCCCTCGCCGACAAAACTCAACTCACCGATGGGAGCAGTACCATCGAATGTCAAGCGCAGCCAAGTGGAAACCTGATTACCAGCTAGATCACTGGTCGAGCACAATATTGCAACCTGCTGACCATCGCTTACTTCACTGGCGAGTGACCTCGTATAGGCTAAGGAGAAATTACCGGTTGAGTCGGCAAACCCTTCGGTCGAAATCAATCCATTGGACTCCCAACATTGCACGAATAATCCGGATTCGGTGATTCCCCTTATCCTGATGTTGAGGTCATCCATTCCGGCATAGCCGAACAGAGAATTATCCACAGGCTGCAAGATTACCAGTGGTGGTGCTTCAGTATCGAGTGTGACGGAATAATTCCACTCCCCTTGTAAGCCCAACCCCTCGGCTGTCAAGCGGAAATGATTCTCCCCCTCTCGCAACTCATAGGGGACGGTGTGCATACCACCATTGGGTGAAATTCCCGAGTGCACCTTATTCCATTGATTATTCCACATTGAGTATAATTCCCAAGATTGGCTCGGCCCTAACCAAAGATTGCCGTGTAGGGTAGTGATGTTGGAGAGGCCACCATCCCAATCAACCGTCGAAATCGGTGTATAGAGAGTTTCATTCAATACCACATTTCGACACTCGATGATGATATTTCTCGCGACATCCTCAAAACTCAGGCAAAACTGATGCTCTCCGACCAAGTCAAGGCTTACTGACCACTGCGACTGCCCCATTTGAGCGGGGATGGAAACCCAATCTCCACCGTCAACTGAGATGTATCCTATTGTGCCCTCAGATAAATTCCACTTCAGCGGAACCAGATAACTATCGACCACTTTGTCAGGTGGTGGCTCAAGCCAATCAAGCGTCGGGAAAACCGAATCAACCGAAAAACTCAGATTTGCATTAGCCCAATTGCCGGCATCATCTCGAACCGTTACGTTGACGAGGTTGTCACCCTGTTGAAGCTGCACTGGAACGGTCAAGTTAGTGGCGAAAGTAGGCAAGAATACTGATTCCCCCTGAACCCAAAGTTCTACTCCACTCTCGGTTTCGATAATAACATCCACCACCGTCTCGTTAACCATCGCAAATGGATAGGTGTGATTTATCGAAAGTTGTGGAGCAATTGTGTCCCGAAAAACGTAGATTTCGCTACTGCGTCGGTTTCCAGCCTCATCTTGCGCCTCTAGGGTGAATAGATTTACACCTTCATTTTCAAGTGAATAAGTTTGATTGTACCACACCGCGCGCCCGGTGGTCGAAGAAACCTGCGCCGGCCACATCCACATGTCCGAAGCGTCGGCCCCTTGGATAACCTGTAATCCATTGATGGTCAAATAGAGGTCGGACTCACCCAATATTGTATGTTCCCAAATGGTTTGGTTGGTGGTGAACACGTTTGAGAACGGTGTGAAATAAAGTGGAATATCGTCATCATAGGCCAAGGCTATAGAAATCTCATCCTCGAGGTCAGCGGCATCTGTGGCCGACAAAGTCATCTCGTACCAACCTAGCCTTGCACTGGAATCGGGAATTGAGATCGAGATATCCAGACTGCGCAATTCATAGTCCATTGGCAGAGATGAATTGTCCATCTTGGTGGCATTGTAAATCGCGGCAATATCGGCAGCACCGAGCACCGTATCGTAAATCCGCACATCATCAAGACTCGCCCGCAAGCAAGTTGAATTGAGATTCATCGTAACACAGCCAATATGCTCCATCACCGAGGATATTGTTCCTGCAGCGCCAATACCCAATCCACTCCCCACTCCATCGACATAGACTCTTAATTCACCGGTCTGAGCATTTCGTGAAAGCGACACATGGTGCCACTGGCCATCGGTGATCGAGACCTCGGAGATGGCAGGAGAGCCAGTACCTTTGCTGATACCGACATGCCCGCTGGAATTGATTGCCCCAAAAATGAGGTCATCACTATTGATTTGTGAATCGTATCCAGCAATCGCTGGAGCAATGCTGAAATCATCGCTACCATTGGTCAGCGAGTTATACCAATATGACATCGTCGTATCCGAATTCAATACCTCGATTCCCTGAATGATTGAAGGTGAGTTGGCGAAATCGATATACGCAATTTCATTACCCGTATTCAGATACATCACCCACCCTCTCTCAGGGTTGAGTTGCCACATTGCAAGGCCAACGTCATCCCCGAGCAAATCGCTTCGTTGATCGACCACAACGGTACTAGGGGGGATACTTGCAGGCTCGTCAAAGGTCCACCAATGCTGGAGGTTCGAGTTGGCCTGCGGCAGACGCCAAGTCACGTCATCGCGGGCTCTGGAATCATCCCAGGCGAGGAATTCATCGGTCAAATCGATACTCTCGCCACCGAGTAATGTTGCATTCACCGTCGGGTTGAGGTCGCGCAGTACGATTGGCTCATATTGGCTATCGGAATAGACCCTTATTTCACCGTGCAGAGAAACCTTCGAGAGGTTGAAACCGGCTTGCAGGTCGCTGACATGGGCGATGAGCGGCATTGTCGAGTTGGCTGAAGTGACAGGGTTCTGGCCGCGGAATTCAAGCACCGGCGCTTTTTCGAGTAAGTCAAATGAGGTGGGAATCGTCAATCCACCTCCACTAGGCAACTCGAGTTCGAAGTAGCCCTCCCACATTCCGGATGCGGCCGGGATGTTCATCGTGTGATTAACTCGCCAGGCAACCGTTGGCATAGCGCCACCCAGAGCGCTACAACCATTGGGGCACAGGCTCAAGATCTCACTCGGATTCAGTTGGTACCAGTCATCCACTGTCAGGTCGATTCCACCGACTTCGGTCAGGCGTAGCCAGAACGAAGTCACCGCTCCCGGCACCTCATAGCCATGCACGACAATCCACCAGCGGCCATCCCCTGGGTTATCAATGATGATTTCCTCGTCGCTATTCCAATTACCTGAGGAGCCTTTCTTTTCCGAACCCCAATCGATTACTCCATTGCCATTATTGTCTCGATAGAGGTAGAGATCCAAATCCTCAGCACCATTCTGGGTATCTATCTCAACCTTTAGGCGACGGACATTTTCAACCGAGATTTCACGGATATATGAGGCGGTGGATACAGTTTCCGGGATATCTTGGCTGGCAGTTTCCCCGGGATAGAATACTGGTTGCGTCCATCCCCAACCCGAGATATCGTCGGGTGTGATGTTGACGGTGCTACCTAGCACCAGGCTATCAGAGAAATTTGTCCGCGTCCAATCATCGGTGGAATGAGTAAGATTCCCACTAATGGTGGCGGCGAATCCGACCGTCACATTGACCGGATTATCATTGGTGCTGACTCCATGCATGGTGCTGTGGAGTAGAAGTTGTTTCAGACCCGGACTGGCATCTGCAGTCAGTAGTTCTCTATCGCCTCCGGTAGCGGTTTGTCGCTCCCACACCCCCGAGCCGCGATGTTTGCTGAGAGAGCCGGTCTCGACCGTCATCGCCCACTGGCCGTAGGCGGCAGGGTCGTCGGCGTAGTAAGGGTGGGGGATTCGACTCAACCAATGGGCGTCGATGTCGGTATAACCATTATCGGGCCAATCGATGTCGATGATAATCGTCCCATTGGACAATGTCGTCGGCCACTCGAGCGCGAATGCCTTCCAATCCCCGGACTCAGCCCGCCATCCCCAACGTTGTGCCCCTTGCATCCAAGTTTCTCTATAGAGTGTCTGATTACTGAGATTACCATCGATTTCAGGAGGGGTCCATGAGGTTGGTCCAGACGCAGCGATGGTAGTGACTATCGGAAATGACCAATTATGCCCAAATGAATCAGAAATCTCAATCGTCGACATCCGCAAACCAGGGGTTGCATCATTGGGCACGGTAATCGTCAAAGGAATCATGTTTGTGGAATTTGGGAGAATTAAGGCTTGAGGTGGGAGGTTCATCCACGAATCATGACCCTTACGAAACGAGGTGATGTCGATTTCAATCGGCAGAGGGTCGGCCTGACTGGTCTGCTTATTCTCCCGGAAGATGCCTAGCAGTATTCCATCGGCTGGCTGGGCCCAAGGGTCGCCGATGCGCGCCTCTACCTGTGGGCTGGCATACATGTGCTCGGAGATGATCGAATATTCATTCGCCGATTCCCATTCACCAGAATCGACATGGCCATCGCCATCATCATCGCTCCACCACTTACCATCACCATCGGTATCGTTCCAGCGATAGATGCGTAGATAGGGGCGATTCTCACTCTGATAATTCTGGTCGCCATCGAATCCGCGCGCATCGATTGTGGCGCGGGCCCGCACCAGGGTACTATCGTTGGCGATGGTGGTATTATTGGCATCACCATGAATCAATATCGGGATGACGATGTCGGGACGAGATGATTGATAACCATCCCAATCACCCGATTCGCTTGAGTTCCAAACAAATACATCGTGAGTAGCAGGCTCCCAAATTGTCGCGTTGTTGTTAATCCAATACGTATCCTGACTTGGGTTATTGAAAGACAGATTGAGGTCGGCGCTGGCGCCTGGCAATAGCCAATTGATGTTGGCATCACGGTGTTGACCGGAATTCTCCCCTGGCATCCACGAAGCTGGTTGCGTCCACCAAGTTCCGGATTCTCCGGCAATCGTCGCGGTTGCCCGGTCAGCATCGAACCACCCGCCACCCTGCACATTTGGATCATTGGCACGGTCACTGGCGGTCGACATCGCCAGATCTCGAATCACCTGACTATTTGGGAAGGTACCATGCTCTTCCAACCAAGCCTGATACAGCAGAGCCATCAATCCTGCCGCAACGGGAGTTGAAAGAGAGGTTCCGGCCCATGAACGGTAAGCACTATTGGCGTCGCTCTTCTCATTCAGCGTCACGTCTCCGGTCGCCGACCAGCCTATGGTAACCAGGTCGGGGTCCATTCTTCCTTGGCTATTGGGCCCGCGATTCGACCACGATGCACTCTCACCCCAGGTCGCACCAGCCGATTCTCCGGTTCTCGAGGAGAACGCTCCGACGCTGATAATTCCCGCAGAACCGCCGGGGCTGGCCACCGTACCGTAACCATGCCCACCATTGCCGAGGGCGACGAGATAGGTTGTATTCTTTGAATAGACCCGCGTCAACCAATCGAGATAGAGCGAATTCTGATCACTACCGGCATCGACCACACTCGAATAGCCGAATGAGAAAGAGCCAATCTGCGCCTCGTCGCCACTGTCGGTAAGGCCATCGTAGCCCTCGGCGACAAAGCGCCATCCATCGAATGCCGAACCACCGGCGTAGTAATTACCTACCGAAATCAGACTGGCATTCGGCGCCATACCCTGCACCTTACCATTCGCCACGATGCCTTGAGCAGCCACGGAACTAGCGCACAGAGTGCCGTGACTACCGGCAGGGCCACCATTCTCATTGAGCATGAATGCGACCAGATCACCACTGTAGGGGATGCGGTCGGCCATCGCCGCTCGGGCTGAATATGTTGGAGCATAGGGCAGCGAGGTATTACCGTCGGCGATGAAATAAATCAGCCCGCCGGAACGATCCCACAGCCCATCGCCGGTCAAATCCAGACCGGAGACCTCTGAGCCCTTGCGCATAGGAAACTCGTCACCGAACTCGCCATCGCCATCCAAGTCGACATAGACCGTGTCATAGGTCGAATTGCTAACCTCATCCACCACCAAGACTGCAACATCATCGCCGACCTTGTTCTGCAGGTTATTGTCTGGATGCTCGCCCAGATGCCAGACTCCGGATTGTGAGACCAGACCGGTGATATTCAAGCCACTTGAATCCAAGAGACCGTCACCATCGGCATCGAGGTCGGTGGTCGAGGTATCGGCGAACCAGGAACTGCCATCGCTGGGATAGGTATCGGCATTATCGAGCCAGCGGTGCAGTGAACGACCATCGAACATTATCGGCCATCCATCCCAAGGGGAGGTGGGGTCATCGACCCGGGCTTGAGTACCGTTGAGGTCAGGATGGGCGAAGTCGATTCCACTGTCGACTATCGCCACATTTACCCCTTGGCCAGTGATATTGCGTTGCCAAGACCCGGTTGCTCCGTGCAGATCGACCGCGGCCCAGGTCGTCGGTTGGGGTGCATCATCGCCGCCAATTACATCCTCGCCATCACCGGTCGCAATGCCAGCAGAAAAGCCATCCCCACCACTATCCGATGCAGTCTGAGGGTTTTCCGGCGGTTTCATCACCACCATTGTCCCAGAGACTCCTGCCAATTTCGCCACCTGCCACCCCGGTAATGTGACGATTCGATGCTGAATACCGGTCAGAGATTCAACATCGGATTCAACCAACCTTCCGCCAGCCTCATCTCCGGATTGCTCAGGTAGAAGTTGGTATTTTTCCTGCCAAGTATGTAGTGAATATAGGTCTCGG
>JYMV01001878.1_pt1 | contig 21737 bp, 12 predicted proteins | sample 338911 | NCBI WGS metagenome assembly JYMV01 (sample SAMN03354496, study PRJNA234377) | hydrothermal vent metagenome | biome: Deep sea; feature: Hydrothermal plumes at the Eastern Lau Spreading Center, Western Pacific Ocean; material: Seawater | place: Tonga | collected 2009 | depth 2000 m m
AAATGATCGCGGCTAAAGAAGCCTTTGGTTTTGAAGGTTCACTGGCTGAGTACTTTGTATTTTTGCGTGACACTAAAGATGATGAGCGCCTGTATTATCCCAATACTGATGAAGGCCGTCAGGGCTATATCGATGATGCTACAGCGGCCATTGATAACATTAAAACCATGTTGCCAGATTATTTCGGCATCCTGCCAAAAGCAGATATGGTGGTTAAGCGTGTAGAGCCTTTCCGTGAGCAAGATGGTGCTGCTCAGCATTACTATCCCTCCACACCTGATGGTTCTCGCCCAGGTATTTACTATGCCCACTTGTCTGATATGACAGCCATGCCTAAACGTGAACTAGAGGTTATTGCCTATCACGAAGGTTTACCGGGCCACCACATGCAAATCGCTATTGCCCAGGAACTGGAAGGCGTGCCTACCTTCCGTACCCAGGCCGGTTTTACGGCTTACATAGAGGGTTGGGCCCTGTACACAGAATGGTTGGCAAAACAAATGCCTGGAACCTATCAAGACCCACTGTCTGAGTTTGGTCGTTTAGGTTCAGAAATGTGGCGTGCCATCCGTTTGGTATTGGATACTGGTTTACATGCAAAAGGCTGGACAGAGCAACAGGCGGTTGACTACTTCAAGGAAAACTCTGCGATTACTGAAGAGCAAGCGCGATCAGAAGTCCGTCGTTACATGGTGTTGCCGGGTCAGGCTACCAGTTACAAGATTGGTATGCTGAAGATTCAGGAGCTTCTGGCAAAATCGCAAGCGGAGCTTGGTGATAAGTTTGATTATCGCGATTTCCACGATGTAATCCTGGGCGGTGGTGCTGTGCCACTATCCGTACTGGAAAGAATCGTTGATAACTGGATTGCTTCTAAAAAGGTATAAAAAAGGTGGTTTAAGACCACCTTTCTCATTCTAAAAAATGCCTGTTAATCAGGCATTTTGTATTCGTTTACCAATCAAATTCCCTGATTACCCAATCTTCATTGTCGGCTAGTTGTAGATAAGAGGTTATTTTATTCCTGTCTGAACTCAGTTGGTTGTTTAGCATTTTTAACTTAATCATTATTGGGGCGGCAAGTGGTATATCCGTACTGCGACGACCGAACTGAATTCGTTGAATCTGACTATTTCCGGATTGCAAAATGTATTGATATTGGTTGGAAGGGCGCCTCACTGCAATATCCGCTTTACCATCACCATCGTAGTCGGCCGGGATTGGGATGTCATCCTGATGTTTACCAAAGTAAGCGCGAGTGATTTCGTCGTTGGAACTATTTAATATATACCAGTATTGTGTTGACGGTCGACGAACCGCGATATCAGCAATGCCGTCTCCATCGTAATCTGCAGGTACTGGAATATCTTCGCTTTGGCGACCGAATAATATTCGTTGAATGCCATCTTCCAGATCTGAATTGTAGTTGCTACCGGAACTGTTGCGGATGTACCAATACTTAGTTGACGGTCGTCTCACTGCGATATCTGCTTTGCCATCGCCGTCGTAATCTGCGGGTACGGGGATGTCTTCACTCTGTGAACCAAACCTGATACGCTGTATCTCTCCGTCGCTACTATTAAGAATATACCAGTATTGATTGGAAGGTCGGCGTACTGCGATGTCAGTAATACCGTCACCATCATAATCAGCAGGGACTGGAATGTCGCTTTCATCCAGACCAAAACGAATGCGTTGAATATCTCCATTAGAACTGTTTCTAATGTACCAGGTGAAATTTTCAGCTCGTCTAACCGCAACATCGGCGATACCGTCCCCATCGAAATCACCAGCTACCGGAATGTCAGCAGTATTTTTCCCAAATACTACACGTTGAATACTGTCATCGCTTGAGTTCGCAATATATTGATAATGGGTAACAGAGCGACGCACTGCAATATCTGCTTTTTTGTCTCCATCGTAATCGAAGTCAACAGAAGTAGTTACAGCGGCCGTCAATGGCGATTCATCTTCGCTATCGATAATTCCATCGCCATCAGTATCTGGGTTTAATGGATCTGTGTCCAGCTCGATAACTTCTTGATAATCACTTAATCCATCTTGATCACTGTCGATGAGCAATGGGTCGGTACCGAGACTAATCTCTTCTTCATCTGACAGGCCGTCGCCATCGTCATCTTCGTCTGTGTTGTTGCCCAATCCATCCCCGTCTGTATCTGAAGTTTCACTTTCATCTAATGGAAATGTATCTTCAGCATCATTAATACCATCATTATCGTGATCAGATTCAAACGGACTGGTACCCTGAAAGAATTCTTCCAGGTTAGTCAGGCCATCATTGTCAAAGTCCATATTCGCATCTTCTGCGTTCTCGGGATCCAGTCCCCACCTGCTATCTTCGCTAATATCATTAAGCTGATTTGAGGCATCAAAAAACTGACGGCCAAGTTCATACCAATCATCCATACCATCATTATCTGTATCCGCATTAGAAACTTCTGTGCCATTGATGAAGGTCCCAGAAGGGTATCCCAGAAAAAAGTGATGAGAAGCGTTGCCCGCTGCCCACAAGTTGCCTTCACGGTCAAAAGCATATAATCCGGAGCTGGTTGCTTTGATTTTCTGCCATGGTTTGTCCTGGGAAATTTTTAACGGCTCTGTAATTGTTGTTGAGTCTCCAAAGATTCCACGTTGTGAGGAACCTTCATCAATACGCCAGATAGAGCCATCATCCTGTAAACCGAAAGCTGAGTACTGTTGCTTTGGTGATACGGAGAGATCAACCCAGTTGCGTGCTTCGCCAAATTGTTCAGGCAATTGCTCAGTATTACCACTGTCCCATTTATATAAAGTGCCATCGGATTTTAACGCGAAAACTGTGTCGTTAGATCTTGATTCGATGCGGTGCCAGTCTTTGTCACTACCAACTTGAACAAAGGTGATATCCCCATCTGTAGGATGGCTTATTTTCCATAGACTGCCATCGGCTTTAATGGCAAAGCTCATTGATGTTGTATACGCCTCTGCGTCCAGCCAGCCTTCTTCATTGGCAACTTTTGCGAAGGTTATATCGCTTGCACCGCTGGGGTAATAGCCTAACCACAGTCCACCTTCAGAGGTCAATGCGGTTAATGCTGGCCCTCGGGCGGAACGATTCATCACAATATCAATTGACGTCCACTGTTGAGTATTATCTAAAATATGGGGTGTTTGGTCAGTGCTCCAGTACCAAAGAGTTTCGTCAGTCTTTATTCCTGCTGCGCCATTCATTGACCCAGTTGTTGTGACTGAAGTTGCCTCTATTATTAGCCAATCAATACCGTCGTCAAATGCCAATCTACTGGGAATTCGGCTCAGGTCGCCAATGTTGATATTCTTGTTGACGCCGCCTTTTATACCGGCTGTATACAATTTTCCTGAGGTATCGATGAGGAATTTGTCACTGACGTCCAAAATATCCGAATAACCGGTGTTGGTTAGGGCATTGATGGATGTATCCGTAACGCCCAATACACCGGGCGCAGTATTGATTGTGGGTACTCCGAGCATAGTAACGATTCCTTCGCCGTCAATCGCTACAAATGAGCCGTTACCCATGTAGCTATCTGTCACGGCATGAACGCTCTTATAGTTGGAAGTAGAAACTAGCAAGGCCGTCGGAGTTTCTGTACCCGCTAATTCCAATCCGTACTGTTCATTTAAGTTCCAACCCCACAAGCTGCCATCACTTTTGATAGCAATCCTTGCGCCGCGCTGGTTGCTACTGGCAAATACTTGTTCATAATCGTTATGTGTTCCAATCTGTACTGGAAAACTGCGGGTATAGCTACCTTCCCCAATGCCAAGTTCCCTATATAAGTCATAACCCCAACCCCACAAGGTACCATCATTGCGCACGGCGTGAACAGTCAGATTGTTAACAGCAACTGAAACAAACGCATCCTGGTTAATTTGTGTAGGTTCATAGGCTCTTTCAATTCCGTCTCCTAACCCTAATTGACCGTACTCCATTTTCCGACCCATAACCCAAAGCGTGCCATCGTCTTTTAGCATAACGATTATGACGCCACGCAGGTAACTGGTGATCCAAAGTCGACGCCAGTCTTTGTCAGTACCAACCTGACGCGGAATTTCGTCATCTATGGTTTCATCGCTGCCATCAAACCGCTCCGCGGCATGTCCCCATATCCATAAACTACCATCGGACTTGATCCCGCCATGTAAATCGGTATCACGACTATTGGTGGGGTTACCCATCAAATCTAACCATGTATCGGTACCAATACGTTCATTTTCCAGAGTAACCAGAGCTCCATCATTTTTAAGTAGCAAAATCTGACCAGAATAACTGCGATTATAGCTTTCAATGGGTACCTTAATATTTCCAATGATTTGCGCCCAATGGTTCTCTGAACTAAGAATATGAGGGGTCGGGATAGTATCAGGCGGGTTCGAGTCATTTGAAAGGAACGCATCTTCACGACCAAAGGACCAAAGACGACCGTTTTTATCAATTGCTAAACCTGATGAAATGCTAGTAAAACAATAACATTCTGTGTCTGTTTCTTGAGCTGTTAAATGAATTGATGATAATAAAGCGGCTACAAAAAACAGCGTGCTTATTCGTACGTCCATATACAGAGTCCTTGATTATATTAGTAATTATCTAAGCCAATACGATAACCTGTTAAATTAAATAAAGCAAAAAAATGCTGCATTTTTGAGCGGGTAGGTTTGCTTGGTATGGTTTGACAAAGTTAGATATTTTAGTTGCTTTCGACAGATATTATTTCGCTTCTTTGATAAAGAAATGTAAGATCATAGTTATTCCACTTATCACTACTTGAATCTTATCTCCGGGCACACATATCGGGGCTTATTACAAACTTAGAAGCCTGATTAACATGTATCCAGTTGCATTAGAGTCCTTATCTGCCAGTCGACGTAAAGCTGCTCAGTTTATTGAGAGTCCCTGGGTTACCCGTATTATCATCTCCCTGATTTTAATCAACGCCGTTACTCTTGGGCTGGAAACCGACAAAGATATTTATGCCCACTACGGCACCTTGTTGCAATGGGCCGACAGGTTTCTACTCAGTGTCTTTACGGTTGAACTGGCCATAAAATTTTATGCTTATCGCGGGCACTTTTTTAAGTCTGGCTGGAACGTCTTTGATTTTGTGATTGTGACCATTGCCTGGATCCCCGCCAGTGGGCCATTGTCCGTACTGCGTGCGTTTCGTATTTTGCGGGTATTGCGTTTGCTATCTGTGGTGCCGCAAATGCGCCGGGTTATCTCTGCGCTGGGGCATTCCATTCCCGGTATGTCATCGGTAATTGGGGTACTTCTGCTGATTTTCTACGTCTGTGCGGTACTGGCTACCAAACTGTTTGGTCAACATCCCGATCCCAATATGCAGGAGTGGTTTGGCTCCATCAGTGCCTCTGCTTATACCCTGTTTCAGGTCATGACCCTGGAAAGCTGGTCAATGGGTATCGTTAGGCCCACCATGGATATTTTCCCCTGGTCCGGTGTTTTCTTTATTCCTTTTATTATTGTTACCAGCTTTGCTGTACTGAATTTGTTCATCGGTATTATTGTGGACGCTATGCAAATGGCGCAGGTGGATTCCAGAAAAGAAGACAAGGAAGAAATGAAGGAATTCACCCACGATGAAATCATGTTGCTCAGTGAACAGATTGATATGTTGCAAAATCAACTGACTAAAATGCAGCAGCAATTAAAGCGTGGTGACTCCAGAGGAAAGCCTGATTTGTGATTATTTTATGCTTATAAAGTAAAGCGATAATGGTAAACGCCAAATTCGCTGCTTCGCTCGAAGTCGACATTGGCGTTTTCAAAGGCCCAATTCATGGCGTCGTTGTCCACCAAAACATCAGCTTTAAAATGCTTGATTTTGTACTCTTTACCCAGCTTGAATAAGCGTTTGATAAAGAAGCTCCCCAATCCTTGCCCCTGCCAGTCATCCCGCACCTGAAAGGCAATTTCCGGAATACCATCACTGTCGTCCAATATCCATTGACCAATGGCGACGATTTCGTGTTTAGCGGTTTCAGGGGGCGATAAGGCTACCAGTGCCATGTCTTTACTATAGTCAATGTCAGAATATTGTTTCAGGATCTTTTGCGGTAAGGAGCGCAACTTGGAAAAATAACGCATGTACACGTTTTGGTCGGATAATTTGTGAAAAAAGTCCCTTAGCAGATCTTCATCAACCGCCTTAATGGGACGGATCAAAACTTGTTTATTGTGTCTGGTGGTATGCACACATTCCCAGTTCTTTGGATAAATAGACTTAAAAGAGTGACCCGGTTGGGCTGAATGCACCAGATAAGACTGCTTCGCCTGTTCCAGTAGTTTAGCCCGATATTTAGGGTGTGCGATATCAATCAGCGCCAGACAACGCTCCCTGATACTTTTACCAAACAAAAAAGCGGTACCGTATTCGGTTATCACATAATGCACATCAACACGGGTTATCGTTACCCCTGAACCTTCCGGCAACGACATCAAGATATTGGAATTACCCTTAACACTCAATGAGGGTAGGGCCACGATAGGTTTACCATTGAGCGAGTAACCGGCTGCCCGGATAGAATCATCAGAGCTGCCCACTCCGGCGTAAAAGCGATTACCCACCGAATCTACCGCCACCTGACCTGTTAAATCCACTTTCAGTCCGGTAATGATGGAGATCAGATTATTGTTAACGGCGATTCTGTCCAGGCGGTTGACGTAATAGGAAGGGTGAAATTCAATGGCTGGATTCTTGTGAATGCCTTTATACAAATCGCTACTGCCATAAGCATGGCACACGATGGTTTTGCCCTGATTTACATTCTTTTGACTGTTGTTGATCACACCTTCCTGAATCAATTTTAGCAACTTGTCGGTGAGCAAATCGGTGTGCAGCCCCAGGTTTTTGCGTTTGCGCAAATAAGGAATGAGATCGTCTGTCATGGCTGTCAGGTTAAATTTCAACGTAGCGCCATCGGGGATCTCGAACAGGATATTGGCTGCGATTTTGTCCAATACTGACTTTTCAATTTTAAAATCGCCAAGCCAGGGGAATAACTCTTCTTTGTCCGGGAGGGGACTATGGTTTTCCGTCCACCAGTTGATATCCTCAGCTTTTATCAGAGAATTGCCTTCTGTCCAGGGCATGTTTTCGCAGATCTCGGCAATAACTATCTGAGCCGCCTCAACTGCTTCCTGACTAAAATCTACACCAGTCCCCAGACTACAGAAGCCATTATTGTCTGGTGGTGTGACCTTGATGATGGCCACTTCAATGGGAATACGCTTTTCGCGGATAAGGCGGTGCAACCTGGCACTGGATACTGGCATATAGTCAGTGATCCCTTCGCGAATATTCTTTGCGGCCCGATCAAAAGCATAAAACGCGGTTGTTCTGATACGGCTCACGTTTTGTTCCAGATGGGGTAATTCGCCACCAGGAATAAATTGCAGAATGTTGATATCCACCAAGTTGTGGGCACCAGAGACAATCGCGTTGAGAGTACAGTGTGCGGTAGCGGCGGTGCTTCCTATAAATATGCGGCTACCATCGGGGATTTTGGCTGCAACCTTGTCAAAGTTAAGCTTCTTTACCTGCCATTGTTTAGATTCAGCATAATCAGATGCCGTATTTAATGGCTTTCGAAAGCCTAACTTACGCCAAAACACGAGAGCTCCGTTAGTCTGGGTTGTATTCAAGGGCATCATAGCCAACCTGGTATACCATTGCGACTGATTAATTGTCGTATTGCACCTGGTTGATATAATACTATAGCGCCTTTATTTTCAGTCACATCGCTATTTCGGGTTAATTTTGCAGTTCATACAATCTCTTCCTATCAGTCAGCATCTGTCCGCAATCAGTGCTGAGCTGGAAAATCACCAACGTCTGGTGCTTACTGCTGAGCCCGGTGCTGGTAAATCCACCGCGGTACCGCTATTTCTGTTACAGCAAGCCTGGCTTACCGGCAAAAAGATAATCATGCTGGAACCCAGAAGGGTAGCAGCCAAGGCTATCGCCCATTTTCTGGCGTCTCAGCTCAATGAGCCGGTAGGGCAGCGAGTTGGTTATCGGGTAAAAAACGATGAAAAAGTCTCGCAACATACTCAACTGGAAGTGGTAACTGAAGGGATATTAACCCGGCAACTACAACATGATCCGGAGCTATCCGGTGTAGCGCTGGTGATATTTGATGAATTTCACGAGCGCAGTATCAATGCTGATCTCGGCTTAATGCTGGTTAAAGAAGTGATGTCGGCATTACGTGATGATCTGCACTGTCTAGTTATGTCTGCCACCATAGATAGCGAGGCAATCAGTGCCTATCTGGAGAATGCACCGGTGTTGCACTGTGAAGGGCGCACTTATCCGGTGGATATCAGCTACCAGCCAGTGCAAAACAAACGACTGCATGAGTCGGTTTGGCAGGCCGCTCGGGATGCTATTTTTCAGGAGCAAAGCGCCACTGCAAATAACGACATCCTGGTGTTCTTGCCGGGGCAAGGAGACATCAAACGGTGCATTGAGTTTTTCCAGGAAAAGCTGGGTGACAACAGCTGCCAGTTGTTACCTCTGTATGCAGCATTGCCGTTGCAACAGCAACAAGCAGCGTTACAGCCAGATGAGCAAGGCAGGCAGAAGATCATTTTTGCCACCAATATCGCTGAAACCAGTTTGACCATTGATGGCATTGCTTTGGTTATCGACTCGGGTCTTGAAAAACAAATGCTTTACGACCCAAAAACTGGAATGTCACGGCTGGAAACCAGTTACATTGCTAAATCTTCAGCCACCCAGCGCAGTGGCCGCGCAGGTCGAACCGCCAGTGGCAAGGCAATTCGTTTATGGTCGCAAAGTCAGCAGCAACAATTAGCTGATTATCGTCAGGAAGAAATTTGTCGTAGCGACCTGATGGATACAGTGCTGGAACTGGCGGTATGGGGACAGCATGACTTTCAGCAGATTGATTGGCTAACGGCACCGCCAATAGGGCATTACCAGCGCAGTGCGCAATTATTAAACTTGATGGGTTTTATCGATGCTTCTGGCAAGCCAACAGAAAAGGGCAGGCAGGCTTGTCAATTGCCATTGTCGGTTCGCCATGCAGCCGTGTTTTTAGCGGCAAAGACTGAGCAGGAACAATTAATTGCGGCAGATATCTGTGGGCTGTTAAGCGAGCAGGACTTGCTACGCAATTTCCACAGTGTAGCGTTTTCTCATCGTTTGCAGGCATTGTGGCAGGAAGCGGATTATAAATCCTGTATTCGTTATCAGGTATTAAAACAGGTAAAAGCCACAGCGCAAAAACTCAAAAAGCGGTTGGGGTTGAAGGACGGCAAGCTCAATCCAGAACAGCAGTGTTTCAGGCTGGCCTCCAGGCTGTTGTTAGCTGGGCATCCTGACCTGCTAGCCAGGCAAAGGTCATCCACAGATCACAAATATTTATTAGTTAACGGACGAGGCGCAGAGCTGGATAGTACTGATCCGTTAGTGTCCGCGAAGTGGTTATTGGTGTTGGATATCAATGCCCAAACGCAAAGTGGTCGTATCTGGCTGGCGGCAGAAATTGACGATGAAGAGGTCAGTGAGTTTGCTGCATCAAAAGCGGTCAGAGAAGAAACTTTGTTTTGGGATGACAAGGTAGGCGCTGCCAAAATTAAAATCAGTCAAAAACTCGGGGCTGTAGAGTTTCAGAGTCAGGTGAGCGCCGAGCTGAGCCAAAACCAGAAACAACAATTTTTACTGCAACAGGTAAAACAAAAAGGACTGTCAGCGCTTAACTGGACAAGCGCCTGTCAAAGATGGTTGCAACGAGTTAGCTGGTTATCCTCAGTGGATGAATCTTTCCCGAAACTCAATGAATCCGTGCTGGCCGATAGCCTGAATGAATGGTTATTACCCTATATAGGTACCGCTACCAGCATATCGGAATTGCGAAAAATTGCGGTTTTACCCTTGTTAAAAGCAACCCTGGACTGGGACCAGCAGGAGTTGCTGGATAAGTATGCACCTGAACAGTTTGTGGCACCGGGCGGTGAAAAGTATAGTATTGCCTATGATTCGCCACAGGGACCGATTTTGTCATTACAATTACAGTCACTGTTTGGATTGACTTCAACGCCCCTATTGGGCAACAACAAGATACCATTGCGCTTTGAACTGTTATCGCCGGCAAGGCGTCCTATTCAGACCACCAGTGATCTGAATGGTTTTTGGCAAGGGTCCTATCATGAGGTGGCAAAAGAAATGCGCGGTAGGTATCCGAAACACCGCTGGCCGGAACAGCCGTTACTGGAAAAACCGGGTAAGTCGTTAAAGAAAAAGACTTAAGTTGCAACGAAAACCACCCCGGAGTTAGCGTCTGAGGTCATCCCTGACTCTCATTTCCAGGGCGGTCCTAAACAGGGAAAACGTGATAAGTCTTAGTGGTCGTCACATTCAGGCTTTTGCTCGCCATCTTTGTCATCGCACTCAGGCTTTTGTTCTTCGTCCTTTTCACATTCTGGCTTAGTGCTGCCATCATCGTTTTTACAATCTTCAACGCCATAAAAGAGGGTTGCTAGCAGATTCTCAGAAGCGTTTGCCGATGCGTTGGTAAACATAGCAGCAGTAACCAGGTAAGCCAGAGTGACAAATACGGTTAATTTTTTCATTGGAATATCTCCGTGGTTTTATTTATTTAATTTTTCAAATTGGCTTCAACAGGTTTGGGAACACTATCAAAGCTTCGATTAGCTAATGGCGATTTCTGTGCCAACTTTGTAACTTATTGATATTTATAGTAAATACTGTTTTTGCGGGTTTTTTAGAGGTGAATTTCTGTTGGGAAGAGGCGACAGTCTTGCGTTTCTCGCTCTGAGTTTCACAATTTTAAAATCTGGTTGATGTAGTTAAATGTATGAATTTATTAGAAATATTTAGGTTTTAGGAATGTTATTTAATACTGTCTCAAAAAAGCGACAGCTTAACAGCAAGCGCTAATTCCCTTAAAGTTATGCCTCATTTGTCCTGGCATTAAATTTGGGGCAACTATGGATTTTGGCTTAAACAGGAACTCTGAAAAGCAGCAATCATGTCATTAGCGTTTTTATCTTCCATGTCGTTGCGCACTCTTGTTTTTTGGAGTTTTAGCGCTGTCACCTTGCCTCTGGCTTTAGTTTTAGCTTCTTCAATGATGAGCATTGGTGATGTTTCTGGAAAAGGCGTGAACGCTGTGAAGCAAGTGGCTGACGTGGTATTTACCAGCCAACAACTGTCGACATTACTAAGCAACATGGAACGCACTGCCAGTCAGTATCAGGTGTTGGCTGACGAGGACTTGAAGCAACAATATTTAGTTCAACGCACAGAATTTCTTGCTGCGGTAGAGTCAGCCTATGGTGGTGCACATTCAGCTCAACTGGAAGGGGTACTCGGGCAATTAACATCAACCGAAGAACGCGTTTATACGGGCTTAATGCACGCTGATAGCGCAATGACTTTAACTCAAGTACAGCAAGAGTTCGGTGAGTTACACACTTATGCACAGGCGTTATTTGCGCTTAACAACGATATAATTTCCGCCGAAATAAATGCAATCGAACAAAGTGCTTCAGAGGTTTCCGATAAATTATTGCGCTCCACCTTAATATTCCCAATTACTTTACTGTTGGCTGTCTGCTTTATGGGCATCATCAACAGGCCGTTAAAACAACTTATGCCGCAGCTAAAGCAACTGGAATTAGGCGATCTCAACCATCAAATTAAGGTATCTGGTGCAAAGGATTTTCAGGATATCGCTACCACAATCGAAAATATGCGGATACAACTTCAGAGTCTGGAAGAGCAAAAAAAGCAATCCCTGCAACATTTGTCACACGAATTAAAAACCCCGCTGGCCGCTATCCGAGAGGGAACCGAATTATTGTATGACGGCACGTCTGGGCAACTGAACGAAGCTCAAACTCATATTGCGGGAATTTTACGCAGCAGCACAGGGCGACTACAAAAACTCATTGAAGCGCTGCTTGATTTAAATATCATTATTGCCGCTAAACTTCCGGCACAAGACCGATATTGTGAAGTTGAGCAGGTTGTAAAAGACGTTCGTCAGGCACGCAGCCTGGAAATTAGTGCAAAAGCCTTAGATTTAAAGCTGACCATTCCCGCCGGGTTATCACTGCCTATGCAGGAAGAACACTGTCGCATTGTGCTGGACAATGTGTTGTCGAATGCCATCAGGTTTTCACCTGAACAGGGTGAAATCAGCCTGGTCATTGAGCAAAGTGAAGAGATGCTTACGATTCAGGTGTCGGATGAGGGGCCAGGTTTACCTGAAGGGGAGTCCGAACAAGTTTTTGAACTGTTTTATCAGGCCAGGAATCAACCTGAAAGCAAAGTTAAGGGCAGCGGCATGGGGCTAACCCTGACACGTGAAATATTAAACAAATACGGTGCCTCAATAAGGCTGAAGAATAATACCGCTCAGCAAGGTTGCTGCGCTGAAATCCAGTTGCCGATTATCAGGAAGAAAAACTAAATGCGACTTCTTTTTTCTACTTTAATACTGCTATGCCTCAGTGCCTGTCAGTCATTTACAGTCGAGACCGTTCAAAATAACAATGAATTGCGTACTGATGGAAATAGCTGGTCTGCGCTTTACCTGCACTATAAGGCGATGAATGTGACTGAACTGGAACAGGCTATCACAGAGCTACAGTCTGCGCCGGTATCTAAAGAGTCCACTATTCGGCAAGTGCTTATTTATCTGGTTCCTCATTCACCTGTTAAAAATGTACACATGGGCAGAACATTATTGCGACGCTGGTTATCAGCTCATCCGGAAGAAGCCTCAGGTGAGTGGCAACTGTTATTGGATACCTTAACAGAAACAACGCGTTTATCTGAGCGACTTCAGCGCAATACCGAAACTCATAAGAGCCTGTTACAGCAGTTGGAGCAGGGAAAAATTCAGCTGCAGCAGCAAATTGAACAGTTAAAATCCATTGAACAACACATTAACGACAGGGATAACCGAAACAATGGCAAGTGATGCTTTGCAGCGTATTCTGGTGGTGGACGATGATGAGGATTTACTAAGTCTGATCACCATGCGACTAAGAGGAGCCGGGTATCAGGTGGAAAGCACTCTGAGCAGTGAGGCTGCTCTGGGCATGATTGAAGCCAGTCGGCCACATTTGTTAATAACCGACATGCGTATGGATGGCATGGACGGTATGGCACTGTTTAAGGCGGTAAGAGCCAAGTTCCCAGCGTTACCGGTTATTATTTTAACGGCTCATGGTTCAATTCCCGATGCAATCAATGCCACTAAACAAGGCGTGTTTTCTTATTTAACCAAGCCCTTCAATAGTCAGGAGTTGCTGGACAATGTGGCACAGGCGCTCAGACTGAATCCGGCAGCAGAAATGGGTGAGCAAAACCAGGAAGCACTTCCAATGCACCGGGACATTATTTATCGCAGTAATGTCATGAAGGAAGTGTTGTTGCAGGCGGTTCAGGTGGCGCAAAGTGATGTCAGTGTATTGATCAACAGCCAATCGGGAACAGGGAAAGAGTTATTGGCAAAAGCGATCCATCAGGCCAGTGACCGAAAGGAAGGGCCTTTTATCGCGGTAAATTGTGCTGCGATCCCTGAAACACTCTTGGAATCAGAACTTTTCGGGCATGTAAAAGGCGCGTTTACCGGGGCGAATAAAGATCATTCCGGGCTGTTTCAGGCGGCACAGGGGGGGACCTTATTTCTGGATGAGATAGGTGATATGCCGTTGAATTTCCAGGTAAAGCTGCTCAGAGTTTTGCAGGAAAAAGAAGTGCGACGTGTGGGAGATACCCAGACATCATCCATTGATGTGCGGGTGATCAGCGCCACTCACAAGGATTTGGAACAAGCGGTCGAGGATAAAACGTTTCGAGAAGACTTGTTTTATCGCCTGAATGTTGTGGAACTGCGCTTGCCAGCCTTGTCCGAAAGACGTGACGATATTCCGTTATTGGTGAATCACTTTTTTCAGCAAATCATAAAGCGCATTCAAAAGCCTTTGACCGGTTATACCGATGACGCCATGGCTCTGTTAATCGCAGCCCCATGGCCCGGAAATGTCAGGCAGTTGCAAAACGTTGTAGAGCAAACCGTGGCATTGAGTCAGGGGCCATTGATATCTGCTGAATTGGTACAACGAGCGTTGCGTATGAAGTCACCTGAGACGCCATCACTTTCATCTGCAAAAAACGATTTTGAGCGAGCTTATCTGGCTGAGTTACTCAATGCCACTTTGGGAAATATTACCCAGGCAGCCAAAATTGCCGGTCGCAATCGCACCGAGTTTTATAAATTGTTGGATAAGCATCATTTAAAACCTGAACAGTTTCGTCAGGAATAAACAGGTGAAAAAGTGCTTATTTGCTATACCCCAGTAGGTAGGAATTTATTCCGACGCCTTAGCTAAATTCAACTGTTGCCGTTCGAGTTAATGATCACAAAATAAGCCGTCTTATTCTCATTTACCTCTGAGTGTGGGGCAAAATGAAGATTTTACGAAAAAATTAAAAAAAATTTTGCTGCATAAATATAAAGTGCCGGGTTGCACTTTTTATAACGAGCACTAAATTTCTCCTGCGCAGTTGAAGTCGCTGTTATTTATGGAGTTAAAACTCTGAAGGTTGCACGATGTCTGCGCAGTCAAAGGCAGTTTTTTCGTGCATAATTATGTGAAAAAATGCATTAAAATCTGATTTGTTGTGATGTGTATCCTAATTAGTTATTTTGGATTCATAGGGATGAAATTGTCACAGGTTGATTTCTTTTGAAACCTTGTGATATACCTTGAGTAGTTCAAAAATAAAGCAAAAGTGAGCTTGTGGTGAATACCCCTCTTGCAACAAACAACGACAACTGTGCCCTCTCATTGGGAACACCGGTTGTTAATGTTGCAGTGTCAGCCACAATCAGTTCTTTGCAATCCCAAACCATTACCTATCCAGAATGCTCGACAGATTATCACCTGTCCGAGTGGTTTGACGAATAGTCTCTATTTCACTCTGCCCGATATTTCCGCTTGCAAATAGCGGGCGTATTCCTGCAAGCAAAAAACAATAAAAATAATCAAAAACAATTAACAACAACTGTTGGAAAAATCTATGAAAACATCAATAAAGCTGGTGTCAGCCATGACACTTTTGGCTTCGTCTGTGGCCAATGCCTGTCTCACTCAGGAAAGCGAGTCAAATAACACAGAATCCAGAGCCAATGATGGTATCTGTAGTGGCGTGCTGATTGAAGGAAGTATCAGTTCCCGAAATGATAAAGACTGGTATCGGTTTGACGCTGCCAGTAGCGGTACCATCAGTATTTCTTTGGATCACAATGGCAATGATGACTTTGACTGGGACTTATATCGTTCCTCAGGCGGCGCGGTGGCGTCTGGTGCCACCAGTTCGGTTCCGGAAAACGGCTCTTATTCAGGCTCGGCGGGTGAGTACTTTTTAAAAGTCAGTCGTTATAGTGGCACAGGTTGGTATGATCTAACCATTAACTACCCTGACAGCGGCTCTGGTGGCGGCGGTGGCGGTAATTGCCAATATGGTGCTCGTCCTTCTAAGCCCGGTGGTTTGCAGGCCTTTATTAGCGGAAGTTCACAAGATGTGTGTATCGCCGAGCCAGCACAGGGTGCTGTATTGTTAATGGGCGGCGGTCCGGATGTCGATGCGTCATTTAGCCAGCGGGTTAATCCTCATATTGATGGTGGTGATGTAGTGGTGCTGCGTACCTCAGGTTCTGATGCCTACAATAGCTATTTGTTACCGTTAACTGGTGCCGATTCCGTCGAAACCATTATTGTAGATACAGTTTCTCGCGCTAACTCTGATTATGTTGAATGGGCCATTAAATCCGCTGAGTTTGTGTTTATTGCCGGTGGTGACCAATCTGATTATCTGAATCAGTGGCAAGGCACCAAAGTGCAGACGGCATTACAACATGTATATGACAAAAACGGAATATTAGGTGGCACCTCTGCAGGTAACGCGGTTCAGGGCGAATACATCTATGATCCAGATGGTGTGTTAGGGGCCATTAGTGAAGAGGTGGTGACTGATTTGTGCCACGAAACAGTGAATATCTCCACTAACTTCCTGAATACACCAGTATTAGCCAATGTCATTACCGACACCCATTTTGCAGAGCGCGATCGCATGGGACGTATGGCTAACTTCCTGGCCAATATCGGTTTTGGTAAAACTGCGATTGGTGTGGACGAAGACAGTGCCTTGTTTGTAACCGAAGATGGCAATGGTGTCGTGGATGGTACAGGTAATGTCTACGTGCTTAAAACCGACGGTCAAACCAGCTTCACTCAGGCCAGTTGTGGACAAGCACTGATCCTTGATGACTTGTTAAACTATCGTCTGCAGCCAGGTGATACTTTTAACGTGTTAACTGGTGCTTCCAGCGTGAACCCAACTCGCCTGGATATCGACGGTCGCAATACTAATTTCTATAACCCAACTAACCCTTACTAAAAATTGAACAAAAGCACCACTTCTTACCGAGGTGGTGCTTATCCTTAATCCACCTGTCTCGTTTACTGTGTCGTTCGTCTAAAAGCGCTGGAAAAAGTCCCCATTTAACACTGTAATTCCGCTGTTAAGCCCGCGTAGGATATTTTGGAACAGACATGAACCTCACTCGCTCATCAGTTAAGAACCCGGCAGCTGTGCTGGTTATCGTAGCCCTGGTGTTTATTTTTGGCGTGATTGCCATGCTAAAACTACCCATTCAGTTAACCCCGGATATCGAACAACCACAAATCACTATTTCCACTGGCTGGCGTGCAGCCGCACCTGAAGAAGTAGAGTCGGTGATAATCGAACCGCAGGAAAACGTGGTTAAGAATACTCGTGGTGTGGTGGACGTCGCCACCAATATCCAGCGGGGTTTTGGCAATATTACTCTGACATTTGATGTCGGCACAAATATGCAGCAAGCAATGCTGGATGTTATAAATAACCTTAACCAGGCACCGCCATTACCGCTGGATGTTTTCGAGCCTGTTGTTGCTGCTGGCGGTGGCCGGGGTGGTCCAAATGCGGCCTCTTTGTTAGTACGGCCTGTTCCCGGAAACGATTTGGCTGACATGGCTAATCATCAGGCCTTAATTGAAGACGTTATTGAGCCAAGATTAGCCAGAATTCCAGGTGTGGGGCAAGTTAACCTGAATAGTCAGCGCCCCCGCGAACTGCGTATTACATTTGACCCGTATAAACTGGCCGCCTTGGGCATACCAATTGGTCAGGTAGCGAATACGGTATCCAGAGCCTCGGATGTGTCGGGCGGTTTTGCTGATGTAGGGCGTCGGCAGTACACGGTGCGTTTTGCAGGCCAATACGATTTGCAATCTTTGGCAGATATGATCATCTCTTACAGTGGTGATCGCCCGGTATTTCTAAAAGACGTTGCCACCGTAGAGAACACTTTGGTAGACCGTTTTGGCTTTACTCTACGCAACGGTGCGCCAGCGTATTACATCACCATCAGTCGAGGCAACGAAGCTAATACTGTAGCCTTATTGGATGATATTAATCTGGCTATTAAAGAGCTTAACGAAGGTGCTCTGGCTGAAGTGGGCCTGATGATCGATCTCAGTTTTGACTCTTCGGTGCACATTCGCAATGCCTTGCTGTTGGTTAAGAGTAATTTGGGGCTAGGTGTGTTTCTCGCCCTGGGCATTTTGTGGTTATTTTTACGGGGCTGGAAAGCCACCCTAATCATCGCCACCACCATTCCACTTTCGGTTATGGTGGCGTTTCTGGTATTGAGCATGCTTGAGCGCAGCCTTAACGTTATTTCCCTGGCCGGCGTCGCTTTTGCGGTGGGGTTGGTGCTGGATGCCGCCATTATTGTTCAGGAGAACATTGTGCGCTTGCGCGGTGAAGGCATGGAGAACAAAAAGGCGGTAGTTAAAGGCGCGACTCAGGTGGCTGGTGCCTTATTTGCGTCAACTGCCACCAGTGTCGCTATTTTCTTACCTATCTTGTTTATGAAGGGCATTGAAGGCCAGTTGTTTTCGGATCTGGCGCTGACACTGTCGGTATCGGTGATTGCATCTTTGGTAACGGCTGTAACGGTGTTGCCTATTGCCAGTCGATATTTATTGTCAGAGAGTCAAAAGCAGGATCCGCACGAAGGTTATTGGCAGCGATTAACCGATCTGATCATGACTTTGACGGATTCTGCTAAAAAACGCACGGCCTGGATTGTGGGTCTGATGTTAGGGTCGGCATTAATAACCACCACGCTGATGCCACGTACCGATTTTATGCCCAGAGCACCAATCGACGGCTTTTTCTTTTCACTGAATTTACCACCCGGCGGCAACATCGAGTTTTTGGATGAAGAAATGGCAAATCGCTTCCGGGATCGCATTCAACCTTACCTGGATGGCGAGCTGCAGCCGAAAGTAAAAAGCTATAACTTTTATAGCTATGGGCCGGATTCTACGGGGGGATTTATCTATGCAGATGATCCCACACGAGTTGAGGAGTTGATGCAGGTTGTACAAAACGAGGTACTAGCGGGATTGCCTGATACTCAGGTATTTCTGTTCCGTGGCTCTATGATTAATGTAACCGGCGGGGGGAATGGTCGTTCGGTTAATATTGATTTGCAAGGCCCGGATATGGAGCCTCTGATGGCAGCAGCGCAAGTGGGCATTCAGAAAATTCAGGAACACTTGCCCGGCACCAGTGCCCAACCTGTACCAGCTTTGTCTATGGCAGAGCCGGAATTGCGCTTAATCCCCAATGACCGTCGTATTACTCAGGCAGGCTTGAATCGCAGTGATGTGGCCAATGCCGTGCGCGCGTTTACAGATGGCCTGTTTGTTGCCGAATATTTTGACGGTAATGACCGCATGAATGTCATTTTACGGGGCTCACAATGGAGCGATCCGGATGAGTTTGCTTCGTTACCGGTTTATACACCGCTCTCCGGTATTCAAACTTTAGGTGAACTGGCAACCGTCACTCGTACCGTTGGACCCAGCCAATTGCGCAGGGTGGATGGCAAACGCACTGTTACGCTGATTGTGCGTCCGCCGGAAACCTTATCCTTAGAAGAAGCCATGGCTCAGTTGGAAGAACAAGTGATACCAGCGATAAAAGCTGAATTGCCGGTGGAGGCGAATTTGCTGATCAATGGCAACGCCAACCGAATGCAGCAAGCCATCTGGGATATGTTGCAAAACTTTATTCTGGCTTTGGTGATATTGTTCTTGTTAATGACGGCCTTGTTCAAGTCGGCCAAGGACAGTCTACTGGTATTGACTGTGATGCCAATGGCTTTGGCCGGTGGTGTATTGGGGTTATGGGTACTTAATTTGTTTAGCTTCCAGTCATTGGATTTACTTACCATGATAGGTTTTATCATTTTGCTGGGCTTAGTGGTAAACAATGCCATATTGTTGGTGGATCAGACCCGTAGCTCAGAGCGAGAGGGGTTAAGTCGCAGAGAAGCGGTAAGTCAGGCTGTGCGCATCAGAGCGCGTCCTGTTTATATGAGTACGCTTACCAGTTTATTTGGCATGTTGCCTTTGATGATCTTACCCGGTGTGGGATCGGAGATATACCGTGGCCTGGCAACGGTTATTGTGGGAGGCATGGCTATCAGTGCGCTGTTCACACTGATCCTGTTACCTTCGTTGTTGCGAATAGGAGAGCAACAACTGCAAAGCAACTATACTTCTACAACATCAGACTTAGCGGGACGGGAGTCAGTCTAATGAAAAAACTAATTACACTTTCAACAGCGATAGCCTGTTTATTTTACGCCGCCAGCACCCTGGCCCAACAGGCTCCAGCAAAGCCGGTAAAAGTTGGTACGGTAGAAAAATCCGTGTTTGTGCCCACCGTAGACATTGTGGGCAGTATATACAGCCGTAACAATGTGCAACTGACCGCTGGTGTGGGTGGTCGATTAGAATATGTGGCAGAGCCTGGTACTTATGTTTTGCAGGGTGAAGAAGTAGCCAGAATTGATCAATTGCCACTGCAATTGCAGCAAGCGGAGCAAGAAGCAGAAATCAAGCGTGAACAAATTAATATCAAATACCTGGCAAGAGAAGTCGAGCGTCTGAGAAATCTGCGGGAAACCAACAGTGCCTCAGCGTTTCAGCTGGATCAGACGCAATCGCAATATGACTTGGCTCAGGCGGATTTAGAAATTGCGCAACTCAGATTACGTCAAATCAACGATCAATTAAGTCGTGCCATAGTCAAAGCGCCATTTGATGGTGTGGTAACCGAAAGAGTAAGAGAAGCCGGTGGTGATGTTAATCGTAGTGATGTGCTGGTGACTATGCTGGACACAGAAAACCTGGAAGGGCGTATTTTCGTACCTGTTAAATACCTGCCTTTTCTGCGCACCAGTAAAGATGTGTTAATCAGATCGGAAAACAATCAAATAAACGCCAAAATTAAAGCCATCATTCCGGCGGCCGACAGGCAATCCCAATCCTTCGAATTGCGAGTGAGCCTGCCCGCAGGCGCAAACGAAAACTGGACCAGTGGTGAGCTAATCACCGCGACTATTCCCGTACGTGCTCCACAGGAAACGCTGACGGTTCACAGAGATGCACTTATCCTTCGGAAAGAAGGTACTTTTGTGGTTGTCATAGATGATGAAAATAAAGCCCATCGCCATCTGGTGGAAGTCGGACAGGGGATGAAGGACCGGGTCAGTATTCAAAGTGAAGCCATACAAGCGGGCGACAAAGTGGCTACCCGCGGTGCTGAGCGAATTCAGGATGGTCAGACAGTCACGATTGCCGTACCCAATGCCTGATAGAATTTGAGCCGGTCAGGGTTAACTGGCTGGCTTTTGATTCAATCTATTATTGGTTTTCTTCGGGCTTTGAAACCCATTTTTTTCTAAGCTTTTTAAGTTCACCGTTTTTGATCAGTTCGCGTAGCGCGTCACTGATCTCTGCTCTGTAGCTGAACAGTGGACTAGCCTTGCTGATCACCGAAAAGGACTCCAGTTCCACCGAAGGCTGGTAAACGGATTTTTTCAAGATGCGTTTGAGGTGAGGGCTCTTAAACTCTACTCCGTCAAACAACTTGTCGAATCCGGCTAAGACATCGATGCGTCCAGTTACAAGAAGCTCAATGCCGATTTCTCTACTTTTCACATCCATTTTCAGCAAATTATCGGCCTGTTCAAATTTTTCAAAGTAAACAGTGCTACCCACATAACCGATAACGAAGTTGTCCTGTTGCAGATCCTCAAATTCGTCGATAATGCGCTTATCATCGAATCGCTGATAAAAGACGGTAGAGTGAGTGTCTTTGAGATAGGGAGGCGGTACGAATTCTAAAAATGACTCTCTTGCTGTGGAGTAAAGCAGGGTGTGGGCCATATCTACATTGCCATTTTGTAAAGCTCTCATGCAGGCTGGCCAGTCACACTCATAATAGGCGTAAGTGAAACCCAGCGTTTTGGATAAGATTTGTGTCAGGTCATGTTCAAAGCCCGCATATATGCTGCCTTGTTCGGTTTTGGTAATGATCATATAAGGAGGAAGGTGATTAGCGATTAATCGAATAACTGGTTGCTCGTTGGCCGGCATCAGCTTCTCCTTGCCCTGAACGACAAAGCTCAAAACCATTAAAACCGCACCGGCTGTCCATATCAACTTTCGCAAAAATAAATACAACAGAAATTTACCCAATTAGCTTTTATCA
>JYMV01038862.1_pt1 | contig 21727 bp, 14 predicted proteins | sample 338911 | NCBI WGS metagenome assembly JYMV01 (sample SAMN03354496, study PRJNA234377) | hydrothermal vent metagenome | biome: Deep sea; feature: Hydrothermal plumes at the Eastern Lau Spreading Center, Western Pacific Ocean; material: Seawater | place: Tonga | collected 2009 | depth 2000 m m
TAAGGTGAAATAACCCGTGCATCCACCTGATAATTATAATGCTCTCCTTGCGGAATAGAATCGCTAAATTCTTGTTCCTGAAATTCCTTTAACCAGCCCTCGGTGTAATCAAGATCCATACCCAAAGTGAAAGTGACAAAGTCATGTTGTATTGTCGCAGCAGACAATAGGCCTAAACTGTCATGACCATTTTCTTCAGTGGCTTGCCAGGGGAGGAAGTGTTGCAAGAAAGCCATGTCATGACTGCGAAAATAGGGTTTTAACAGGATGTTGTAATTACCGTGGGTAAATTCTATTTGGCTGTGACCTCGAACTGAGCGACTATTGCGATAGGCCTCCGGGTTGGGGTTAAGGCGCTTCAGCTGTGCTTGTTTATAAGCTTCAAAGCCTTGTACGAAACCGGCTGTTTCCTGATTGAGATTGCTGTAAGACAAGACATTTTTAACCTTTAACTGTGCACTCTGGGTTTGATGCAACAGATTAAACTTGTCCTGGCGATAAGCACTATTTTCTTTATAGCCACCATCATCAGTGAGAGTACCATACACTGCTATTGCATGGTCGTCCGTTGTTTTCGCGCTGGTTAACGAAACACGCTGAAAATCATTAGGCCCGGCTTCCAATGAAATACTTAAATCTGGCATAGATTCAGCGTCAGGTGTCAGTGTATTAAGTACACCGTGAACAGCGTTACTACCATAAATAACACTGGCGGGTCCTCTGAGTACTGTTATCGCACCAGCCTGGTTGGCATTGACATCAAATAATTGGTTGGCGTTACAGAATCCCGCGGCTCTCACGCTGATACCGTCTTCGGCAACGAAAAATGCACCACAACTTCCCGCTCCGGTAAGAACTGGGGAACGGATTGCTGTTAAATGTTCCTGGCCATTTCCACGGCTGACCCAAACACCAGCGACCTGATTCATCAGCTCTGTGAAATGGGTACTTTGAGTCTGGTTAATATTCTCAGTAGAAAGGCGTGTCAGATTACCGGACATTTCACTTAACATGACACTACTGCGGGTACCCGTCACTGTAATGGATTCAAGATTTAACTCCTCCTGATTTGCATAACCAGGACTGAAGTAAATGGCAGATAATGCTAAAAGGGGGAGTACATGCAGCTTCATAATGAGTTCTTGTTTTGAGGTCGCGCGCTATTTTCACTGAATTTGACGCACAATTAAACCTTAAGCGATTATTTTGTCCTAAGTTGTTAAGTGTTCTGAAAAGTCTTTAAATGTAGCCAATTAGGGTGACTTTGCAGTGAAGTTCGAAATTTGGTTTGGGCCTAAATGCTTAACTTTACAAGTGAACCCTATTCAATTAATTAAATGACCAGGGTTCTGTAAGTTTTTCTGGTACAGAGCGGGCTTGCGGGCAGTCAAAGTCAGGCTGCCCGCTTTTGGTTGATTTATCACTAAACCATAACTTGTTTCCATTTACCTGTGCGGAATATGAAGTAACCTACTACGGCAATTAACGATTCTGCTGCCAAAACCGCCATATAAACACCTTCTGCTTCATATCCTGCCTGAGTTGCGAGTAACCATGCCAATGGGATCTGCGTTAGCCAGTAACAGAAAAAGTTAATTTTGGTGGGTGTCATGGTGTCTCCGGCACCATTAAAGGCCTGTATTAAGATCATTCCGATAGCAAAAAAGCCGTAACCATAAGCCACTAATGTTAAACAGGATATGCCGCTAGCCAATACTTCGGGATCCTGGGTAAACAATCCAATAATTGGCTTGGCGAGCAGAATAAATACCATGGCAACAGTTAACATAAATACCAGGTTAAACTTAGCAATTGCCCAAACCGATTGCTCAGCACGGCCCGGCTGTTTTGCTCCCAGGTTTTGCCCTACTAGGGTGGCTACAGCATTACTGAGCCCCCAGGCGGGCAGGATGGTGAACATTACAATCCTGATAGCGATGGTATAACCAGCAACCGCGGCACTGCCGAAGTCCGATACTATCCTCACCAGAAATACCCAACTGGCCGTGGCAATCAAAAATTGCATGATACCGCCGGACGAAACCCGAATCAGGTCTACCAGGATACTTGCTTTCAAAGTGAGGTGCTGCATTCCGATATGGATGCGATTTCCGACATTAAACAAGTGCCATAATTGGTATAGGACACCTACACCTCGGCCGATAGATGTTGCTATTGCCGCACCTGTTACCCCCATTTCTGGGATCGGGCCCAAGCCGAATATCAGAATGGGATCCAAAACAATGTTAATGCCATTGGCTAACCACAATGAGCGCATAGCAATGGAGGCATCACCCGCACCACGAAAAATGGCATTGATGATAAACAGATAGAGTATGGTGATTGAACCACAGAGCATTATCGTTATGTAATTCTCACCTATTGCGATAACGGCATTTTCGGCACCCATCAGCAACAGAATGTCTCTTGCAAAAAACAGTCCGATTAATGCCACAAGGAGTGCCACCAAAAGCCCCAACCAAAGTGCCTGACCCGCCACCTGGTTAGCTTTCTGAGGTTGTTTTTCGCCGATACGTCGGGCTACTAATGCGGTAACTCCCATACTTAAGCCGATGGCAATGGCATAAATCAAGGTCAGAACCGCTTCAGTAAGCCCTACCACAGCCACTGCTTCAAATCCCAGCGAGGATACAAAAAAGATGTCAACTACGGCAAAAACCGATTCCATAGCCATCTCCAGTACCATAGGTACGGCAAGTAAGAAGGCTGCGATGCCTATTGAACCCTGGGTAAAGTCATATTGCACATTGCCTTTAACGGCTTGTTTGAACAATTGCCAAAGTGCTGTTTTTTTAGTTTGTGTTGTCATAAATGCGTAATCCACTAAGCAAAATGCATCATAGAGCTCGCGCCCATGCATGCTGATTGAAAAAGAAAATGTTATGAGTTCTTTGGCCTTCTTCAGGCTGAAGTGGGATCTGCGATTAGTGTCTTAAATTGAGCTTAGCTGTTAATCAGCTTTGTTTGGTAAGTACACTACAGACCGGTTGTGCGAGCACAATATCAGCGCTAATGAAGTGGATTACATTGTTCATTGGACTGCTCCGGTTTAAGTAGTAGCGAAACTTTGACCTGAAAATGTGATTAAGTCAATGGCTTTTTTGAAGGATTACAACTTGATACACAGGATATAATAACCAATTACGGCAAACAAAAAAGGCGCTCTGTGTAGAGCGCCTTTCAGCTTATAGTTTTATGACTAATTAGTCACAGGATACTGAATCACCCGCAACAACATCAGAGAATACGGAGGTTTCGATGTTGGTGAACTCAACATTATCGATTACCCAACCGAACTCATTAGCCGTGAAGTCAGAAGAAATTCTGAAACGGAATTGAACTGTCTGACCGTTCAATGCATCGCCAAAGCTAATGGTTTCCATGTTACCGTTGAAGGTCGCCAGGTCGCCGTTAATACCTGAGTATACAGGGCGTCCTTGTAAGGCTTGTGTGGAGTTCTCAATCAGTTCGTCATAGTTATAACCAACAGAGAAAGTACCACCAGCTTCAAGAACATCCATCCAGGCTCCGCCATTGATGCTGATTTCAACTACACCACCATCCCATGCTTCTTCTAACCAGTAGAAGTGCCAGAAGCTGATAGAGAAGTCTTGACCGTAGGCTACTTCGACCATGTCAGTTTCTACGGCAACATCAGACTGGAAGGCGTTGTTGTTCAGGTACATAGCTTGAGTACCTAAGTTAACATCAGGGTTAAAGGCCTGGAAGAAACCGATGTTAACGGTATCAAAGCCTTGTGTGCCTACAGCGGCATCGCCACCATCCATAACATTTTCTTTGAAGTTATCCAGGGTCGCCAGAGTTTCCATGTTATCCACTGCTGAACTACCCACCAGTGCCGACTTAACAAAGTCATAGTTGACGGTAACTGAGCCAGACAAATCGGCTGGTTCAACGATGGCGTCGCCTTCCGCTGCTTCAGGGAAAGTCACACCAAATTCGATAGTTTCACCGGTACCCGCTGAATTCAGGGTCATGGCAATATCACCACTGCTGACTGTTTCAAACAGACCGACTTCACCGAATGTCACCATACCATCGTTAGCCAGAGTAACGTCATGATCACTCAGCACCTGAATTTGTGCGGTTACGCCCGTCAGTACTTCACTACCATTGTTCATGATGGAGAAGGAAACGTTTGCAGTTTCGCCTGCATCTAACACATCATCCGCAGTACAAACCGCCAAACCGTCTTGAGACAGCATCAGGTCACTGGCACTGTAGGAAGCAAGAGTGGTGGTATAAGATTCGGTAACACCTGAGTTATCATCACTGAAACGCTCTGGAGATACTGCACCAAAGCCCATACCACGACGAGCAAATACTGCTACGGCTGCATTGAAGTCATCTTCGCTGCTTGCCAACATGGTGGCTAAAATAGCATCACGAGCTTCGGTGTAAGTTGGTGCAATTGGGGTTGCTTTGTAACCGGCTACCAGGTAATTGGCCATACGAGATTGTGCTTCATCGAACTCATACATGTTCAACAAGCTTGCGTATACATCCCACAATACCGCTGCCCACATTTCACCTGCACCGTGTGGTGAAGCGCCATTAGTAGGTGAAAGTCCCGGGACTTCTGCACCTGCAGTAATGTGCTGGAAGGTCAGAGGATTGATATCCATATTGGTAGAATATGGCGCACGACGAATACCAGTGTAGAAATCTTCTACGTAGGTGCCAGTAGCAAACGGCAGTTGCCACTCTTCATTGCCTTCGATGTTACCATCTTCCTCTTTAACGATCAGCATCAGGCTGTGGAAATCACCCCAGCCTTCGCCCATAGAACGACCCTGGAAGTTGATCAGACCGCTGGAGTTACCTACCAGACGGTTAGAGATATAGTGACCCCACTCGTGAGCAATAATACCATTGTCGAATGATGAGTCTTTCAGTGGGAATTTACTGAAGATATCAGCCGTAACCTGGCCATTTTCCATACGTGCGTAAAGTGCCTGACCTTCTTCGTAGTTCAGACCCAGATTAGGAATTGTAACTGATTCGTCAGTACCACCCATTGGCGCTGGTGTACCATCGTCAACGTTGTTGACTACGATAGCGCCGATAGCTCCTGCTGCCTGAGCATTGAGTACTTTCTGAGTAAATGCACAGCTACCACGGTCGATGATTGCAATGCGTCCTTCTAGTGCCCAAGTATTAACAGCTGCTTCACAACCATCATAAACTGAACCACTGTCAGTTTCATTTCCATCGTAAAGTCTTCTGAGGTTAGCTGTCACACCAGTGTATTGCTGTGGTCCAAAGGACGATAACTGTGTTGATTCTAGAACGCCCAGTGTACCAGGGTGAGAAACAATATTAATGCCCTGATCAACACCATTTACTGCATCTTTAGAGGTATATAAATACTGCTGCATGCGTGGGCTACCACCGTCCGCAGGTGTAGACATGTTAGCGTTATTCAGACCAGAATAATCTTGGGCTTGTACTTCCAGTGGATCGCCTTCTTCACCACCACGGCCATAGTTGTCTAACTGGGCGTTACCGGCAGCTTCGTCAAAACCATGGTCGTACCACCAGTCATGCAAAAAGTTATTAACAACGAACATGTTAACAACGGCTGACTGACGGTTTACAAAACTGTTTGCACGCTGTGTTTCATCGTACGGATAATCGAAAGTCATATCCGAGGTAGTGGAAACAATAATATCGCCAGTGTTATAACCTTGTGGTGCTACAACGTCTGCATAGGCTAAAACGTTGTTACCATAGGTGTACATATCATCGGCAGTTAACCATGGGTCGTCAGTGCTGATCTTGCTGTAATTATCAACGGTAACCAGCGGCTGCTCTGCGTATTCAGTGGTATCGTTACCTTGTACAAGCGCAGGGATTACATCACCATGTGGACCCTCATATGGGAAGCCGTCTGCTTCTGCCCAAACACGATAAGTAAACTCGGCATTGTTGCTTTCACTGGCGTGTGAGATCAGGTTATTACGGAACAGGACTTTGCCTGTATTACCTACAACGAAGCTGTAGTCAACACTGTCCAGCGGGTTCTCGATGTGAGCCAGCTTAACTTCTACATAATGAGCCGCAACCAGTTCACCGTTAATATCATAAAATACACGTTTGGCACGCGGATGACCTACAACTTCCTGACCTTCTAATGTCTGGGCATCAAACAAGATATAGTCACCTTTTTTCTCAGCAATGCTCAGAGTGGCTATGGTTTTGCCGCCACTTAAATCGGTGATAGCTTTTTGCACCGCCGCTTCAGGAGAGCTGAAGCTACCGAATAATTGCAAAGCCTGGGCCGCTGTTATTTTGTTGCCCAGATAACCAGAGCCAGCCACCAGGTTGTGCTCGCGGTCCATAACGATATTAAATTCTTTATTGAAAACCGAAACACCGTTAACTTCCTGACGGTATTTTGCTACTAAAGGGCCTTTGTTAGTGTCGTGAACATATGCCAGTTCAGCACGGTTAACCGCGTTTTCTTCTGAAGTAAATCCAGTCAAAGAGTTCAGGTAGTATGATGCAGCATAAGCATTTTTATGCTCAGGTGCGATCATGCTCAGATTCGGTTTGCTTTGGTTCTTGGGGGCCCAAAGGAAAGTGGCTTTGCCCATTTTAGCATCAAAATGGCTCTTCAGGCCCGAAGCAGTTGCGCGGTCGGCCAATGCTTTTTCACGTGCAGCGACTGATAAACCATTTGCCTTAAATTGGCTGGCTGCAGCATGGTCATAATTTGATAAAGTATTAGAATGAGTGTGGTTTAAACTGGCACTAGCCGCAGTGGAAGATAGAGCTGCGGATACCAGCATCGCCACAGTTGAGGGACGAAGCTTGTTCATTGTTATTCCTTCATGTTTGGATATGTTTTTGGATTCGCATCGATTAGTGATTCCCCTCTTCAGTGGCTTTTGTGCCAAATTTTTTCTGTCGTAAGAGTGAAAATCTCGATAAGCGGATAGCACTTTACCCCGCTCTCATACAAAAATGCAATACTGATTTACGCATTTAATTTTTATTTGTTAACATAAATTTACAAATTGATCCGAACTCGCTATTTACGCGTAGCCTTGGGTGGTAACCGCGTTTCAATTGTTCCTCTGCGAGACCAATACCGTTGTCCAAAAATCTTGTAACTTTATGATATTTATAGAAAAGATATTTGAGTGAGGGAGTTCCCGAGCAAGGTCTTCGCGTAATTCCAGAGTTAGTGATTGCTCTGAAATCTGTTTTAATTTGCTGGTATTAAAACCAAGATAACGACCAAGATAGGGATATATCGCCTTGTATAAGGTTTCTTTGGCTGAAAAAACCTGAGTAAAACCGGAGTTAAATTCAGTGCCTGAAGTGCGAATAATCGCCTCTTCCTGAGCATCAATGATTTTTGATTTGATACGCTCTACTCGGGATTCGGCCAGCTCAGCTTCGATATCCAATCCAACAAAGTCTGCACAGTCAGAAGCCATAGCTATAGCGATTTGATGTTTATGGGAAATGGCACCGCGAATACCTGGTGGCCACAACGGAGAACGATCGGGATTATAACCCACCAGATGTTGTTCAAATCCAAAGTCATGTAATGCTGCCGCACTACAATGTCGCCCTGTGATAAATTCCGCCTGCCGCGATGCTGTCGCAGAAAGAAGAGGATCAGGTAGCCAGCTTTTGTGTTGCTCAATAAAATTTTTCCGTTCTCCTTCGGCGTCGGGAATGACACCAATGTATAACGAACTACCCGGCCCCGAAGTAGCGAAATCTTGTCTGCTGATATGGGGGAAGAGCGATAGAGACTTCAAAGTCTTGCTCATTGTACTATCCCCACTGATTTAACCTGGGCCCAAACCAGCTTACCAACATGAAGGGCTAGCTTCTCAGCGGACTTTACGGTGATTTTAGCGAAGAGTATTTGCTCAGCAGTTTTTAAGGTTAGCAGGCAGGTACCAGCTTCTTCTCCGGGGTTTATGTGAGTAATTTTTGAGTATATCTTATTTAATATACTGGATTGGTGATCTTCAGACAGACTTATGCTCACGTCTCTGGCACAAACACACAAGCGCAATTTAGTGCCCTGCACAAAATTGTGGTTAGTAACCCAAATATTGGCCTCGCCTATATTCACCTTCGCCAGGTGGTAGTTGTCCTCAATGGCCACCACATTACCGTCTAAAAGGGCGGTACAATTGCCAGCGGGCATGCTGATTGGTTCATTAAACACGGCTTTTGCTGTGCCCGATTTAATCACCCGGCCTTTATCCAATAAAATCACTTGTTGAGCGATGCGGGCAACTTCAGAATCAGAGTGGCTAACATAAAGAATGGGGATGTTCAGATGCTGCTGTAACGATTCGATATAGCCCAGAATTTCGCGTTTTCTTTGATTATCTAAAGCCGATAACGGCTCATCCATTAACAAAATGTCTGGATTGCTAAGAATCGCTCTGGCGATGGCAACTCGCTGTCTTTCTCCTCCTGATAGCCGCGCCGGAAAATTTGACAGTAAAGGTTTAATGGCCAGTACATCAAGCAGTGCCTCTATCTGCTGTGGTGAGAATGGTTGAGGGCATCGGCGTTGTGCATATTGCAAGTTTTGCTCGGCCGACAGATGAGGAAACAAACTGGGCTCCTGAAATACATAGCCTACTTTACGCTGATGAGTTGCAACAAAGTGATGGCTGTCTTGATAAGTTTGTTGGCCCAAACGCACCAGACCTTGCGCCCCAGGCTCCAGGCCAGCTATGCAACGCAATATAGTGGTTTTTCCTGAACCTGAGGGACCGCAAATGGCGGTGATGCCATTTAACGGGATGCTGAAATCCACATCTAGATTGAAATCCATTGCGCTGTTTTGCTTTCGGGACAGCAACAGGCGAACCCTTATGTCTGTGGTCTGCTCCTTATCTGCCATAATGCATCCCGGTTAAGCCCAGCTTTTTTTGAAAGCTGTACAAAAATAATAAAACCGCGAAGGAAAATATCAGCATGATCAGTGACAAGTTGTGTGCGCTGGCATAATCCAGTGCTTCCACATGGTCATAAATCTGCACTGAAACTACCTTGGTTTCCCCCGGAATATTGCCCCCAATCATTAGTATTACCCCAAATTCACCAATAGTATGGGCAAATCCCAGAATGGCGGCACTTAAAAAGCCGGGTTTGGCCAACGGCAAAGCGATGCTGAAAAAGCGATCAATTGCAGATGCCTTTAACGTAGCCGCCACTTCGAAGTGTCGCTGATCAATGGCATCAAAGGCGTTTTGAATGGGTTGTACTACAAAGGGCAGTGAATAGAACAACGACGCTATTACTAAGCCCCAAAAGGTAAAAGGCAAGGTTCCCAGACCCAGCGCCATTGTAAACTGCCCAAACGGTCCATTGGGTCCCATAAATAACAAAAGATAAAAGCCCAAAACAGTAGGGGGGAGCACCAGCGGCAAGGCTACGATAGCACCTACTATGCCTTTAAGGGGGGACCGCGTCCTGGCCAACCACCAGGCAATCGGGGTGCCCAACAGTATTAATAGTGCCGTAACTATGCTGGCCAGCTTCAGGGTAAGCCAGATGGTGGTGATATCAGCTTCGGAGAGCAAAGTTTTTATTCCGTTGAGGTGTCATAGCCAAATGACCGGATCATGGCGGCCACCTCGGCAGATTGCAAGTACTGGAAAAACGCTTTGGCTGCCACTTTGTTTTCGGCTCTTTTGAGCAACACAGCATCCTGTTTAATCGGTTCATACAATGTCTCAGGGAGCAACCAGTAGGAGCCACGCTGCTGCTGTGGTAATGCCATCACCTGTGACAAGGCAATGAATCCCAGTTGGGCGTTGCCCGATTTTACAAAAGCTAACGTTTGCGCAATGTTTTCACCCGTAACCAGTTTGTTTGATGAGAGAAGAGCTGGATATTGCTTTTGCAGATATTGTTGGGTAGCCAATCCATAGGGCGCAGTCCTCGGATTCGCCATGGCGATCTTGTGAAATACCAATTGCTGCCAGTCGGGTGGCTGCGACTGCAATAAGTCGGAGGAGTGGGACCAGAGCACCAATTTTCCGGTGCCATAGGTGAAAAGACTGTCTTTGACTGCCAGGCCTTCGGCAATCAGGCGAGCGGGCTTTTGAGTATCCGCTGATAAAAATATGTCAAAGGGGGCACCTTGCCTGATTTGCGCGTAGAATTTCCCCGATGCCCCATAGGCAATACTGATCTTGTGTTCCTTGCGGGGATAACTATCCACAATGGCCTTTATTGGGGCCGAAAAATTAGATGCGACAGCCAGTTTTGTGGAATCACTAGCCTGTACCATGGGCAGGTTGACACACACTATTGTCAAAATTACCAAACGAAGAATAAACAGCAGGGTTTTCACCAATGGAATTGGAATATGTAGGGCTATTTTGATGTAGCAAAATAGGCTTGGCAAGTATTGCGGTGCCAGCCAGAACTTTTGTATGCTGTGCTACTTTTCGCGCACACTGGGATCTATATGGCAGGCATTAACAATGTGGCTATCGTGGGTGGTACTCATGGCAATGAGTATTCAGGCATTTATTTATTGCGACAATGGCAAAAGCACGCTGAGTTGATTCAACGGCAGAGTTTTGAAACAAAACTGTTAATGGCAAATCAAGCAGCCTTTCAACAAAACAAGCGCTATGTTGACAGCGATCTCAATCGACAATTTCTGCCCCATCTGTTGGCAGACAATAGTCTGCAAAATACCGAGCAACAACGCGCCAAAGAAATTAATCAACAGCTAGGCCCCAGGGGGCAGGCAGGCACAGATTTAATTATTGATCTGCACAACACCACCTCAAATATGGGACCATCGTTGATTTTGCTGCGCTCCGATGAATTTAATCTGCGCATGGCAGCTTACCTCAAAATGAAAATGCCGGAAGCTGTGATTGTCATGGAAGATGCTATTCCGCTGGAGCAACAACCCTATTTGTGTGCCATTGCTCAGCAGGGCGTGATTGTTGAAATTGGACCGCAACCACAATCTGTTTTGCGCCACGATGTGCTAATGTGGATGCAAACTATGACCATGCACTTACTTGATTATGTGCATTTGGCTAATACCCAATCATTACCTGAATTACCTAAACACATTGAGGCCTTTAGCTACACCGAAACACTGAAACTACCGGAAGATGAACATGGAGAGCGTCTGGGCATGGTGCATCAACGGGTTCAGGATCGGGATTTTGAACCGGTGAAACCAGGAGAACCTATCATTGCGCTATTTGATGGTGGGGAAATCTGTTGGCAGGGTGATTATGAGGCTTTCCCACACTTTATCAATGAAGCCGCCTACTATGACAATAATCTCGCCATGTCCATGGCAAAAAAGATAACGCTTACTATTCCTTAAGAAATACCAGTTTTGTCAGCCACTGAGGTGGGGAAATATAATGGAACAGGTATAAGAGTCCGGTTTCCCGGACTCTCTGCTTTTTTATTTCTCAGCACTGACTTTGGCATCAACCCGGGCGTTAATATAGCCACTGATGTTATCCATAGACAGAGATTTGCTGATGGCCGATTGCTCAGTAAATGACAGGGAAATCGTGAATCGTTGCTGATTGTTGTTAAACACCGATAAACTGCGCTGCGCCGCAACGGCAATTTGAGCTTCTACTAAATCGCGATACTCAGATTTTTGGGTGAGGTCACTGTCGCTGACAATTTCGTCCAGTTCTGGTTTAAAGGGGCTGAAGTCTGACTCGGGAAATACCAGCTCACCTTGTTTGAGTTCGAAGCGCTGTCCGGACACCAGGTAATGGCTGGTATAGGCTATTTCATTTGCCTGATTCTTACTTTTTGCAGTTTGTTCCACCACATAAACGCCATTTTGTCCCACTACTTCAAAAAGCGCATTGTTGTCGTCGATGGGAGTAGCCACCAGTGCAGTAGTTTCGTCTACCCCAAAACCAAACCGCGCATCTGACGCCAGCACCAGTTTTGCCAGGCGTAGCTGACGACCCCGTTCAGAAAAGTGGGTGTCCAATACCCCATAAGGAAAAAATTTTAAACCGCCCTCACCGTGATAGGTTACCGGGCGGATGGTGGCGTGGGGATCTACCCGCTCGATCCATGGGGCTTTGTCTTCTGCACCCGCAATCATTGCACCGTCACTGGTGCCGCCGGTGATCATGCCTGCTTCTTTGGTTCCTTTTTTACCACTTTGCACCGCGGTTCCCGCCGAGGTTCCTGAAATAACTAACTGGCCGGCGTTAAATTTATTACGCAGTGCCGCTAACCAGGGACGATCCTGATTTTTAGCGTCCACAAATGATTGCCACGTCAGACTCTGATCGCCACCGTTAAAAAATACCCCGTTGGCTTGTTGCGCCAGTGTGACCAACTGTTCTGGTGCATCGCAAAACTGCTGCTGGTATTCAGCCAGATAAGGATAGACACTTTCTCTGTTGTAGACGCCTACATAATCTGCACGGGCCTTGGCTAAGTCAGAACATTCACCCTGGTCCAGTAATTTGGTCAGCGTCGCTTCTACTGGGATCCACACCGCTTTTGCGCCTAATTGAGTAAAAATATCCAGGTAATAGTCTGTGGCTGCGAAAACGTCGTAACCGGATGCGGTGGATACCAGAATTACTGGCTGTTGTCCTTCTGGCGTAACCTTTTTAACTGCCTCAATAAAGCGGGCATAAATCAGCTTACTGCTTTCGTAACGGGTATTGTTAACCGACGCCTTTTCGCGAATAAAGTTGCCTTCGCTGTCCATCGACGGCGCTTCCAATATATCGTTGACCGGGTAGTAGAGGTGATCCGGCAGTGCTTTAATAAACTTACTGGCATTGGTGGAGACACCTTCAAAGTTTACCGAAAAGTTTTTGAGATTGTCGTGAAACTGTTCTTTGTCAAAAATCTTGTCTTTGTGGTGACTGGCAAAGTTTTGCAATACATTGAGCAGCGCCGCTTTGATGGGAGCTTCCCCCTCTTGCCACAGAGACAGGGATTTCAGTTGTATCAGGGTCGCTTCGGTTACCCGATAACTGTTTTGAGTTTTAGCGTTGCCGGGCCATGTAGCGTTGTCAATGCAAGCGCTGGTGCCATAGGAGCCACAGGTTTTCCAGCTACCTCCCACTAAGAACAGCTGACTTTGCGCCCAGAGGCTACTACTAAACAATAAAAAGGACAGGATGACGCTGACTTTGACAAACATTCTTACAAACCTTTGCTGTGGAGAATTTCCACAAGAATAGCCGCTTAACGCTATAGCGTCTAATAGTATTTGACTGGCTAAGCCATGATTAATTCTAAGTATTTCAAAGGTTTGAATAAATATTTACGGATTGAGAATAGTCTTCTGCTATTGCCGGAATTATCTGCAATGCTATGCAGCTGTGCGAGTGCAAATTAATTTGTTCAGCCTCTCTTCATTAAACGTAGCAAAATCTCGTCTGCCGTGTTTGAATACTGAGTTGATATGAACCGCATGTCATCCTCATACCCAAGAAAAATTAATCATAAACACAACAAGGATATGAATATGCACCCTTCCAGATTAACAAAGTCAGCATTGGCGCTGGCTGTGGCATTGGCACTTAGCGCTTGTTCTCAACAGGCAAGTAACGAACAGGTAAGCAACACTGCTTCTGGCGAATCCTCATCAGTGCAGGCTCAGGTAAGTGAAGCCGCAAAAGATCAAAACAATCCGTTTTTTACCACCTACCAGACTCAGTTTCAGATCCCGCCCTTTAATGACATTAAAAATGAGCATTATATGCCAGCTTTTGAAGAAGGGATGGCACAGCATCTGGCGGAAATCGATGCCATAGTGAACAATCCCGAAGCTCCGACATTTGAAAATACAATCGAAGAGCTGGAGCGCACCGGCAAGCTGTTAACCAAGGTACAACGGGTATTTTATAATCTGGCAGGATCCAACACCAATCCTGAGTTACAAAAATTACAAAGAGAACTTAGTCCTTTGGTGACGGCTCACTATGACAAGATCAGTCTGAACGAAGGGTTATTCAAACGGGTTGATGCGGTTTGGCAGGCGCGGGACACCCTTGAGCTGACTGCGGAAAAACGCAAGTTTCTGGAAGATACCCATCGCGGTTTTGTTCGTAGCGGTGCGCTTTTGAATGAAGAGCAGAAAGCTAAGCTGACAGAAATTAACGGTAAAATCTCCCAGTTAACCACGGAATACGGGCAAAATCTGTTAGCTGAAACCAATGGTTTTGAATTGATTTTGGATAAAAGCGACCTGGAAGGACTATCTGATGGGGTTATTCAGGCCGCTTACGAAACTGCGCAACAAAAAATGGCAGCTGCCGAGTCAGAAGAAGACAAGGCAAAATACCAAGATAAATATGTATTTACGCCGCATCGCAGCAGCATGTATCCATTCTTAACGGAATCTACTCGCCGTGATTTGAGAGAAAAGCTTTACAACTCTTATATTTATCGCGGTGACAACGATAATGAAAACGACAACAAAGCCGTGGCATCGCAATTGGCCAAACTGCGGGCTGAATGGGCAAAAGTGATGGGTTATGATTCCTACGCTGCTTTTGTCCTGGAAGAGCGCATGGTTAATACGCCCGAAGGTGTTTACGACTTGCTGATGCAATTGTGGCGACCGGCACTGGCCCGAGCCAAAATGGAAGTGGCAGACATGCAGGCAATGATTGAAGCCGAGGGGCACGATTTCAAATTTGCAGCCTGGGATTGGTGGCAATATGCCGAGAAGGTACGCAAAGCCAAATATGACCTGGATGAAGCGACACTTAAGCCTTATCTGACTCTGGACAATGTTTTAAAAGGCGCTTTCGATACCGCCAATAAACTGTGGGGCCTGACCTTCACGGAACTACACGATATCGAAGTGTATCATCCCGATGTTCGGGTTTGGGAAGTGAAGGATAAAGACGGCAGCCATTTAGGTATATTCATGGGGGATTACTACACTCGCTCCAATAAGCGCGGTGGGGCCTGGATGAGTAGCTTCAAAGGCCAGTCAAATCTGGATTTAAGAGAGCGCCCGGTGGTGGTTAATGTCTGCAATTTCTCACCGCCAGTGGGAGACGCTCCGGCATTATTGAGTTTTGATAATGTCACTACCTTGTTCCACGAATTTGGTCACGCGCTGCACGGCCTGGTAACCAATACCACTTACGGCAGCATGTCCGGCACCTCTGGCCCCAGAGACTTTACTGAGTTTCCAGCGCAAATTATGGAACACTGGGCCAGTGAGCCGCAGGTACTAAAAACCTACGCTACACATTACCAAACCGGTGAGCCTATGCCGGATGAGTTGATTGAGAAGTTGTTGAAAGCGGCTAAGTTTAATCAGGGTTTTGCTAACACCGAATATCTGGCGGCGTCACTGCTGGATATGGATTGGCATACCTTGGGCGCTGATGCTGAAATGCAGGATGCTGATGCCTTCGAGAAAGCGTCTATGGAACGCATTGGACTGATTGACGAAATTGCGCCGCGCTATCGCTCCACTTATTTCTCCCATATCTTTGCGGGTGGCTATGCGGCAGGCTATTACAGCTATGTCCATTCGGCAGTACTGGATTCAGATGGCTTTGCAGCCTTTAAAGAAACCGGGGATATCTTCAATCAGGAGCTGGCGGAAAAATTCCGAACGCATGTACTGGAAAAAGGTTCTACTGAAGAAGCCATGACCCTGTACAAGAAGTTCAGAGGCCGTGAGCCGGAAATTGACGCTTTGTTAAAAGTGCGCGGTTTGGACGGTTCAACCGACTAAACTGGCTTTCGTCGAATATTTAGAATTATGGCCCGGTTTTCCGGGCCTGTTTTTTTGTTGCTCTGATTCCATTAAATACTCATGAAAACTCACAATCTGCTGTTCGTTCTGTTTATTACCTTGTGCTTTTTTCAATGCAACTCTGTTTCAGCGCACCCTCAGGATGAGGATATTATTCTGGACATTGAATTGGGGGAATTGACCCTAAATGGCGAGACGTTGGATGAAGAATATCTGGCCGCTTTGAAACGGCAGCGTCTGCGCAAATTAGCGGCGATGAGCTGGTCAGAAAAATTCTGGTTGTACACTAAAGCCGGTTTTGAACACATTATTCCGAAAGGGTTAGATCACATTTTATTTGTGTTGGGGCTGTTCTTTTCCAGCTTGTTGTTGGGGGCTTTGCTGTGGCAGGTGACGGCCTTTACCCTGGCACACTCGGTCACATTGGGTTTAGCGGCTCTGGGTATTGTGGTGGTGCCGGGCAGTATTGTAGAACCTTTGATCGCGCTATCCATCGTCTGGGTAGCCGTTGAAAACTGTTGTTTTGTACAATCCTCCAGATGGCGTCCGGCGATCGTTTTTGCTTTTGGTTTATTGCACGGTTTGGGCTTTGCCTCTGTGTTAAGTGATTATGGTTTGCCCAAAGATGACCTGGTGCCATCACTGTTGGCCTTTAATCTGGGCGTGGAGCTGGGACAAATCGCGGTGTTGTTGGCGGCATTCCTGCTCACTTATCTGGTCAGAAATCGCCACTGGTATCGTTCCCGTGTGCAAATTCCCGTATCGATAGTGATAGCCACGGTAGGAGCCTATTGGTTTGTTGAAAGGGTTTTTCTGTAAGTAAAAAATGTGAGGAATGTCACCAGGGTGACATTTGCCGAAAAAACCACCGGCTATAATGGCTTTTCCTGATGACTGTGGAATCAATCATGAAAAGTTTTGTAGAACAATTGGCAACTTATGCGGAGTATCATCGCGATACCCGCAACATAGCAACGCATTTAATCGGTGTGCCGGTCATCGTGTTTGCCGTTATTGTGTTGTTGTCCCGACCGCTTATTGAGGTGGCAGGTTATACCGTTAACCCGGCAATGCTGTGTTGTTTATTGGCGTCGCTGTATTACCTCAGACTAAACCTGGTATTTGCAATCTTGATGTCATCCCTGATGGGACTCGGTATCTATGCGGCTTTGGAAATCGCTCAAGGGTCTACCTTGGTGTGGATGAGCACCGGAGTCGGCCTGTTTGTGTTGGGCTGGATTGTGCAATTTATCGGACATTATTTTGAAGGTAAAAAACCGGCTTTCGTGGATGACCTGATGGGCTTGTTGATCGGGCCTTTGTTTGTTCTGGCGGAATTTTTGTTTACGATGGGGCTGTACAAATCTCTGAAACAAGACATTGAGGAGCGCGCGGGTGTGACCCGCAATGGTTCCCATTCCCTGGATTCCATGTAACTTTCTATCCATTCGACTATTTCAGATGTTTTCCCAGCTTCGAATAATCCCTATTTGAAGCTGGCATTCTGCCAGTCTCAAAGCCACAATAGAGTTTGACTTTATCTTACCGAGTTAAACAACTATGAAAAAATCCTATCTCGATATCACCGCTGATCTCAATGAATATTTACCTCAGGTGCGCAAGGGCGTTCCGGATGTTATGAAGGGCTTTTCGGAAATGGCCAAAGCTGCTACGGCAGATGGTGTATTGGATAAAAAGACCAAAGAACTGATTGCATTGGCTATTGGTGTCGCGGTGCGTTGTGATGGCTGTATTGGTTTTCACGCCAAGGCGCTGGTAAAACTTGGCGCGACCCGAGAAGAAATTGAAGAAGTGTGCGGCATGTCAGTGTACATGGGCGGTGGTCCGTCACTGATGTATGCAGCAGATGCGCTGAAGGCCTATGACGAGTTTAGTCAGGCTGAAAAAGCTTAACTGTCGCAAATAGTCAATTAGGTTTGGGTATGTCTGGAACAGGTGCCACGCTGCCATCTTATACGGTGCGCTCACTGGTTAACTATCTGGATGCCAATGGGCTTTCCAGAGTCAATATGCTCAATCAGTTGGGCTGTGATGAAGATTTTCTGAATGATCCGGAAAAACACTTCGCGGCACAGCAATACGAAGCCTTGCTCAATACCGCCAGTAAGGATTTTGGTCTGAGCAATATAGGTTTTCGTTTTGGCCAGGCATTTGAGTTGAGCGTTTGGGGCTTATTGGGCTTTATTGTGGCAGCGGCTCCCGATCTGCGCCAGGCATTAGTGTTGCAAAAACGCTATCAGTGTCTGTTGGGCAATTCCGGCCTGGCTTACCATGAAACTCAGCAAGACGTTACCACTATGCGATGGTTGTCGGAGTGCTGTCACAGTGCTCACAGTACCGAGCAGGTGATCACCGCCTGGTTGGCTTTTGCTTTTCAGTATACCCAATCGGCAGCGACTCCGTTGAGTGTCCATTTTACCCACGAAGCTCTGGTGGCACCGGAGGAATATCAGGCGTTTTTTCGTTGTCCGGTCCATTTTAATGCGGAATTTAATGGTATTCGTGTTAAAACGGATTTACTGATGCTACCGCTTCGCACATCAAATTCTGAGGTATTGAATGTGCTCTGTTGCCACGCAGAACAGCGTCTGCAGCAAAAACGCAAAAATGCCTCACTGGACATAGTACGCCAGTACATTATTGAAGTGTTACCGGATCATGTGCCCGACTTGCCGGAAATTGCCAATTATCTGGAATTAAGTCCAAGGCAATTGCAAAGACAGTTCCAGAGGGCTGGAACCAGTCTGACCCAGTTTATGGAAAGTATTCGGCTCAGCCTGGCGGTTTCTTATCTCACCCAGACAGACCATAAACTGCTATATATCGCGCAAATTCTGGGCTATTCCGAACAAAGCGCCTTTCAACGGGCCTTTAAACGCCACTTTGCTGTGACACCGGGGGAGTATCGCCTGAATCCTGTGGCGCTATCTGCTTCCGCAGCCAAATAAAACTTCCCAAAGACAGAGTGACGCCACTTAAAACCAACAGAAATGCCGGGTTTTGTAGCGGTTGTTCCAGCAGCGTGAAGGCCAGAAATCCTGTGGCCAACAGGCGCAATGGCTCGGTAACCGGCAGTGCGGGGTGGTTCTCTTGCAGTCCACTGATAATCCAGCAGTGGTAAATGCCAAACAGTCCCAATCCGATATTTATGGTAAGTGAAAATTGCGGCATTTGCAGCAGAAACCAAAACACCATCGGAATAAACAGGATAAATTGCACCAGCAGATATTTTTGCAGCGCACTGCTTTTTGTTACTGAGTACTTCTTCAGCGTTTTACTGGTGGCATATTTACGCGGAATACCCTGTTTGGCATCTTCTGCCCGCCAACCTGGCGGCATTAAAAACGTTTTGATTTTATCCAACCAGTTGCGGGTGTAAAAAGCGTCCTGCAGCAGATTACGGTATACCTGAAAATTAGCCCAAAGTGGGTTCCAACTGTTTAACTGATGACTGACGCCATAAACAATTTTCACATCCCTTAGTTCGGCCTGGAAAGAACCAAAAAGTTTATCCCACAAGATAAGCACCCCGGCATAATTTTTATCGATATATTCCTTGTTTAACGCGTGATGCACACGGTGATGACTGGGAGTGACAAAAAGCGCTTCAAACCATGCGGGCATCTTGTCTATGTGTTGGGTATGGACCCAAAACTGATAGATGAGATTCAAAGAAGCACAAGCTAACAACATTTCCGGTGGAACACCCAACACCGCCATGGGCAAAAAGATAATCCAGGCAAAAACGGCAGGGGTACCGGTTTGTCTTAGCGCTGTGGTCAGGTTGTATTCTTCACTGGAGTGATGCACCACGTGAGAGCCCCACATGATATGAATGCGATGACTGAGTCTGTGTACCCAATAGTAACCCAGATCGTAGACTACAAAGGCGATACTCCACCACAAAACAGAATCCAGCGTAATATTGAGCAATGCTGATTGCTGATACAGCCAGACATAGGCCGAAAACGGTAAAGCCAGTTTAAAAACCCCCACTAAGCGACTCATTATGCCCAGATTCAATGAACTGATGGCGTCATCCAGTTGATAACAGCCGGTTTTACGCTTTCTGTCTATATAGATTTCTGTGCCAATCAGAATAAAGAAAAAAGGGATGGCAATGAGTATCAGTTCCACAATGAGTTCCACAATCGCTGTAACTTCGTGTCAGTATGGCACCCCTGAAGCAATGTGTATTGACCCAGGGTGCCAGTTATTGACTGCGGGCACCGCTATTTATTGCAAAGTCTCACAACAGCCAGGCTATCAATTGTCGCCCATGTAATTGGATAGCTTCTCGACATGCTCTTTGGTTTCGCTTATCAGTGAGGTGATCTCTAACGCAGATTCCGTAGTGCTTTGTGCCAGGTTTCTGACCTCATCAGCCACCACGGCAAAGCCTCGGCCAGCTTCCCCGGCGCGGGCTGATTCTATAGCGGCATTGAGGGCCAACAGGTTAGTTTGATTGGAAATGCCATTGATGGTTTGAATGATGCTGCTGATGCGATCAAGTACTTGCGACATTGCACCGTGAGTATCGGCGATCACTTTATTGCGTTCCGATACATCTGAACCGTAAAGAATGATTTTACTGACTTTTCCTTCAACCGTTCTGATCAGTGTTACAGTGGCGGCGATGATAACTGGCGTTTGTCCCTTGTCCCAGGCGAAGCTTAAATCCCCGCTTACAGCATTTTGTTTAAACAACTGTTGCCATTGGTCATCACTGAGGCAGTTCTTTAGGTTTTTTAGTTTATCTTTTAGTTTCTCTGTAGAGTCGCTGTGCAACGCTTGTAAGGCCAGGGCATTGGCTGAAAGTAGATTACCCTCAGCCGAAAATTCCAGCACAATATTACTGCCGGCAATCGCTTTCAGGCGGATATCATTTTCTAACCCTTTTCTTTTGGTGGTGTCGATATTGCTTTGGATTGAGACAAACTTTTCCAGTTCTCCTTTGCGATTAAAAACCGGGTTGATGGCCAGGCTAATCCAGTAAGATTCGCCTTTTTTGTTGTAATTTAAAATCTCTTCGTAAAAAGGTTGCCTGGCAGCAATGTTCGCTCTGACCCGTTTAATGGTTTCCGGGTCTGTGTGCTCCCCTTGCAGTAATGCCCCGGGTTTTTTGCCAATAGATTCCGCTGAGCTATAACCTGTAAGCTTGCAAAAGCCTGGATTAACGTATTCAATCAAGCCATTGGCATCGGTGATAATGACCGAGTTATCTGTTTCGTTAGCCACTAACGACAACACAGAAAATTGTTTTTCCTGTTTAACTTGTTCGGTGATATCTGTAGCAAATTTTACAATCTTGAGTACTTCACCCTTGGGATCGGTTATGGGATTGTAGGTGGCTTCAATCCATATTTCTTTGCCGCCTTTGGCGAACCGCTTGTAGCGAGCGGCCTGAAACTTACCTGCGCGTAACTTTTCCCAAAATTGTTTGTATTCACTACTGGCTGACTCTTTGGGATCCACAAACATGGCGTGATGCTTGCCCTTAATCTCTTCTAAACGATAGCCCATTGCCCCCAGGAAGTTTTCGTTGGCGGTCATAATGTGACCTTTCGGATCAAACTCAATTACCGCTTGTGATTTATTAATTGCCTCCAGTTTTCCTTCAGAGTCAATGCTTTTAAGTTTTTGAGCGGTAATATCACAGGCAAATTTAACCACTTTCTCTACGGCACCTTGCTTATTAACGATTGGGTTATAAGTTGCCTGCAGCCAGATAATTTCACCGCTTTTTTTAATCCTTTTGTATTCAGCCTGTTTGAATTTCCCTTTTGCCAATTCTTCCCAAAAAGCTTTGTAGCCTGCGGATTTCCGCTCCTCTTCTTCTACAAACATTTTGTGGTGCTTGCCTTTTATTTCTGACAATTGATAGCCCATTGCCTGCAGAAAGTTACTGTTGGCAAAAGG
>JYMV01010106.1_pt1 | contig 21692 bp, 15 predicted proteins | sample 338911 | NCBI WGS metagenome assembly JYMV01 (sample SAMN03354496, study PRJNA234377) | hydrothermal vent metagenome | biome: Deep sea; feature: Hydrothermal plumes at the Eastern Lau Spreading Center, Western Pacific Ocean; material: Seawater | place: Tonga | collected 2009 | depth 2000 m m
AGGTAAAGATATTAAGATCAGAAAAATAAATAATTCATCATCACCAACACCAATCGCTAGTGGGCTTCCTAATCTTGCCACGACGATTTCGTCTGGTTTATTTTTGTCGAATACTGCAATTGCATAAGCACCAATAGTTTGATTGAGTGCAATTTGAACTGCCTTTCCTAATTTAACACCTTCTTTGGTTTGAACGTCTTCAATTAAGTTTACCAATACTTCTGTATCAGTATCTGAATGAAATTCATAACCACGTTTTATTAATTCTTTTTTAATGGTATCGTAATTCTCGATAATACCATTATGAATGATCACAAGGTTACCGGAATTTGAATAGTGAGGGTGTGAATTAACATCGTTTGGTACTCCGTGAGTAGCCCAACGCGTATGCCCGATACCTACTGAACCTTCTGTGGAAATTTCATTTTCTAACTTATTCTTTAAGTCAACTACCTTTCCTTTAGTTTTACTAACTTTAAGTTGTTCTCCATCAAATAGAGCAATACCGGCACTGTCGTAACCTCTGTATTCTAATCGCTGAAGACCTTTTAAAACAATTGGATAGGCTTTTCTATGACCTATATATCCTACAATTCCACACATATTAATTGATTAATTTGGTTCGGTATAATAAATTTCTAATTTAAGCTTTTTGTCAGAATTTTCTTCAGTCCCATATAGAACAGTACCTTCTGGAGTCAACACATGACCTACAGGAATATTTTCTAATTCTTCAGGAGCATTTGTAAATATACCTTTAGTTGTATTGGTTTGATTAACATTGGCAGACACCGTTAAGCCTAATTTAGTATTTGTAGAGTCATTGTTAATGATGTTGTTAACTAAAGACGTGACACGCAATTTATAATATCTTCTATTATTATCTCCAGATAAATTTCCTAAATGTATAAGTCGAGACAGAAACGGGTTATTGTCATTTGCACTAATATCAAAACTATAATCACTCAATACTGTATTGTTGTTGATATCATATATAAATAATCGACTTGGCTGTGTGATTGTATCTTCTAAATCGACTTGAGTTTCGTCTACATAAAAAGTAAGGTTTGCTTCATTTACTAACCAGCCTAATTCTCTTATTGAATCTAATTGGTTCTGATCTGTAAATAGATCGATCACTGCCATCGAACCTGAACCTCCTTTGAGGTATAGTTTTTCTTGATCGGGAACATTTTCGTATTCATTTTCATAAACGTTAAAATTTGTTGAAAAGCTTAGTGAAAATTCATCCTTGTCTTCTTCTATTACCGTAGTTTCTGTACCATCGTTATTTTCTTGTGTCGTTTCATACGAATAGGTATAATAAATTGTAATACTTGCGTTACTGAAATTTAAAAGTGACATAGTTCCTGTATCAGAAAGACTTTCTGATTTGAAATATAAACCTCTAAAATAATTTTGAAAATTAGCATTACTTATTAAATCTGAAGAACCCTCCCTGTCAAAAATAATTTCTTGAAAATCTTCGGTATCTAAATGATATCTAAAACTAGGAGTAGATCTAACAGTATCGAAAACTTGTTCTGTATCATCGCTTTCATCCTCATTTAATTCAATTAATACAGTTTCTTGCGCAGAAGGGGTGTAATTTGAAATCTCTAACAATGCTAAAGAAGAATGATTTTGATCGAACGTGTTATATTGATTTGTATAATATTCTTGAGCCTCATAATCGTTATTAGGATCTAAACTACTTATATAATAGTTATTTCGATAGATCGACAAATCTATAGGTCCATTGCCATATACACTGTCAAGTTCATAAATTGTAGCATCGTCATCGATATCAACAGCAGTACTGTAGTATGGGATAGACAATACAACACTATCGATTACTGGATCTATACCAAAATCTGGATTGGTAGTTCCTAAGCTTAGTTGACTAACAACGTTTGCTGTCATTTTTCCGTAAACAGGGTCGTTGTAAACTCCTAATAAAAGATTATTAAAGTTGTTAGTCTGAGCGCCATTAATTTTTACACTGTAAGCATTTAAATTAGAGCTGTCGTATAATAAAGAGTTGAAGTTATTATTGTTAACCAAATCTGATCCTACATCACTAAAATCATCTTCACAGGCTGCAAATAAAGAAATAGCAATGGTTAGAAATGCTAAAAATTTATATTTTTTTACAGCTTTCAGTTCTTTTTTCATATAAAATTTATTGTTCTTTTTCATTTAAAACTTCACCCATATAAAAGTCTTGATAAGACTGGCCAAATTCTTCTTTAGATTTGAATTCTAATTTAGGCTTGTCTATTTTATCAAGATACGTTGTTAATTCTTCCGGGATCTCTTCACTTCCTTGAATAATTGCATCTGAGTTGTCGATAGCGGTTTTCATAATATTTACATAATCCGGGGTTGCTAAGTGTGCAACAGTGTCATCTTCTAAACCATCAAATAAAACTTTCTTCTGCATTTCTTCATCTAAATTACCTTCAAATCCTTTGCCGTAAACAGAGGTGACGATTTTAGAAGTTTTAAAAAGTGGTTCGTTACCATAGTAATTTCTTAAGTATAATGGTAACAAAGAAGCTAACCAACCGTGAACGTGGATAATATCTGGAGCCCAGTTTAATTTTTTTACAGTTTCGATCACTCCTTTAGCAAAAAATATAGCTCGCTCGTCATTATCTTCAAAAAGATTACCATCTTCATCGGTAAACGTAGCTTTTCTTTTAAAATAATCTTCGTTATCAATAAAATAAACCTGCATTCTTTCTTTTGGGATAGAAGCAACCTTAATAATTAACGGCATATCTAGATCATTAATTACTAAGTTCATCCCAGAAAGTCGAATAACTTCGTGTAATTGGTGGCGTCTTTCGTTAATATTACCAAATCTTGGCATAAAAATACGTATTTGGCCGCCTTGACTGTTTACCATTCGCGGTGCCTCAAAAGACATGGATGAGATTTCTGTTTCTGGTAAATAAGGAATTACTTCTGATGATACGTACAAAATGCGCTTATCTTTCATAAAATGTTGTACTCTTAGTATTAATATTAACGATAAAAAACAGGCAAAATTACAAAATTTTATGCAGTTTGCCACTATTGTATTAATTTTGCGCCGATTAAAATAGAGCGTTTTGCAAGTATATCAAGATAAGCAGCGTATTCAAGACACTGTTCAAGAATTAAGAAGAAATCAACAAATTGTAGGCTTAGTGCCTACTATGGGTGCTTTACACGAGGGACATCTTTCGTTAATCAGGCAAGCAAAAGAACAATGCGATCAAGTGGTGATCAGTATTTTTGTAAACCCAACGCAGTTCAATAATTCTTCAGATCTAGAGAAATATCCTAGAACAATAGAGGCAGATTTAAGCCTTCTAAAAGAAAACTTTAAAGATTTAATCATATTTACACCTACGGTAAGTGAAATTTACGGTGAACAAATAAAATCTGAGAATTTTGAATTTGGCGCGCTTGCTAAACAAATGGAAGGAAAATATAGAGATGGTCATTTTGATGGTGTTGGCACCATATTAAAACGACTTTTTGATATTGTAAATCCGCATAAAGCTTTTTTGGAGAAAAAGATTACCAACAACTGCTTATTGTAAAAAAATTAGTTGAATTAACTCGGCAAGATGTAGAAATAATAGGTTGCCCTATAAGTCGGGAAGTTAGCGGTTTAGCAAGAAGTTCTAGAAACAAAAGATTGCAAGAAAATGAACTTAAAAAAGCAACTTTTATCTATAACATTTTATTAGAAGCAAAAGAAAACTTTGGCACAGAAAATGCTTTTTTGCTGAAAGAAAAATTTGAAAATAAATTTAAAGAAGATCAAGATTTTTTAGAGCTTGAATATTTTGAAATCGCAAATGCAGAAACTTTAGAGCCTATTGCTGAAGATTTTGATAAAAATTTAAAATATCGTGCATTTATTGCAGCTTTTGCAAATGATGTAAGGTTAATCGATAATATCGCACTAAACTAAAAACTTTAAAAAGTTATAAAAAAAGAAAAATGCAAGAACACGTTGTAAAATCTAAAATTCATCGCGTAAAGGTTACCGGAGCCGATTTAAATTATATTGGTAGTATTACGATCGATGAAGATCTTATGGATGCTGCAAATATTATTGAAGGAGAAAAAGTTCAGATCGTGAATAATAATAATGGCGAGCGTTTAGAAACTTATGCCATTCCCGGTCCTAGAAATTCTGGAGAAATTACTTTAAATGGTGCAGCAGCAAGAAAAGTAGCTAAAGGAGATGTTCTTATTTTAATTACTTACGCTATAATGCCTTTTGAAGAAGCTAAGCAGTTTAAACCGGCAATATTATTTCCTAATGAAGAAAGTAATCTTCTAAACTAATTGAATAAAAAACGGAACATAAAAATTTTAAAAACGATACTCCCACTATTACTGGGAGTATTTTTTGTGTATTATTCAATATCAAGTGCTACTCCAACTGAGCGGGCAACCCTTTGGCAAAATATTATAAAAGCTAATCCATTATATATTATTCTATCTTTAAGCTTCGGAGTGCTTTCGCATCTTTCAAGAGCATACCGATGGAAATTTTTAATACAACCCATGAGTTATCAACTTAGGCTTTCAGTTAGTTTTATGTCGATTATGGCGGGCTATTTAGCTAACTTGGGGATTCCTCGATCTGGCGAAGTGCTTAGAGCAGCAACAACTTCAACGTACGAGAAAATCCCATTTCAAAAAACGATCGGCACTATAATATCAGAACGAGTGGCAGATTTAGTTATGCTTCTCTTAGTGATTTGTTTGACTTTATTGCTTCAATATGAAAGTCTTTTTTATTTTTTTGAAGAATATAATATCAATCCAATTTGGAGTATCGCTATATTATTTTTTCTTGTTTTAGTTGGCTTTGGAGTTCTCAAATTTATTTTGAATTCAACTTCTGCTAAACTTGAAAAACTACAGATCTTTGTAAAAGGTATATTAGAAGGCATGTTGAGTATTTTTAAAATGAAAAAATTCTTTGCCTTTATTTTTCATACTTTCTTTATCTGGATAATGTATATCGCTATGTTTTGGATAATTCAATATGCGATTCCGGGCACAGAGAATCTTGATTTTTCAGTAATATTAGTAGCTTTTATTGTAGGTTCTTTTGCCATTACCATAACTAATGGAGGTGTGGGTATTTTTCCGGTAGTGATCGGTGCAGTTTTATTGTTTTTTGAAGTTCCTAAACAAGATGGTGAAGCATTTGGTTGGCTTGTTTGGGGTACTCAAACCATACTTAACATAGTTTTGGGAGGGCTATCGCTATTGTTTTTGCCTATTCTTAACAAAACAGATTAAAATTTTTCATAACTTGCTTGATAATCAACCATCAAAGTTATGAAAACAAATCTGCTGTGGCTTCTTTTATTGTTGCCTATAATTGCTATTTCTCAGCCTAATTATAAGACCATCGAGTCTAAAATTCTTCGTCAAAAAAGAGATATTAAGATACAGCTTCCCAGAAATTACGGTTCAAATACCGAAAAAACATATCCTGTAATTTACGTATTAGATGGCGATTACTTATTTGAACCCGTTGCTGGTAATGTAGATTATTATAGCTATTGGGAAGATATGCCCGAAGCAATTGTGGTAGGTATAAATCAAGTAGGTGCTAGATCTGGCGATACTTCTTACGATCAGTCAAATTATTTCCCTGTTGACGGTGGTGCAGATTTTTTTGAATTTTTAGGGATGGAACTCATGCCGCTTATTGATGAAGAGTATAGAACCGCAAAATTTTCAATAGCTGTTGGTCACGATATTACGGCAAATTTTATCAATTATTATTTGTTTAAAGAAAACCCGTTATTTAAAGGCTATATTAATTTAAGCCCCGATTACGCTCCAGAAATGCACGATCGTATATTTAATGCTTTAGAATTTTCAGAACAAAAACTTTGGTATTACACCGCTACCGGTTCTCAAGACATCGAAAACTTACGAGAAGATATTAAAACTTTTAATACTCAAATGGGAGAACTTACCAATGAGTTGGTAAAATATTACTACAACGATTTTAAAAATCAAAATCATTACAATTTAGTGGGTAAGGCGATTCCTTCTGCGTTGGAGCAAATTTTTGCGATTTATAGACCGGTTACTCAATACGATTACCAGCAATTAATTGCAGATGAAAATGTTACTGATTATTACGAATATTTAGAAAATAAATATGAAGAAATCAAAGAGCTTTATGAGCTTGAAATTAAAGTTAGGCCAAACGATATTTTAGGGATTTCTAATGCAATTATCGAAAAAGAAAAATGGGATCAATTAAAAGATTTGGCTAAACTTGCAGAAAAAGAGCATCCCGAAAAAATGTTAGGTAATTACCTAATGGGTGTTTATTATGAAAAGGAAGGGAAACCTAAAAAAGCTATGAAAGAATATCAATCTGGTTACGCAAAAGAAAAAGTAGCTTTTTTAAATCAGGATTATATGATTCAAAAAATGGATCAAATTAAAGCCGATTTCGGAGAGTAAATATTTATGGCAAAAACAAAAACCACATTTTATTGTCAAAATTGTGGCGCACAATACGCAAAATGGCAAGGCCAATGTTCTTCTTGCAAACAATGGAATACAATTGCAGAAGAAGTTATTCAAAAAGAAGATAAAAAAGATTGGAAAACTCCTAATCAAGCAACAAAAAAACGCGTTCCTAAACCTACGTTGGTTAATGAAATTCAATACGAACAGGAAGCGCGTTACAACACCAATAATCAAGAATTAAACCGAGTTTTAGGAGGTGGTTTAGTTCCGGGATCGTTAACGCTTTTGGGCGGAGAACCGGGTATTGGTAAAAGTACATTGCTACTTCAAATTTCATTGAATTTAAGCTACAAAACGCTGTATGTTTCTGGGGAAGAAAGCGCGCAACAAATTAAAATGCGTGCCGAACGTATTAATCCAAACCCTGCCAATTGCTATATTTTAACTGAAACGAAAACACAAAATATCTTTCGACAGGTTGAAGCAATCGTGCCTGAAGTGGTGATTATCGATTCTATTCAAACTTTGCATAGTGATTTTATTGAAAGTTCTCCCGGAAGTATTTCTCAAATTCGAGAATGTACTACCGAGCTTATAAAATTTGCTAAAGAAACGCATACTCCGGTTTTGTTAATTGGTCACATTACCAAAGAAGGAAGCATCGCCGGACCCAAAATTTTAGAACACATGGTCGATACCGTTCTTCAGTTTGAAGGCGATCGTAACCACGTTTATCGAATTTTGCGTGCCCATAAAAACCGTTTTGGTTCCACCAACGAGCTAGGTATTTACGAAATGCTAGGCGAAGGTTTACGAGAAGTAAGCAATCCTTCAGAAATTCTTATTTCTAAAACCGATCAAGACCTTAGCGGAACTTCTATCGCAGCAACTTTAGAAGGAATGCGACCACTGATGATCGAAATTCAGGCGTTGGTAAGTACTGCCGTTTACGGTACGCCGCAGCGATCTGCCACCGGTTACAATGTAAAGCGCTTAAATATGTTGCTGGCCGTTTTAGAAAAACGTGCAGGTTTTAGATTGGGAGCAAAAGACGTTTTTCTTAACATTACCGGCGGAATTTCTGTAGACGATCCTGCTATCGATCTAGCTGTTATCGCCGCCATTCTTTCTTCTAATGAGGATATTTCGATAGCACGTGATGTTTGTTTTGCTGCTGAAGTTGGATTGGCCGGAGAAATTAGACCCGTAACCCGCGCTGATCAACGCATTATGGAAGCAGAAAAGTTAGGCTTTTCGACCATTTTGGTTTCTAAACAAGTAAAACTTCCGAAGAAAAACTTCAACATTCATATTCAAAAAGTATCGAGAATCGAAGAAGTGGTAGAATACCTGTTTGGCTAAGTTGGCATAATTCGTGACTTCATCTATCTGTGAAGAAGAAAAATCATTTTAAAATACCACTACTTATACTTGTATTAAGTAGTGTTTTTGCCTGTTCTAAACTGAATAAAGTAACCGATGTGATCACCAAACCTTCCGCTAGAGAAGTTTATGAACGGGAGTTTAAAGAGCGTCCCGCTGTTTTTTCTAGATGGAATGCTGAATTTATTCAAGCTCAAAACGATAGTCTTCAAGTAAATTTACCGTATGCTGAAAATGGTCATTTCACTTCACAGCTAAGTCAGATTTATACTTATGAAGTAAGCCTTCAAAACGGAACAATTTTTACTGCGAAAGTAGAAAAAGACTCTTTGGATCATCGTGTTTTTATCGATATTTTTCAGCAGCAAGGTTCAGCTTTGAAGCATTTAGAAAGCAATCAACCGGAAGAAAACTCAATCAGTTTTCAACCCATACAAACCGGAACTTATAAAATAATTATTCAGCCTGAAATTGCAGCACAAACTCCCTTTTTTATTTCATTATCAGAAAAGCCCGCTTATCATTTTCCCGTCGTAGGAAAAGGAAACGCAGCTATACAAAGTTTTTGGGGTAATACTCGAGATGGCGGAAAACGCAGTCACGAAGGGATCGATATTTTCACCAAACGTGGTACTCCGGTGGTTGCCGCTGTCGATGGACGAGTTAGCAGAACAGGAAATCGCGGTTTGGGCGGTAAACAAGTTTGGTTAAGAGAAGGCGTGTTTGGTAATTCTATTTACTACGCGCATTTAGATAGTATTATTGCGCAACAAGGGCAGCAAGTAAAAGTTGGCGACACCTTAGGTTTAGTGGGAAATACAGGAAATGCAAGAACAACTCCGCCACATTTACATTTCGGTATTTATCGTGGTGGCGCTATTAATCCGTTACCATTTGTGTTTAATACTGAAAAAATTCAGCGAGAAAATCTTACTTCAGCATTTGCAGATAATTTTTTAGTCATAAAAAGTGCTAAAGCAAACCTGCGTCAAGGTCCGGATACTTCTTATGATAAAATTGAAGAATTAAAAAAGAACGATACGCTTCAGCTTTTAGGTAGTCATCATAGTTGGTTACACATTCAAACTTCAGCAAATAAAAGAGCTTATATTCATTCTTCTTTGGTAGCGCCGTTAAATTAAAAAAGCCACTCTTTTCAGAATGGCTTTAATTTTTACATCTCATTAAGTAGTTGAGAGACTTCATCTAATTTAGGTGTGAGAATCACTTCAATTCTTCTGTTTTTAGCTTTTCCTTCAGCAGTTTCATTAGTGGCAATAGGGAAATGTTCTCCACGTCCAGCAGCTGTTAATCTATCTGCTTCAATTTGTTTGTTCTCTTCTAAAATATGAACAATCGCTGTGGCTCTTTTGGTAGAAAGGTCCCAGTTGTCTTCTAAAGCTCCGCTACCACCATAAGGAACATTGTCGGTGTGGCCTTCAATGAGCACATTAATGTCAGGGTTGTCGGCTAGAACCGTCCCTAATTGTTTTACAGCTTGACGACCTTGACTTCCTACAGCCCAACTTCCTGAAGAAAAAAGTAATTTATTTTCCATTGAAACATAAACTTTCCCATCACGTTCTTCAACAGTTAAACCTTTACCTTCAAAAGCAGTTAAAGCTTTAGAGATACTATTTTTAAGTTCTTGCATTTTAGCATCTTTAGCGGCTATAACGCCTTCTAGCTCATCGATTCTTCGAGAACGTTCTTGTAAATCTTTTTCAAGCTTCTCAAGACGATCTTTTTCTGCTGCCAAGGCTTTTTCTTTTGCTTCTAGTTCTGCTAATAATTCTCTATTTCTCTTAGAGTTTTCAGCTAAAGCAGAAGAGCTGTTTTTTTCTAAAGCATTATAAGAATTTTGTAAGTTTTCTTGTTTACTTAATAATTGCCTATGCTCATCTTGTAGTTTTCGCTGTTCTTCCTTTAACTCTTCTAATTGCTTTTCTGCGATTTTTAGTTCTTCACCTCGAAGGCTGTTTAAGTCTTCACAATCTGAAAGTTGATTATTTAAATTTTCGTTCTTTTGCTCTAACTCGGCAAAACGATCTTCTAATTCTTTAAACTTTTTTGCAGGTACACAAGCGGTTGTTAAGGCGAAAGCAACTGCAGGAATAATAAAAACTTTTTTCATAGGGCTTTTTATAGATCTGTTAATTCTACTAAAATTGGGCAGTGATCGCTATGATATGCCTCTGGTAATATAACGGCTCTTTTTATTTTTTCTTGTAATGGTTTTGCTACCATATTATAATCAATTCTCCAGCCTTTATTGTTGGCACGCGCATTGGCACGGTAACTCCACCAAGAATATTGAACTTTTTCAACATTTAAATAACGAAAAGAATCTACAAAACCACTATCGATAAAATTACCGATCCATTCGCGTTCTACCGGTAAAAACCCTGAAACATTTTTAAGTCGAACGGGATCGTGAATATCGATGGCTTCGTGACAAATATTATAATCGCCGCAAATCACTAAATTAGGGTAATCTTGTTTTATTTGATTGATATATTGCTGAAAATCTGCCATATATTCTAATTTAAACTCTAAGCGGTTAATGTTTGTGCCCGATGGTAAATACAAACTCATTACAGAAACTCCGTCAAAATCGGCTCGAATATTTCTTCCTTCAGCATCCATATAATCGATACCTGTACCGTAAGAAACTTGATTAGGTTCTATTTTGCTTAAAATTGCGACACCGCTATAACCTTTTTTTTCAGCAGGATACCAATAGCAATATTTATAGCCTAATTCGTGAAAAACGCTTTCATCAAATTGATCGGGATTGGCTTTAATTTCCTGTAAGCAAACCACATCGGGTTGTGCTTGTGAAAGCCAAGTGGTAAATTCTTTTCGAAGTGCAGCTCTAATTCCGTTAACGTTATAAGAGATAATAACCATGAATTCTGTTTTTCAGCAAAAATAGAATTTTTTAATCAGCTAAACTTTCTCGAGCGTTTATTCGTAAAATTAAATAGAGAATAGCGTTAAAAACCTTCAAAATAAAATATTTTTGAAAAGCTTTAGTTGTAAACTTAATGCGAATACTTACGTTTCTTTTTTTCTTATTGTGTTTTGGGATTGTCGCTCAAGCACAAGAATTTAAGGCTGACTTTCAGACCAAGAAAGTTGCGGCTCGCGATACGATACGTATTGATAGCGTAAGTATAAACCCTTCACACTTTAAAGTTTTCAGCCTAAAAAATGAAGAAATCGATTCTACTTTATATCAAATCGATTTTCCTACTTCTACTTTAATTTTAAAAGATAGCCTAGTTGCGCAACAAGATTCTTTACAGATTGAATACCGAGAATATCCCGAATTTTTGACCAAACGCTACTATCAATTTGATCCTAAAAGAATCGTTGAAGGCGGACTCAATCAACGGATGTACACGATGGGTGAAAAATCGAGAAACAGAAATTTTACGCCTTTTGAAGGTTTAAATACCAGCGGAAGTATTTCTCGCGGAATTACCACCGGAACCAACCAAAACACCGTTTTAGATTCTGAATTAGATCTACAGATCACCGGAAAGATCGCTCCCAATGTAAGTTTACGCGCTTCGATACAAGATTCGAATATCCCAATTCAAGAAAGTGGTTATTCACAAAATTTAGATGAATTTGATCAGATCTTTATTGAACTCTACGGTAAAAACTGGAATATTCGCGCAGGAGATGTAGATCTCGTGCAAGACGATTCTTATTTTGCCAGCTTTACGAAAAAGGTTCAAGGTTTATCGGTGGGCGCAAAAATTAACCCGGAAGGCAATAGTACCGATGTTTATGCCGCCGGAGCTTTGGTGAGGGGAGTTTTTACTAGAAATCAATTTCAAGGACAAGAAGGCAATCAAGGTCCGTATAAATTAACCGGTCCTAATGGTGAGTTGTACACGCTTATTGTTTCTGGCAGTGAAGCGGTTTTTGTGAATGGTATACAATTACAGCGCGGAGAAAATGAAGATTATATTATCGATTACAATGCGGGTGAACTAATTTTTAATGCTACGTTTCCTATCACCTCAGAAATGAGAATTACGGTAGAATTTCAATATTCAGATCGAAATTTCTCTCGGGTGGTTGCTATGGCTGGCGGAAAACATTACAGCGAAAAATTAACGATCGGTGGATTCCTTTATTCTGAAAATGACTTAAGAAACCAACCGCTTCAGCAAAACTTAAGCAATGAGCAAGAGCAAGTTTTAGCCGCTGCCGGTGATAATCAAGATGAAATGGTTGCGCCAAGCGCCGTGCCCGATACGTTTGATGAAAACAAGGTGCTTTACCGCCAAGAGATCATTAATGGAGAAGAAGTCTACATTTATTCTAGCAATCCTGAGGATGAATTGTTTAATGTGCGTTTTAGTTTGGTTGGCGCCAATCAAGGCGATTACGTATTAACGAATGCTTCTGCAGTAAGCAGGATTTATGAATATGTGCCACCGGTTAACGGAATTCCGCAAGGTAATTATGCGCCGGTTACTCAGCTTTTTGCGCCAACACGATTGCAAATTGGAGTGGTGAACGGGACATATAATCCTTCAGCAAAAACAAGTGTTGGATTTGAGTTGGCAGGAAGCAAGAACGACGAAAATTTATTTTCAGGTTTGGACGATGACGATAACGATGGCTTTGCGGGAAGACTGCAGACGACACAAAACGTGATCACTTCAGAAATAAATACGCTGGATGCTTTTGGAACGGTCAATTTTATTCAGCAGAACTACCAAAGTGTCGAGCGATTATATAATGTTGAATTTACCAGAGATTGGAATTTGCCGACTTTAGTAGAAGGTAATCAAAGTTATGTCGATACGGGTTTAGAATTTAACAGTAAAAACCACGGAACGGCGCGATATAGCTTTCAGAAATTAGATTATTCTGAAAATTATAGCGGAGCGCGACAATTGCTTCAGTCGAAGCTAAAATTCGGGAAACTTCGACTGCAGGCGAGCGGAAGTTATTTATCAAGTAAAGGTGAACTTTTCGATTCTGAATTTTTACGCGCTTATACCAATGCTATTTACGACTTCGGAAAAGTTTGGACGGGAACTCGAATTTCTTTAGAAGACAACCAGCAAACCGATAGGAAAACAGAAGAATTAACAGGAATAAGTCAGAAATTTAATAGTTATGAGGTTTATACCGGTGTGGGCGATAGTACGAATGTTTATGCGGAAGTCGGTTACAGGTATCGCGTAAACGACAGCTTGAGAAACGGAAGTTTAGAGCGCGTAAACACTTCAAATAACTACTATTTAAAATCACGATTAATTAATTCTGAAAAAACAAAACTTGCGGTATTTGCCAATTTTAGAACGCTTAAAAATGAATTAGAAGATGTTCCCGATGAACAATCGCTCAATTCTCGTGTGCAATACACGCAATTTTTATTCAACCGAATTGTAAATTTTAATACGCTTTACGAAACCAATAGCGGGACGCTTCCGCAGCAAGAATTTACATATGTTGAAGTAAACGCAGGTGAAGGGCAATACACTTGGATCGATTATAATGAAAATGGCGTGCAAGAATTAGAAGAGTTTGAAACGGCCGCTTATCCGGACGAAGCGACTTATATACGGGTTTTATTGCCCAATCAAATTTTTATACGAACGCACCAAAACAAGTTTAGCCAAATTGTGACGCTCAACTTTCAACAATGGACTGATGAGGAGAAAACGAAAAAATTTCTTTCTCATTTTTACAATCAAACCTCTTACTTGATCGATCGAAAAATTGAACGAAACGGCGATAATTTTGATTTGAATCCGTTTAACGAAACCGACGATGAGTTAGCGGTCAATCTAAATTTTCGAAACACGATTTTCTTTAATCGCGGCCGGCAAAATTACACGACTTCTTACAGTTATATTTCGACAAGAAATAAAAACCTACTTTCTACCGGTTTACAAGAGAATAAAATTGAAAGTCATCAATTAAATTTTAATCATAAATTTCAGGAAAGTTGGTTGGTTTCGCTTCAGAATAAATGGAACCAAACCAAAAGCACGGCAGAAAATTTTGAGAATAGAAATTACAACATAGATGGACTCACTCTAAACCCTGAACTTTCGTATTTGCTTTCACAAAATACGAGATTTAGTGTTTTTTATGAATTTCAGCAGCAAAAAAATCAACTAGGCGATTTAGAAGAATTGCATCAGAATAAACTTGGCGCGTCGTTTACCTTCACTAATGCACAAAAATATTCGCTTAACGGAGAGTTTAATTATATTTATAATGAATTTGACGGCAGCGCATTCTCCCCGGTAGCTTACCAAATGTTGCAAGGATTGCAACCCGATAAAAACTACACCTGGTCGCTTTTAGCACAAAAGAAAATCACCGATTATTTAGATTTAAACCTTTCATATTTTGGTAGAAAAAGTGAAAGCTCGAACACGATTCATACTGGGACGGTTCAATTAAGAGCTTATTTTTAGGCCTAAATTTTGAGTTACTATTTTTAAAAGCAATAACTTTCAGCAAAAAATAACTTTCATGAATTATTCAATAAAACTATTAGCGCTCTTGTTTGTATTTCAATTCGGGTGTAAAAGCAGCGAAAAAACTTCCGCAGAAAAAGAAAATAAAATTAATATTTCTGAAGTAAGTATTGAAGCTATGACGAGAGGAAAGCGAGAAAATTATTCGATCAATCCAAAACAGTTTAGCTATAAAAGCACTTCAAAAGGAGAGACAAACGTAGAAAAAGTAAAAATGACTATCGATGAAGATCAATGGGAGCAACTTGAAGGTTTGGTTGCGGCGATTAATTTAGCGAGAATAAATACCTTAGAAGTTCCATCGAAAAAATTTCAGTTTGATGGTGATTTGGCAACTACGCTCAATGTAAATGTGAATGATACAATTTATACATCTTCGACCTTCGATAAAAAGAATCCGCCGGAAGAAATTGTCGAGTTGGTAAATTATATTTATTCCTTGAAAAAAGAGTAATAAAAAAGGCTTCAATTTATGTTGAAGCCTTTTTTAATTTTATGATGTTGAAATTATTTTCTTACTTCTTTAACCAAATAAACATAAACCGGGAAGTGGTCACTATAACCTCCTGAAAAACCTCCGTCAGAAAAACTTCTGTAAGGATAGCCTTTGTAGCGTCCTCTGGGGTTTGCTAAATATTGTGGATTGTAAACTCCGGCTTTATAATATCTATACGAACTATAATCGTCGTCTAATAAAGGTTGAGACAAGATCATTTGATCGAAAAGATCCCAGCTGTCACGGTAAGCAATGGTGCCGATCCCTTTTTTCTGCATATTTTCCATCGGGTTGTAAAGACCTTTAAGTTTCACCTCTTCTTTTTCAGCTTTTGCTCCTAAAACTTCTTTTACACTCGTGTTGTAAGGACCATCGTTTAAATCGCCCATCGTGATGATTTTTGCGTAAGGATCTTCAGCTTGTAAAGAATCGATGATTTTCTTATTCAATGCAGCTGCTTTTTCTCTTTTAAATCTACTTCTTGCTTCGCCACCACTTCTAGAAGGCCAGTGATTTACAATAAAATGAATTTTATCGCCATCTAACAAACCGGTTACTAATAACTGATCTCTTGTGTAAACTCTTTTTTCAGGATCATCTTGATCGTAAATTAGTAGCTCGTGTGATGAGGTATTAATAGGTCTAAAAATTGATTTTTTATAAAGAAGCGCCACATCGATACCACGTTTGTCGGGAGAGTCGAAATGTACAATCCCATAATCTTCGTTAACCAAGGTAGATTCGTTTAATAGGTCTTCTAGCACTCTTCGATTTTCAACCTCACAAACGCCTAAAACTGCCGGAGGATGACCGGTAACATCGGCTCCGATTTTCGCGATCACTTTAGCCATGTTTGTTAATTTTTTGGCATAAACTTCTTCGCGAAGACTTTCGGCCATTTCCATAATTGGGCTGGCTTCATCATATTTTTTGGGATCATTTTCAGGGTCGAATAAATTTTCTAAGTTGTAAAAGGCAACTGTATTTACCCTGTAAGTTTTTTCGTTCTGAGCACTTGAAAAAAATGAAATAAATAAACAAGTGATTAGAATTGAGTATTTTAGCTTTATCATGAATATTAATATTATGTTAACGTAAACATTTAGACAAATTGCGCGCCAAAAGTAGGTAATGTAGATAAATAATGTACATTTGCAGCCCGAAAATAATATTTTCTTAACTCAAACAATTATTAATGAAGGATTTTGGAATGAAAAAAGTTTTTTTCTTTTTAACATTTTTATGTTTTTCGATTGCTGCATTTGCGCAACAAACAACTGTTACAGGTAAGGTTGTCGATGCTAGTAATAATGAAGCATTACCAGATGTTGAAGTGACAATTGAAAACACTGCATTTACGGTAAAAACCGATGCAGAAGGTAATTTTAACTTCGACACATTTGATGTTCCTCTAGGAGAACAAATTGTAAGATTAGAAAAACAAGGCTACTCGCAAAGACGCTACCCGGTAGTTGTTAATGAAGGACAAGTATTAGATTTAGATGTTATCGAAATGGAAGTTGATATAAATGAAGAAAACTTCCAAATAGGTACTATTAGTTTGTCTGATAATGAGTTGAATAACGATGAAAGTACTGCCGATAACTTATCTGGTTTACTACAGGCTTCTAGAGATGTTTTTTTAAATGCGGCTTCTTTTGATTTTAGTGCTACTTTCTTTCGTCCTAGAGGTTATGATTCTGAAAACGGTAAGGTTTTAATTAACGGTATCGAAATGAATAAGCAGTATGACGGTAGACCTCAATGGAGTAGTTGGGGAGGATTAAATGACGCGCAGCGTAATCAAATCTTCACGATGGGCCTCAAAGCAAACGAATATACGTTTGGAGGTCTAGCCGGTACGAATAATATTATAATGAGAGCTTCTCAATATAGAGAAGGTGGTCGTGTGTCTTATGCATCTTCGAATAGAAGTTACAGAGGTCGTGTAATGGCTTCTTACAATACCGGATTAATGAAAGGTGGTTGGTCTTTTAGCTTTTTAGCTTCTAGAAGATTTGCTGATGAAGGTTTTGTTGAAGGAACTTCTTATGATGCAAATTCATTCTTTGCTTCTGCTGAAAAGAAGATCTCAGAAAAACATAGCTTGAACTTTACAGGTTTTTTTACTCCTAACAGAAGAGGGAAATCTACAGCTATCACAGAAGAGGTTGAAAACTTAAGAGGTATTCAATATAATCCTAACTGGGGCTACCAAGATGGAGAGATGAGAAACTCTAGAGTTAAAGAAATTGCAGAGCCGGTTTTAATGTTAAACCATTACTGGACAATTTCAGATAAAACAAAATTAAATACAAATGTTGCTTACCAATTTGGTAAAATTGGAAATACAAGAATCGATAATGGAGGTACTAAATTAGTAAATGGTCCTGACGGTCAGTTTTATTATGAGGGTGGCGCAAGCAATCCAAGCCCAATGTATTACCAAAATTTACCAAGTTATCATTTAAGATTTCCAAATCTAAGCGCTTCTAATTACCAGGCTGCCTATTTAGCAAGAGAAGAGTTTGTAAATGATGGTCAATTAGACTGGAACTCTCTTTATGAGGCTAATGCCATTTCAGTAAGAAACGGAGGAAATTCAATTTACGCAATTCAAGAAGATCGTCAAGACGATACACAATTTACAGCGAATACTATTTTAACTTCAGATCTTAATGAGCATATTACTTTAAATGGATCTTTAAATTATAGAAATTTAAAAAGTGAATATTTTGCAGAATTGAACGACCTTTTAGGAGGTAATGGTTATTTAGATGTAGATTTCTTTGCGGAAGAAACTCAGAACATCGAAGCTGGTTTAGGAGATATCGCTCAAAGTGATGTTAATAATCCTAATCGTATTGTTGGAGAAGGTGAACGTTATAAATATAATTATGAGATAGATGCGAATGTAGCTACTGCTTTTGCTCAGGCTCAGTTTAAATATAATAAGGTAGACTTTTATTTAGCAGGAAATGTTTCTAATACAACCTATCAACGTACTGGTTTATATCAAAACGGGTATTTCTTAAATAATAGTTTTGGTGAGGGTGAAAAATTAGACTTCACAAATTATGGTGCTAAAGCCGGAGCTACTTATAAAGTAACCGGTCGTCATTTAATCGACTTAAATGCTGGTTATTATACCACTGCACCAAGTATTAGAAATACTTACAGTAACGCAAGACAAAATCATAATGTTGTAAGCGGTTTAGAATCTGAAAAAGTTCAGTCGGTAGATTTAAGTTATATTTTTAGATCACCAACTGTAAAAGCTAGATTAACCGGATTTTACACTCAATTTCAAGACGGTACCGATATTGGTTTCTACTTCACCCAAGATCTTTCTGGTTTTGGAATAGATGAAGGCGACGCTTTTGTCCAAGAAGTGGTAAACGGTATCGACAGAAGAAATATAGGAGCCGAGTTTGGAATTGAAGCACAAGTAACTCCAACTATTAAATTAAAAGCTGCAGGTTCAATTGGTCAATATGTTTACACTAACAATCCAGATATTTACTTAACTAGTGATGATTTTGCGCCAAATACTAATCAAGTAAATTCATTGGGAGAAGTAAGGTTTGGAAATGGTAAAACTAACCTTAAAGATTATCATGTAGCCGGTGGTCCGGAAAGAGCTTTGCAGTTAGGTTTTGAATACAGAGATCCTGATTACTGGTGGTTTGGTATGACATCTAATTATTTTTCTAACGCCTATATTGATGTTTCAGTATTAAATAGATCTGATAATTTCTCTAGAGATTATGATGGTTTATCAATAAATGACTACGACCCGAATGTAGCTAGAGAATTATTAAGACAAGAGCAGTTTGATGACTATATGTTGTTCAATGCTGTGGGAGGAAAGTCTTGGAAAATAGACGATTATTTCATTGGTTTCTTTGCGACGATTAATAATATATTCGATCAAAAGTATAAAACCGGAGGTTTTGAACAATCAAGAAATTCAAACTACCGAAACTTAAATGAAGATCAGTCTCGCGAAAATGGGCAACTCTTCGGGAATAGATATTTTTACGGGTACGGTACAACGTATTATTTAAATTTATATGTTAGATTTTAAAAAAAAAGTTATTGAAATGAAAACAATTAATATGTACAGAAAACTAATCTTAATGGTACTTGCAGTAGGCTTTTTAGCTTCTTGTGTGCAAGATGATGACTTTGATACTCCAAACACCTCGATCTCTGAGCCAGAATTAGAGGGTAATGTAGTTACTATTTCTACAGTATTAGGTGACGCAGCTCAAAACGAAGGAGAGCTTTATACTTATGAAGATACAGATGATTATGTAGAAGGATATGTAATATCTTCAGATGAAGGTGGTAACTTTTTTAGAGAGATTATTATTCAAGACGCTCCAGAAAACCCAACTGCAGGTTTGAAAATCGCTTTATTCGTAAATCCATTATTTACAAAGTATGAAGTAGGTCGTAAAATATATGTTTCTTTAGAAGGGTTTACTGTAGGGACTTCTAACGGAGTGGTTACTTTAGGTATTCCTGACGGTCAATATATCGACCCGGCTCCTGCTCAATTTGAAAGTAAAATCGTAAGAAGCGCAGAAGTTGCACAGATTGTTCCTTTAGAAGTGAATATTAACGATTTTTCTGATGACCTTGAAAATATGTTTGTTCAACTTAACAATGTTCAGTTTTTAAGAGCAGATGTAGAAAACAATTTGTCTTTTGCTGGTGAAGCAACAGATGAATTTGATGGTGAAAGAACTATTGAGAGTTGTGAAACCGGAGCTTCAACTATATTTAGCACAAGCACCTTTGCAGATTTCTCTTCTTTAAAGTTGCCTAACGGAAGTGGTAGTATTGCGGGTGTTTTATCAAGAACTTTTGAAGGAGATGTTTTTGTAATTGCAGTAAATACACTAGAAGACGTAACTATGGAAGGTGAAAGATGTGACCCTTTAGTTTACGATTGTGGTATTGCTTCAACTCAAGGAACTAATAATTTAATTAGTGAAGATTTTGAAAGTTCTTCTAACGGAACTTACTCAGAAGCAGGGTGGACAAACTTTATTGAAGCAGGTAGTCAATCTTGGCAAGTTTTTAACGATTCTGATAATATCCCATCGATGGGTAAAGGTATCATGATAGATTCTTATCAATCTGGCGATAACAGCAGTATTGCTTGGTTAATTTTACCTGAAGTAGATTTTGATGCTCAAGAAGGTGAAACCTTAAACTTTAAAAGCTCTAATAGTTTCTCTGATGGTAGTAACTTGCAGCTTTTATTCTCTAATGATTGGGATGGTGATACTAATACTATTGGTTCTGCGACTTGGGGTGAATTGCCTGCTGCTACAATTGTTCAAGATGATGATTTTTATAAAGATGTCATCGAGTCTGGAAATGTAGATTTATCCTGCTTAGAAGGGATAGGGTACATAGCCTTTAAATATACAGGAAGTGGCCAATCTCCTCAAGATGGTACTTATGAGTTAGACGAAATTAGTGTTGATTACTAATTATATATCTAACGCTTGAAATAAAAAAAGCCACTTCATCTGAAGTGGCTTTTTTTATTTATGCTAAAGAAAAGAACTATTCTTCGTCTTTTAATTCACCGGTATATTTATCGTATTCCGGGTAAAGAAAGTTATTATAAGGAAATCTGGTGATATGAATTTTTCTTACTTCTTCGTAAACTTTTCTTCTGAACTCTTCAATGTTTTCTTTATTGATTGCTGAAATAAATAATGCGTTATCGCCAATTCTATTCATCCAGGTTCTTTCCCATTCTTCTAAGGTGTAATGCGCCGAAGTTCTTTCGGTAACCAAATCGTCTTCTTCAATCTCTTCCGGTTGGTAAGCATCAATTTTGTTAAACACCATAACCGTAGGTTTATCTGAAGCGCCAATTTCGTCTAAAATCTGATTCACCGAAGCGATATGTTCTTCAAAATTAGGATGAGAAATATCTACGATGTGTAAAACCAAATCTGATTCTCGCACTTCATCTAAAGTAGATTTAAAAGACTCTACCAATTGTGTAGGTAATTTTCTAATAAAACCAACCGTGTCGGTCAATAGAAATGGTAAATTTCTAATCACCACTTTTCGTACAGTCGTGTCTAACGTAGCAAAGAGCTTATTTTCTGCAAACACATCACTTTTACTAATCACATTCATCAGCGTAGATTTCCCAACATTGGTATAACCTACCAGGGAAACTCTCACAAGCTGACCGCGATTACCGCGTTGCACGGCCATCTGTTTATCGATAGTTTTTAGTTTGTCTTTTAATTGCTTGATCTTATCTCTAACGATACGGCGGTCGGTTTCAATTTCGGTTTCTCCGGGACCACGCATACCGATACCTCCTCGCTGGCGTTCTAAGTGCGTCCATAATCCGGCAAGTCTCGGTAATAAATATTCGTATTGAGCAAGTTCAACTTGTGTTCTCGCGTAACTAGTTTGAGCGCGTTGAGCAAATATGTCTAGAATAAGATAGGTTCGATCGACCACCTTACACTTTAAAATCTTTTCAATATTTTTTTGTTGTGCCGGACTTAATTCATCATCAAATATTGCAGTTCCTATATCATTCTCAGTTATAAAGGTACGCACATCTTCCATTTTACCCGTTCCGATAAAGGTTTTAGGGTTGGGAGTATCTAATTTTTGAGTAAATCGCTTGGCAACTTCTCCACCGGCAGTATAGGTAAGAAATTCTAATTCGTCTAAATACTCTTTAGATTTTTCTTCATCTTGTTGCTGATTAATGATACCAATTA
>JYMV01001940.1_pt1 | contig 21690 bp, 17 predicted proteins | sample 338911 | NCBI WGS metagenome assembly JYMV01 (sample SAMN03354496, study PRJNA234377) | hydrothermal vent metagenome | biome: Deep sea; feature: Hydrothermal plumes at the Eastern Lau Spreading Center, Western Pacific Ocean; material: Seawater | place: Tonga | collected 2009 | depth 2000 m m
AAATGGTATCGTCACCTGGATTATATTCGGATTGTTTTACTATATTGCCGCCCTGCTCTTTGTAAAATATATCGCACCCAAAATTATTGAGTCCAGCATCCCCACTATACCGGAGCTCTTTCTGAAATCATTTGGGAAAATCCCTGCTCTCATAGCCATAGTCTGCGTCATTCTCCTAACTACTCCTGCCCCTTATTTGAAGATTCTGGCAACTCTTTTTGACTTTGTCTGGGGAATTCCGGTTTTCTGGGCATTGGTTTTGGGAGCTTCCTTATCTCTGGTGTATGCTGTTACCGGGGGATTCTCCGCTGTGGTTCGTACCGATAAGCTGCAGTTTGTCCTCATGTTTACCGGATTTACTGTTCTTCTTTTATCCGCTTATTCAGAATATGGAGGTATAACCTTTCTCATTGCCAATACGCCGGAGTTTGCTTTCAGCATCCCCGGTAATTTCAGCTGGACATTCATCTTTGTCTGGGGTTTTATTGCCCTCATCACTTTTATTGATCCAGGATTTTACCAACGCAGTTTTGCCGGACAATCCCTGAAAACCGTTCAAAGGGGAATACTTATCTCTGTGGGTTTTTGGGTGATATTTGACTGCATGACAGTCCTGTCCGGTCTATATGCATTGGCCGTACTGCCGGTTGTAGAAACGAGCCCTTATTTAGACCTTGCATCTCTGCTCCTGCCCCCATTTGCCAAGGGGATGTTTTTAGTTTCACTTTTTGCAATTGTCATGTCCACGGTTGACAGCTTCACATTCATTTCCGCTTATACAATTGGCAGGGATTTACCCACCGTTTTGGGATTAAAACTTTCAGATGAGAAAATGATCCAACTCACCCGTGTGGGATTAGGTGTCACTGCCCTATTTTCCATCTGCCTGGCTCTTTATTTTGAATATGCGGTAGATATCTGGTATCTGGTGGGGTCGTTTGTAGTACCGACACTACTTATTCCCCTCATAACCGGATTGTATCAAATTAAAATCAGAAACCCTCTTGCGTTACTGCTCCTTCCCCCTGTAATTGCAATCTGCTGGTATATTTATGGAATTACCCACCCAACTATTGAGGGCTACCCTAACTATATTTGGGGACTAGACCCCATGTATCCGGGAGTGGCAGTGAGTTTGGTTTTGTTTGCTGTTTATAAAGAGAGAAAGAAGTAAGCCCCGCACACCAAAGGTGCATAAACCGATGGCGGGACAAAGCCCAGCAAAATGTGGGGAGTAAGGAGTAACGGGAATGGGAGGGAAACGATTGCTTATATATTTATGCTGGTGAAAAACTATTACTCGTTTTGAAGTAATCCAGCAATTTATTCATACTCTCTTCTATTTCCGGGATAGATATACCCGAATAGGCAAAGCGTATATATTTTCGGTCTTCATTAGGTAAGGGGGTTCCAAAATGCTCACGAGTACAAAATGAAACACCCGTTTCCCGTAAAACTCTGCAACGGAAATCTTCATAGGATTGAGCACCAATCTGATGATATAATTCAGTAATATCCGGGAAAAGATAAAAAGTCGAATTCGGCGTAAATAAACTGATACCATCGATCTCATTTAATTTAGTAGACAATAAATCTCTTCGTTTTTTTAATTCGGCAAGAATGTTTTGAGAGCCATCTTGATTTCCGGTAAGGGCTTCTACCCCTCCATATTGAATAAAATGATTGGTACAGGATTCATCATTCACGCTCAATTTGGCAAATATTTTCATTAAATCTGCAGAGCCAATTGCCGCACCAAGTCTCCATCCGGTCATGGCATAGGTTTTAGAAAAGGTGTATAAAATGACCGTTCTCTCCTGCATTCTAGGTAGGGATACAATACTTTTTGGTTTTCCAGAATACTGAACATTGAAATAAGCCTCATCACTGAGCACCCATAAATCATGCCGTAGAGCTAAGTCGGCAATCCAATCCATTTCATCTTGGTCAGATTCCCCTCCCATTGGGTTTTGGTAATTATTATAAACTAATAACCGGGTATTGGAATCTATCATTTCCTCTACTCTATCTCTATCAATACTAAATCCATTGGGCTTTGGGAGATAACCATAAGGTAGCGGAATTCCACCATGAAACTTAATCTGGCTTTCATAAATTGGATAGCCCGGATTTGGGTAGAGTACACCATCGCCGGGATTCATTAAAGCTTGTATAAATTTGGATATAACGGGTTTGCCTCCGGGCTGTACAACTACATTTTCCCGAGTTAAAGAAATACCTCGTTCAAAACCAATTATTTCTGCAAGGGCATCCCGTAATTGGGGAATACCAACCGATGGATTATACCCCGTTTTTCCATCTTGAAGCGCTCTATTTGCAGCTTCCATAATATTACCTGGTGTAGGAATATTAATATCACCCAAATGGAAGGGATATACCTTATTCCCTTCAGCTGCAAATTCGGCTGCATCATTTGATACTGCAAAGGCAGTTTCTGTACCGAGTTTGGTAAGGCGGGATGCGAAATCGGTTTTCATCCTATCTCCATTTTTTCAAATATAGTTTCTGGTATAGATTTCTTCAACGAATCTATGCGTAATTTTCTTTCACTGCTGAATTTTTGAATGGCTTCTAATTGCCAATGCGCTGATAAATGAGATTCGTCAATTACCTCTTCTAAATTGCCTCCAAACCGCCAGCTATTATCCCAATCCGGGGATAACGAGTACGCTTTCACAATTGGATGCTGTACCCAATGTGACATATTTCCAATGGATGAGTTGGTAATTACCATACAATCCAACCATTCATCCTCTTTCATAACTGAACTTCGATATTCCTCTGACTGTAATTGAAATAATCCCCAAGATAACGCAGCTACAATTTTTATATTGGATCCATCTGCAATAATTTGAGGAAGAATAGAACATAATTCATTTATGACAGAGGTGCCTCTTACCAACACTACTCCTTCTTTTTCTCTGTCATCATTATAATCTTTAATTACGTAAGCACCTTTAGCGGCTTCAAAATGGGATGGCATTCCCAAGTTTTTACGATGGGGTATTTCAATGGATGGTCGGGTTAAATGTAATGCAATAATGGGCACATCCTCAGCCAATGCTGCCCCAAGCATAACTGGAACTTCATTATACTCCCAGGGGTGTAAGTTGAGAATTTTACCTTCGGGAAATAACTGAGTTACGCCAGGAGCAAAAATTCCAAAATGTGTTCTAAAATCTTCAGCAGTTTCTGGTCCTGAATGCCCTGCTACCCAAATGGTTTTTCCCACTTTCAATTGGGAGTCCTGCGCAATTTGACTGAATAATCGATAGGCTCCATACTTTAAATACGAAAATGACCCATAGGTACTGCAGGAAGTGATATAACCATTAAATTCTTTATAGGGGTCTTTGGCAAAATTCACAGTACTAATTCCTGTCATAAGCCCGGCATTTGCAAATTCAGTAATTCCCTGAGGAAGCAATGTTCCTTTGGGATTTCTCTCACGATGATACATTCCAAAATCTGGACTATTATTCCATCCTTTACTAAATCCGGCAATATTGGTAGATCCGGCTAAATCTGCTGAGCAGACCAATGCCAGAGGCCTGCCATACTTTTCTTGACAATAGGAATTCAGCCAGGATCCAAAATTTCCAAAGGCAGCACGGTTGGGTGCTTTTTCACCCGGCTCACGATATAAATTAGTGGGATAGTTTTTATAATCGTAGATTGTGTCATCATCAAAAGGGTTCTGTTCAAACCCCATTTTTACAGAATTATTTTCCGGGATAGAATCGGCAATCTCAAGCAGTCTATCTGCCAGATAATCGGCTAAACCATCCAAAGAATCAAATAATGACATGACCGATTGAAGCGTATCTGCCATTTGTATTTTGTTTATTTCAAAATCTTCGGAGGCTTCTGCATTCAGATGCTCAAATTGTACTCCAAAGCGTTCGCCGAATTCACTTTTTATATTCCAAAATTCTTTAGAATTCCGTTTATGGGGGGCGCCGTGACTGGCATTGTCAAATTTATCATAGCCCCTGCCCTTGCGGGTTTTTAGCCATAATGCCTTGGGTTGATTTTTATTTTCAGATTCAAATAATTCATCATATGCAGTAAGAATACTTTCCCAATCTTCACCATTTTCTGTTCCTGCGACTTTCCAGCCGTAGGGTTCAAACCAATCTTTTGGGCTCCCTGCTTTTATATCGCTGAAGGGACGGTCATCAATCCCGTAATCATTCCAATCAACAACGTAGATTAAATTACCCAGTCCCAAACCGTAGGCTGCAATTCTTGCTTCGTGGGAAACACCGGTAGTAAGCCCACCTTCCCCTTCCATTGCAAACACTCTCGTATTAGAGGAAACGCTGTATTTGAGAGCAAAGGCCTGACCGGCTGCAGGAGCAGCCCCATGCCCGGATGGACCTGTATTATACTTGAAAAATAGAGTTTTCCCTTCCATCTCAGCATGACCAGGCAAGCCTCCTCTTCGCCGGAGTGTTAGCAGGTCTTCCCAATATAGGGTAAATTTATCTCCCATTGGATTGACATATTTTACATCACCCGTTTCATTATATTTTCTCCGCAAGGCTTCATTGAATACTGCTAATGTCGAATAGACCACCGGATTGGTATGTCCGGCAACCAGAACAAAGCGATCACCAAATGTTTCACCGGGATTGCGGATATCCCATTTCATTACACCTGATAATAATGTGGCAATCAGTGCCGGCACCTTAGAGCGGGATCCGCCAGGGTGTCCACTTTGAGATAGATTTAAGGCAATATCAATACATTGATCTATCATTCCGGCGATGGCATCCCAATAGTCTAAATTAATTTTGTGTTGTTTATATAGATTCATAATAAGGGTGTAAAATTACGGTAATAATACTCGTTTCTTCAACTCAAAGAGAGGGATTATTCCATCTTGTAAAATTAATCTGTGAAATTCAGAAAGCACGAAATTATCCCCCTGCTTACGTTTATATTCTGCCAGGAGTGAATTCAATTCCATTACCCCAATAAACGAAGCTGTTCCGGAAAAATAATTTAAATCCGTTTCCATTTGTGCCAATTGGGCTTCATTCTCTTTCATAAAGGCCATTTCCCGTAGAAATTTAATAGCATCTTCCCGGTTTATTTCACGAGAATAATACCGCATTTCCATAATTGTCCGAGCAATAATAGAAATTTCTTCCTTCAATTTTAAAATATGATACTCCTGATCCCAATTAGCATATCCTTCTTCTATTAACATATTTAAGGCGTAGAATTTCCATCCGGAAGCAGTGACTAAATCGGGAAATAAATATCGAATCATTGATGCATAATTTTGAGAGTATCCCAACTGTATCCCATAACCCGGAAGAATATGCATAGCATTGATAATATCTATTTCCTGCTGGTTCAAATTATATTCTCCAAAATCACCCTCAGGGGCTTTTATATTATAAACAATATCCATGGAAACTTTTTTAGGATGATTATCAAATAAGAAAACCGGAGATTGAGAACTGCTGTAATCTGGTGCGAATTCCAGTTTGATGGTTTTATTTTTTTTCCTGGGTAAAATAGATTTCGTATAGCAAAATTTTTCAATGGCAGTTAATGATTTGTAAAATCGGGAAAGTACCTCATCATTTCTTATCTTATTTTTTGGATTATTATAAATATCATCAATGGTCCATTGAATGACTTCCAGAGTATCAGCGCGGTCTAACCAAACGGGCTCGTCATTTTCCTTTAAGTAAAATGGTAAAGTCAAATGAAACAACCTGTCTTGAATGGGTATGAGTTTTTTCTTGGCCAATTCATATACATGAGGGGACAAATATTTACCTCCGGTGAAATGGTTAAATCCATTCTGGATTAAGGATACATCTGAAGGAAAATTGATCTCATCAAATTTGACAGCTTGAGAATTAATCCAATTTTTAAAATCTTCTAATGCTACAGTAGATTTTTTAATTAAATCATCAATATTATCAAGGGTAATATTATCAGAATTTAATTTCAGGGGTAGTTGCTGAAGGAGAATAAGCAATTTATCCACCCTGGTATTGCTGTAGAGAATGTGGATTTTTGAATGGGCTATCATGAGAATTTTGGAATTTTCCAAAAGTTCTGGAATTTTTCCCAGCCTTGATTGTATAGCAGACACCCGATTATCCATATCAATATTTTCCCGTTCACTCAAAATATATAATCCATCATGTAATTCATCAAGGGTCCATAATGGATTCCACTCCCATGGTTTTATTTCATCTATGACATATTTCATTTTTTCCAATTGAGAATATAGAATGTTGTAGTCAATCCGGGAATTATGTGCAATCTTGGTGGCATCGATTTGGGACAATTCTATTAGAAATCGAGAAATATCAGCATAATATTCATCCATCTCTGTTTTGGTGTTCAATGAAAATCTGCCATTATTTTTACTCATATTATAGCGGGTGGATTCAACAGGATGATATTTAAAATACCAACTGATAAAGGCCTGGTTTAAATTATCAAATGAAGTTTCCGGAGAACTCCGACAGCCAAATATTATTATTCCAATTAGAATCAATATTCGTTTCATTGCTTTAGAAAGGAAAAAAGGATTAACGGACTTTTCCCAACCAGCCCATTTTTGTCCGGAGTGTTTTAAAATAACCATCTTCAAGAAGACTAACGATTTGGGCGCTATGAGAGGCTTTTGTTATTTGAATCTGGGTTTGGTCATCGATCCGCACTTTAATCTGACCATCCACTGCCAATGAAATACCATCATAAGGTTCAGGGAAACTCATGGTAATAGTTTCGGCAGATCTGAGGACAATTGGGCGAGCCGACAAACTATGGGGGCAAATTGGCGTAACGGTTATAGAATCCATTGAAGGATAAATAATGGGTCCGCCGGCTGATAGTGAATAGGCTGTACTTCCGGTTGGTGTTGATATTATTACCCCATCTCCTTCAAATGTATTCAGGTAATGATTTGAGACATGAACTTCTGCCTTTAATAGCCTGGCTGAGGGGCCATGATCAACAACAATATCATTGAGTGCCCATAATATTTGTTTTTCATCATTTTCTGAAGTTATTTGGACTTCCAATAACATTCGCTGAGTGACCATATAATCATTTTTCAGAATACTATGAATACTCTCCGTTAGATTTTTTTCTGTACATTCACTGAGGAATCCCAATCCTCCAATATGGATGCCCATAATGGGAATCATATTTTGTTCCAATCGTCGGACAGTAGAGAGGATAGTGCCATCTCCTCCAATGGCGAATAATATATCACATTTATCAACCAACTCTAAAAAATCCATGATTGTATAATCCCCTGGGATATTAAATTCAATATTTTTTTCTAAATCTGAAGAAATGAGAAATTCTATATTTTCATTACCCAAAATGGTATGCACCTTTTGGAGAATAGGATAAAATTCCTCCTTCCGATAATTTCCTGTACATCCGATAATCATGATTGTTTTATTCCCGGTTTTTCACTAAACTCATCATTTTCCTTAACCAGGGTAGTGATACGATTTTCTACTTCATCCAATTGAGTTCGGCATATTTTCATTAATTTCATTCCATCTTCAAATAAGTGAACCATTTTATCCAGCGATAGGTTTTCAGACTCCAATTCTTCAATGATGGCTTGAAGATCAGAGAGTGTTTTTTCAAAGGGTTGTTTTTCAGACATTTTGAATTTTTCCTTCTTTAACTTTTGTTTTTAATATTCCCCGAGCTACCTGAACAGTCACATCATCATTAACCTTAACCTGGTTAGGTGAAAAAATAATATTGTTTTTTGAGTCTGTAGCTATTGCAAATCCTCTTTTTAGCTGTGTTTTAGGATTCAATAATAATATTTTATCTTGTAAAGAGTCCACTTTTCTTTTTTGGGAAATAAATGTACTTTGGGTGCTCTGTTTTAGGCGACGATTAAAATCGTTAAGTTTTTCATCCCACTGTTCCAGAACTAAATGCGGTTTAAAAAATCCATGCCGTTTATGAAAGCTGTCAATTTTTTCATTATGTACAACAATCATCTGTTTAGATGCTGAATAAATTCTTTCCGAAATATTATCCAAAAACTGAATGGTTTCCTGCCTATCTTCAGCTGCTATTTCAGCGGCGGCAGAAGGAGTAGGCGCCCGATAATCCGCAGCATAATCTGATAATGTGGTATCCGTTTCGTGACCTATGGCCGTAATAACTGGAATGTGAGAGGCAAATATGGCACGGACAACCTGCTCATCATTAAAACACCACAGGTCTTCCAGCGAACCACCTCCCCTACCCACAATGAGTGTATCCATTTTCCCATATTGATTCATTGATTCAATGGCTTTTGAGATTTCACCTGCAGCATATTGACCTTGAACAGAAACAGGATAAATCAGGCAGGACACATGCGGTGCACGGCGATTTAAAACCTGGATGATGTCTCTCAGCACTGCACCTTCACTACTGGTGATAATGCCAATTCTACGGGGAAAGCGTGGAATTTGCTTTTTACTTTCCTGGGAAAATAATCCTTCCAGTTCCAATTTTTCTTTTAGTGCCTCGTATGCCAGCCACAACTCACCCTGCCCAGTGGGATATAAGTTTCTAATCTGCAGCTGAAACTGCCCTCTGGGGGAATACAAAGATAAATCACCATTAACGGTTACCTTTAATCCAGAAACCGGTTTATGTTTTAACTGTTTGGCATAGGGTGAGAAGATAACAGCAGACAGCTCACTTTGTCCATCTTTCAGGGTTAGGTAAATATGTCCGGATGGATAGGGCTTACAGGAAGCAATTTCACCCTGAATCCACAGGTTTGCATAATTCTTTTCCAAGGTATATTTCACCTGGTTTGCAACCTGAGTAATGGTTAGAATAGAATGGCCGGCAATATTCATTGAATGACAATGCCGCCAACTCAAATTCAAATTGACGGCACAATTAATTCAATTTTACATCATAAATATTATGATATGGAAATTAAATTATTTCTTCTTCTTATGACGATTTGCCCGTAAACGTTTTTTACGTTTATGAGTATTCATCTTTTTCTTTTTACGTTTTTTTCCGCAAGGCATATTTTTTCCTTTATTTTAAAAACCTCTTAATAATGATTTATTGACTATATTCTTCAAAATTTTTGAAACTTTGAAAGCCGGTATGTATCTTTCCTGCAATCTCACAATTTCTCGAGTGGCTGGATTTCGAGCATCTCTGGCAGCACGCTGTTTAACAATAAAACTGCCAAACCCGCGTAAATCCACGCGCTCTCCCCGTTTCAGGGATTCTGAAATACTGTGAATCACACCATCTAATACAGCTTCTATCTCTACTTTTGTGAGACCAGTCCCCTCAGCTACTTCTTTTATAATATCTGATTTTGTCATCTTATCGTGTAGGGTAATTTATACTCTGGCGTAGGAAACAATAACAAATTTCCTATGGGTGAGCTTTGGAATATATCCCCGAAAAGCATATCCAGCAAACCTTTTTTCTCTTCAGGTGGATAGACAATTTCCGGTTCTTCAACATATCCAGCTTCACGTGCTGCCAGCAGTACCGCATCCTCAAAAGTCCCCAGCATATCTATTAATCCATTTTCTACAGCCTGTTTCCCGGAATAGACTTGACCATTGGCCAATTCAGCTGCTTGATCCATAGGGATATTTCTTTCTTTTGCTACCACGGAAAGAAACTGGCCATGAAGATCATCAATTAATCCCTGAAAATATTTTCGCTCCTCACTGGTTATATTCCTAAAAGGTGACCCGGAATCTTTAAGTGATCCGCTCTTTATGGTTTCATATTGGATTCCCATTTTATCCATCATTTCACCAATAATGGGATAGGACATGATAACGCCAATGGATCCTGTTGCCGTCCCTGGATTTGCCATAATTGTATCAGCGCCTAAAGCAATATAATACCCTCCGGATGCTGCCACACCTCCCATGGATGCGATGATTGGTTTATCGCTGAATTTAGAAATTTTTCGTACTTTTTCATATATTTCCTGACTGGCCGCCACACCCCCACCAGGTGTTTCCAATCGAACAACAATGGCAGCAATATTAGATTTCCTGTTAAAATAATTGAGATCATCTACTGCTTTTTTAGAATTGGTAATGGGCATATTAATTTCAACAATCCCCACTTTTGGACCTGAAGGGAGTGCATTTTCCCATGGAATAATTGAAATTATTATTATGAAAACGATTAAGCCAATAATCCAATAGGAATATTTTCGACTGCCTGCCATTATGCTTTTGTCCATATTTTTAATTTTTGTCCAGTATAAATCCGATCGGAACGAAGTCCATTCCATTTTTTAATTTTACCTACTGAAGTTCGATATGACATTGCAATTTCACTCAAGGTATCTCCCGCTCTCACGGTATGGTAAATTTGTTTTGATCCTGCAGATTTCTTTAATGCTAATTTTCTGTAGAGATCATAACCATCTGCAGGTATTTGTAATATTTGCCCCGGCTTAATATATTTTTTCATGGAGAGTTTATTAATGGCAACAATATCCTTAATCCTTACATCATATTTCCGGGCAATCAGCCACAAACTTTCACCCCATTTTACCTTATGCTCTAAAAAGACAATTTCCTGAATTTTTTCAATTTCTATTTCAGCAAATAAAGAATCAAAATCTGTTGAAGCATTAATGGGCATTCTGAATGCGTAGGATTTTCCATCCTCAATTGGAGGGATAGTTCCCTGCTTTAATTCCGGATTATAACTTTGGAGCAATGCCAAATCTAATTTAGCACATTCACTGATTACCTGCAAACTCACAGCTTTATCAATTTCCACAATATTCCATTCCATTTTCGATTTTTTAACCAATGAAAATCCATATTTCCCGGGGTTATTTGCAATAAAGATAGCAGCCATGATATTGGGAACATAATTCCTCGTTTGCGGTGGTAGGCGAGTGAGTTTCCAATAGTCTTTTGTACCCTGGCGTTTGATCGTTTTCCTCACACGCGCGGGACCACAGTTATAGGCTGCAAATGCCAAATACCAATCATCAAATTCCTGGTGTAAATCCTTTAATAAGCGAGCGGCTGCATGGGTTGCTTTTTCAAAATCTCGCCGTTCATCTACCCACCAATTTTTTTTCAATCCATAATTTTTTCCTGTTGAAGAGATAAATTGCCAAACTCCCGAGGCATGAGCATAGGAGTAAGCCTTGGGATTTAATCCACTTTCAATCATGGCCAGATAAAACAATTCTGGAGGAACTCCTTCTTCCTCTAAAATAGGTAAAATAATAGCTTTATAACGGGACATCCTATTGAGCCATTTTTGAAAACTCGTTCGTCCCTCATTTTGAAAAAATTTAATTATACTGGCTACTTTCTGATTGTAGGTTATGGGAATATGCCCGGGAATAATTTCAACCCGTTCTTCCACATATTCTAAATCTTCAAGTGTTTGTGCATAAATGTATTCATCAAGCTTATCCTTTAATACCGCTACAGAAAACCCCGTTTCAACTTTATCCAATGTTACCGCTTCGTCTTCATAATAATCAATTGCAGCCGTGAGCAATCGGTTGAATTCCAAAGTCTGAAATTCATCATGACCAATTAACTCATCAATATGTGAAAGGGATTCGAATAATAACTCAAATTGATAAGCTGCTTCCAGCGTATCCCCTGTAAGATCAGAAATTATGGCTTCCGCATAAATAGTTTTGGCTTCTGCCATTTGTGCATCAAAAATATCTTCTTCAGGTATTGTTTCTACACGCATATCAGGAGGAATTTTTATTTCAATGGTTCCACTATCTCCTATGTCAGGTGACGATATCTTTACAGATCCAGTTTGCAAACTATCAATCGAAAATAAAAGACCGAATGATATAATTATTTGAATAATTGATCGTGATATTATCTTAATATTAACTCCTATTTTCAATTTTAATTAATGGGTATGGTCGGGTTGAAATCAGGCTGAATATAATTCATAATTCGCTTTCTGGCCAGCTTTGGCATGAGCCAGATTTTGATTGATAATATTTCTGCAGTCTTGTAAAAGCTGATCCTTATCATTTATATCCATTTCCAAGGTGGGTATGGGATTATCTATGATCATTTTTATGTGAGATTTCTTAATAGCGAGTGTACCCTTTGGCAATACATTTCCAGCACCTAGAATGGTAATAGGAACCACAGGTAATTGAGTCCGAATAGCCAATATAAATCCTCCCTTTTTAAAAGGAAGCAATTCTTCCCCATTTGATCGGGTGCCTTCAGGGTAAATGAGGGTGGAAAATGAGGAATGCATAAGTGTCTCTACAGCTTCAGATACCGATTTTCTGGCAATTTCTGGATTTTGTCTATCAATTTTAATCATTCCCGCAGCCTCCATTGCCCATCCAAATACTGGAACTCTAAATAACTCTTTTTTTGCCAGGAATACTAGATTAGAAGGAATAGCAGCAACTCCTAATACAATATCCAAGGCACTTTCATGATTACTCATAAAAATATATTGCTTATCCAAATTTAAATTATCCAATCCATCTATTTCATATTGGATGCCAGTTGACCATATAACCCATCGTGCCCACATTTTAATCAATTTACCTGTGTAATATTTTTCTTTATCAAACAAACCAACAGCAATAATTGGTATTGAGCATACACTTATAGATAATACCAAATTAATAAGAAACCAGATTACTCTCATGGGATTGAAATTATGTCCATATTCATAAAAGGATGTAATGCAGCAGGCAACTTAATTGTTCCATCCTCTTGCTGGTACGTTTCTAATAATGCCACCATTAATCGAGGCGTTGCAACGCCAGAGCCATTTAAAGTATGAATAAGTTCCGATTTCCCCGTACTATTATTTCGATATCGAATATTGCTCCTTCTGGCCTGAAAGTTTTCAAAATTACTACAACTGGAAACTTCCAGATATTTATTTTCTGCGGGAGACCATACCTCCAAATCATAACATTTTGCCGCAGAAAACGAAAGATCTCCAGAACATAATTCCAGAACACGATAATGCAGCCCTAGAGCTTGGAGAATGGCTTCTGCATTTTCCAATAAAGTTTCAAGCTCTTTATAAGAATCATCCGGATGTACAAATTTCACCAATTCAACTTTATTGAATTGATGAACGCGAATCAGACCCCTTGTGTCTTTCCCATAACTTCCAGCCTCACGCCTGAAGCAAGCGCTGTAGGCAGCATATTTTTTAGGCAGTTCAGATTCAGGGATTATTTCACCCTGATGTAAATTCGTTACTGGCACTTCTGCTGTTGGAATGCAATAAAGGGCATCCTCTGGTATCTCATACATGTCATCCTTAAATTTAGGCAATTGCCCTGTATTTTGCATGGCTTCAGCATGGGCAAGAAAAGGAGGAAACAACTCTGTATAATTGTGTTTGGTAACATGATAGTCCAACATGAAATTTATTAATGCACGTTCAAGTTTTGCTCCCAAGCCTGTATAAAGAGGAAATCCAGCCCCGGCCATTTTTACAGATCGCTTAAAGTCGAATAGTTTTAAATCTTCACCCAATTTTAAATGATCCTTAGGTTCAAAGGAAAAATCCGGGACTTCACCCCATTTTTTAATAACCACATTGCCTGTTTCATCCTTTCCCACTGGTACCGAAGAATGAACAATGTTGGGGACATAATATATATCATTGGCAATGCTTTCCTCAACTTTTCGAAGCTCTGTCTCCACTTCTTTAATTCTGTTTGAGACAGTGCGCATGGCTGCTATATCTTCCTTGGCATTTCCCCCACCCTTTTTCAATTCAGCAATTGAACTGGACACCTGATTCTTTTCAGCCCGTAAAACTTCTACTTCTTTTAAACAATTTCTACGCTGAATATCTAATTCTAACAAATCAGATATGCTTACCTGCGACTGTTTCTGGGTTAATGAATCTTGTACATAACCCGTATTTTCCCTAATATATTTTAGCGATAACATTTCTAATCCTGAAATTTAGTGATTATCCAGATGATAAATTTAGTCAGAATCGTAAATGCTTCCAAAGATGCATTCCTGCACACTGCAATAAAAATGATAACATTGGGAATGATAAATTAGTGCCCACCCCCTCTTAATACAACCCATAATGTTATAAATATAATTTTTAAATCCAATAATATGGACATATTTTCTATGTAGTAGAAATCATGTTTCAACTTATTATGAACATCTGCTACACTACTATCATAGACACCCATAATTTGAGCCCATCCGGTAATACCAGGCTTCACCTTTAAGCGACGGGAATAATAGGGGATATCCCGCATTAATTCTTCAATAATTTCGGGTCTCTCAGGCCTGGGACCAATGATACTCATATCTCCCCATAAAACATTTAATAATTGAAGGATTTCATCCAAATGATATTTTCGGAGGATTTTCCCAAGGGGTGTAATCCGGGGATCATCTTTTCCGGCCCAAATTGGACCCGTCGTTTTTTCAGAATTTTCATACATGGTACGGAATTTAATCAGGGTAAAGTTTTTCCCGTTTAGCCCTAATCTGGTCTGTTTATATAAAATGCTGCCAGGCGAAGTTAATTTAATTAAAAGTGCAAGCAGCATGTTAAATGGAAATATTAAAATAAATGCTGTAGTTGCAAGAAATATATCTCCGGCTCGTTTTAAAAATAGCTGATACTCTGTTATAATATCAGGATTAATATTTAATAGTGGTAATCCTCGAATCGTGTCAATACGCACCTGCCCGGTGATGGCTTCATACATGTCCGGAATGATTTTTATACAAATATCATACAAGTTAAACTTGCCAATAATTTGTAATAGTTTTTCGTGTTCATGGATATCCAATACAATGATCATTTCATGTATTTTATGCTGATCCAGATATGCTTTTATTTCTTCCGGTGAACCAAGATAATTACAATATCGACTCATATGGACACTTTCAGATTCATTAAAATAGCCCTGTAAGGCAAACCCAAGAGAAAGATTTCGATTCATTTCATCTGCCAGGTTGAATGCATCTTCACCTGAGCCAACGATAATTGTTCCGCGTCCTCCATATCCTTTTGTTAAAAAATATCGTTGGGTACTTCGAACGAATAATCTAAATAAAATATCTAAAATAATAAATGAATGTAGAAAAACCAAATCATATTGAGCTTTATCTATGCTGATTGATTTTGAGAAGATTCTATAAGAAATGTACCCAATACCAACTAAATAAATAAGCTGAATTATGGTTTTTGACTCATGAGCCCGAGAAATTGTTGAGGAGGGATTATAGCGTTTGGCAATATATATGAGAAATATGATTAAGATGAATACTCGAACAGGGTATTTAATTCCTACAAATTCACTGCCGGTGCTTTCTGATACCAAATATGAACAATAAAAAGCCAGACTATCCACAATAAACAAGGCTGCAATGGATATTATGGCAGGAATGTGATGTTGCTTTATTTCTCTAAATTTCATAATAAAATAAAAGGGTCATAAAAAAATAATTCTAATATTACTCCAGCAATGTTTAATGGTATAAAAGTTAGCGGCATTATTTACGATAAAATGTGTAATTATTTAAAGCGTAATTGCTTACTAAATTACATTTTATTAAATATTTACGTTTTAAATCATTATTAAGCTTCATTTAATTTATATTCCTTATTTTCGTTTAAGGAACATAATTATCACGAATATTAGATGTCGGTTTAATATAATCACTAAATGAAACTATTGTTTATTTTGCAATCCTAAAATAGCAGGTATGATAAACAGGGTTGCTAAAAAACAGGTGCCCACACCAATAAATAAGGCAATTCCCATACTCCCCAACCCTCTATATGTTGCAAACCAGAGAGAACCAAAGCCCAGCATGGTTGTAAGTGATGTGAGCAGTATTGCTTTTCCGGTTGAGCGATATACAATATCCAGGTTCTTCTCTATTTTCCAACGGTGAAGAATATGAACTCCATCATCAATACCGATGCCAATAATGAGTGGTACAGCAAGGATATTCATCATGGTAAACTTCAAACCTGAAATTTCCATTAACCCAGTCATCCAAATGGCGCCAAAAATGAGGGGAACCATTCCAACCAAGGCATATTTCAGGCTGCGAAAATCCAGAAGCAATACCAAAAATACAGCTATGATTGCCAAATAGGTAGCTTTCTTGCCATCCTTACTCATAATATCCATAAGCTCTACAAAAATGGGGGGAAGCCCGGTCGCTTTTTCACTCAGCTCAGTTGCTTCATCAGTAAAACGGTACAGAAAGCGTGAATCTTCCCAAATATTTTTTTCCGGATAAACATTAATAATAAATATATTCCCACTCTTCCCTGTAAAACGGTTTTTGATTTCACTGGGAAGATTATCTAATGTGAGAGGTTCTGTATTTGCCATCTCAATAATTGTGGATTTAAAAGCCTTAGAAAATTGTTGTTGAAAATAGGTGAGCTCTATTTTGGTTAATCCCGTATCAAGTGCATTTATAAATTGGGTAATATTTCCACGGTCCAGGCTGTCACCAGCTTCCCCAACCAATTTAATTGCTTTATCATAAACTTTATCCTGCCCACCTAAAAATGACAAATCTTGTAATTCAATAATATTTGATTCCAGACGTTCCATTTCTCACTTTGATGATCTCCGAAACTGTATCTTGCAGAAATCGATACTGTTCTTCCAAACCATCTGAATCAGGGAGATAATCAGAAATACTTTCTACCCAACCAGTAGTTTCCATTTCCCGGGCCTGTCTGGTAAGCTCTCTAGCATCATCAAGATTATCTGTGGTAAACATAACAAAATCAGAGGACAGGTCAAATGCTTCAATAAGTTCTTCCTGAAGCTTTATACTTTCCAATCCAACCGGTTCCATATTTAAATAATTATAATCAACTGACATATTAACAGCACGATTAAAAAGAAAACCTGTAATCAGCAGGAAGAAAATTCCCATAATCCAACGATATTTTGCCGTAAACTCGGCGATTCTGCCTAGGAATGGATATGACACATCTTTGGGAGGCAGGGATTTATTAAAGTTTTTAAGTAATCGCTCTCGGATAACCAACATTGTTGGTAAAATAATGATGGTAGCCAGCATGGTAAAAATGATTCCCACACCTGCCATTAATCCCATTTCCTGCATACCCACAGTTTCGGAGATCATCAAAGTGAGAAATGCCAAGCCAGTTGTAATACCACCGGTCATAATACCCGGACCAAAACGTAAAAGTGTTTCCTGCATTGATATTTGAACATCCAACCCCTGATTTCGCTTTTCGGTGTATCCTGAAATTATATGTACACTGAAATCAATACCTAAGCCTATTAGAATGACGCTCATCATGGCTGTCATCATGCTCAAATATTCTACCAAAAAACTAGAGAATCCCATAGCCCAGGTCACACCCATTATAACAGTGAGGATTGCCAATAGGGGACTCACCCACATTCGAAAAGATATAACAAATAAAATAAAAATGCCAATTAATGCCAAAATAGAAACAGTCCATGAATCAGAAGTAAAAGCCTTATACTCATCTCTTCCCAATACGATTGACCCCGTTAGCCCGGCAGTTACTCCATATTGAGTACTGGCTTCTTTAATTATTTTTTCGATTCCATCAACACTCTCTATAAGCTCAGCAGGTTCAATCATCATATTGAATGTGGGTTCAATAAAAATTAAAATCATATCCTTATTTGGAGACAGCATAAAGGTCTCTCCAAAGGTAATGGCATCTACAGCTTTTTGACCAACATCTTCTATAACCTCCCCATTCATCACAGCAGATTGTAGATCTACAAACATTTCCAATCCATCCAAAAATCGGACGGCATCCAGTTCATCTCTTCGAGATTGTAAAGCCTCATCGTTCCGTTGATATTCTCCCTCAAATGAATTATTCAAATTATGTAAAAATGGTACCAAATTGGGATCATAAAACATGCTGCCAAAATTATCCAATTGATCTGGGGGAAGCAGCTTTAATGCATTGCGGCGATAGAAATCTTCTGGAATTTGAATATGCACATTGGCTACCCATTTATCAAAATCTTCCAATAGGGGTTTCACGCCTCGGGCATAGGCTTTGAGACTATCCTCGTTACCCTTAGCCAGCAGCATTATATTGGACTCATTTTCGAACTCCTCTAAAATGCGGTTAAATTCAGCTGTACGAGGATTATCACCTGGTAGAAGACTGTCAAAACCAGTACGCATTTGAAGGGTGCTGGCTCTATATCCAAAAAAGAGGGTTAATACCAAAATTCCCACCGTCATCCACCAGGTACGGGTAACGGACCAGCGAGCTATTAAATGTAAGAATTTTTTACGCATAATGGATTTTTCGATGTATCATTAAAAATAGGCCCGTAGTCTGAAACGCAGAGCTAAATCCTGAATGCCGAATTCAGAATCATTTTCACCAAATGATTGACTCACCCATGCTCCTAAAGTTACATCTTCAAAGGCATCCCAATTTAATTGGGGAGCTAAAATAAAACTTTGATCATCCAGATTTCCGAATACAAGCAGGCTGCCGGAAATATAATTTGTTAAATTATACATTCCCATTGCAAAAAGATAATTCTGCATAAGGCTATGCGTTTCTCCACTGAAATTATATAAATAATGATCAAATGTCACCTCATTTTTCTCTGCTCCCAGAGAATTATGGAAATATTCGGTCATGAGATAAACCCCATTATTAAAAGTATGGTCTATTCCAAAAACAACTTCTCCAAAATTATTATCTGCAGCTAATGACCAAAGAGTTTCTCCCCATAAACCAAATTCCCAAAGCTCTCCTACAATTGAACCTCCTCCGAAAAATACATGGTCATAAGCATAACCAGAATTCCCATCTGGAATTAAATGATATTGATTCCCCCCATTTAAACTAAAATCAAAACTACCCAGACTTGATTTCAGCTGAATCAATTTACTGCTCATATCCCAGGTTGAATCCGGTTCAATGATAATATCCAGAGTGCCCCCATCCATAACAGGAATTTCCATTCGCAGGGCATTAATTCCAGCCTGCTCATAGGTGGGGTCAATGAGATCTTTCCGATTGAAAATATCCAGGGGATTCCACGCATATCCAGTCCCCAGAGAAATTGGCTGCTTTCCAATTGTAAAATCGAAAAGTTGAAAGGAGGTCCGCAGGTAGATATTATCTAAATACATTGAATCAGAAATTGAAAATGGCACAGGATCAATCTCTTCCTGTTTCCCATGGAAAATTTGAAAATTGATGTTTGCACCAACCATCACATTTTCATTTGGTCTCGATTCCAAATCCAGCCTGAGTTTATTATAGCCGAAATTATATGATTTATTAGCTAATTGAATATGATCATATTCTGATTCATAATATCCAAAAATATCCACTTGGGCAGAAGCAATTACAGTGAAAAGAAAAATAATTAACCAAATCATTTTTTTAAATTTCGCTCAGTGAAAAACTCCTGCTCAAATACCACATTATATTCCATTTCAAGAATTCTCATGGTGGTTTGAGATTCTTCTAGATGGTTTTCCATAAACATAATCATGGCTGTGGGAATCCCTTGAATTTCCTTCACATCTTGAAAATTGAGTGTTTTAAGATGGACACCATCTTGGTAATACAACATTCGATCTGGATAGTAATTGAGTTTATTTACATAAATCTTCAACGAATCATAAGAGGTTTCAGCGCCTATTCTCGGAGTAAAGCTGAGTAGATAATTTTTACGCTCTCCAGAGGATCTCTGTTTCACTCGATAGTCCGTTTTCCATTCTTCACTTCCGGAAAAATCTTCGTAAGAAAAATCACTCCCCTGTGCTTTCTGTTTTTTGGCATGACTGGCTAACTTCCGCACCCTTCTGGTACGGGGAAAATAAACCCATATATCTTCCCCACTATTTTTTATCAAAAATGCATTATGTCGTACTTTTCGGGGTTCTATATATCGAATAAGGACATTTTTACCCTTTTCTTCAGAATAATAGTTAAAGATAAACACCCGCTTTATATTACTGGAAGTAATAATCTCCTGTTCCATTTTCCCCTGCGAACTAATGGGCTGCATGACCATTGTCATAGAATCCAAAATTGTTTTGGCACTGAGATCAGCTCCAAAGAGAACTACTGAATTAATACCTAAAATAAGATAAAAGATAGCTTGTACAGTTTTAGATATTTTGTACGATTTCATATAATATAAATGTATTCGGATTTTCAAGTTTTGTGCGACCTATATAATTTACGGATTATTAGGGATTTTCTGTTAACATGAATCGTAAATTTGATGCAGATTATTTTATTTAAATTATAAGGAATATTAATTGGAACCATTTATACTTTCTATTGATGCCGGCACAACTGGTATAACCGTTGTAATACTAGATAAACGAGCATCAATCTGCAAGAAATATTATAGCGAATTCACCCAATACTATCCTCAGTCAGGATGGGTAGAGCATGACGCTGAAGAAATATGGACTGTCACCTCCAACCTCATTCAATCAGCATTCAAAGAATATCCACCAAGTAATTGTGCAGCAATTGGAATTACCAATCAACGGGAGACCACCTTAATTTGGGATAGGGAAACAGGAAAACCCATTCATAAGGCCATCGTGTGGCAATGCCGCCGTACCCAGGAAATCTGCACTAATTTAAAAAATGCAGGTTATGAAAAATTATTTAAGGGAAAAACTGGATTGGTTATAGACAGCTATTTTTCAGGGACAAAAATACAATGGCTTCTGGATCATGTTGATGGCGCCAGGGGAAAAGCGGAATCGGGGAAATTGGCATTTGGTACAATTGACAGTTGGCTCTTATGGAAATTAACCGGAGGATCCATTCATGCTACTGATTTCACCAATGCTTCTCGAACAATGATTTTTAATATTGATACAAAAAAATGGGATGAAGAATTATTACAAATTCTAACCATGCCTCCCACCCTGCTCCCTGATGTAAAAAATTCAAGCGGTGAATTCGGTAAAACCGATAAACAATTATTTGGAAAAGCTATTCCTATTACAGGGATTGCCGGAGATCAGCAAGCAGCCCTGTATGGACAGGCTTGTTTTGAAACAGGCGAAAGTAAATGTACCTATGGGACAGGATGTTTTCTGCTTATCAATACGGGCGATGAACGAGTTAATTCTACTTCCGGGCTGCTCACAACTATTGCCTGTAATGCGGATGGGAATCCCATTTATGCCTTAGAAGGATCTGTGTTTATTGGAGGAGCTGTGATCCAATGGTTGAGGGACGAATTGCAATTATTGGCATATGCTTCAGAGTCAGAAGAAATGGCTTTAGCAGTTGAAGACAGCAATGGCGTTGTTATCGTTCCTGCCTTCACAGGACTGGGGGCTCCCTATTGGGATATGAATGCCAGGGGAATTATTACCGGCCTTTCACGAGGTGTAAATCGGAACCATATTGTGAGAGCCGCTTTGGAAGGAATTGCTTTTCAAGTGAATGATTTACTGGTTTCCATCTCAAAAGATTTAGACGGTGACATTTCTGTTCTTCAGGTGGATGGAGGTGCCGTAGCTAATAATTTCCTTATGCAATTTCAAGCGGATATACTTCAGATCAAGATTGATAGACCAAAAAATATTGAAAGTACAGCCCTGGGAGCTGGTATGTTAGCCGGACTGGGTGTGGGATTCTGGA
>JYMV01010368.1_pt1 | contig 21688 bp, 24 predicted proteins | sample 338911 | NCBI WGS metagenome assembly JYMV01 (sample SAMN03354496, study PRJNA234377) | hydrothermal vent metagenome | biome: Deep sea; feature: Hydrothermal plumes at the Eastern Lau Spreading Center, Western Pacific Ocean; material: Seawater | place: Tonga | collected 2009 | depth 2000 m m
AGTAGCATTGGCCGCAGCCGGTAGCATGACTTCCGGTGCGTGTTCGACCAAATTGTCCAATACGATTTGCCCACCCAGACCGTTTTGTGGTGGGCGGCGAATGGGTTCAATCTGCTGGATCAATTGGTGGAAAGTTTCTTTCCAAACATCAACTATACTAAGGTCGATCAGACCTTTTAGAATGGTATATCCGTCCTGCTGAAACTGCTGCAAGCACCTGCTAGCTGTTGACATAATTTAGCTGAGAATCACCACTACATTTTGGTGGTCAAATTCGGCTTGCCATCTTTCTTGGTGTTGGTAATTCATTGTCTTGTCTTCATTATGCTATTGCCAAGAAAATGGTTAAGGGCTAGGGTATTCATTCTAGCAAAATAATTATCAGATATTATCCAGAATGCTCTAGACACAGTACTAGAAGTCGTACAAATTGGTTTCATCGTTCTCAGAACTATCGTGGCGATTAGCACTTATAATAGTGCCTGAATTTTAGGTGTAAGTGCAACGTTTTTACCCTTGTCTAGAAAAGTTAAGATGTGTATTGTTGGATTATTTGCAAAGGGAACGGCTAAAACTGACCGATCTGGTTTTGTCGTTGACATAGTCTAACCTGGCCAATATAATAGATTAGGAGTCTTCTTCATGCTCGTTTGAAATATAGCGGGCTTTTTTTGCCCATCCTTTTTTGCCCATCCTTCAGGTATCATCATATCAGATGCCTTGACACCTCCAATGGGGTCTTTAACTTAATGGAATTCTCTTTTGGCAAACATATCAGCTTATTTGTTGTGCTAACCGGTCTGGTTTTCCAATCAATATTTTCATTTCCAGTAACCCATGAAATGCTACTAGAAGCTGAAAACACAGATACAGTGAAGCTTCAATGGTAATTGGTGAGGGTAATTCTGCTCAACTTGGCAAAGATGTCTGGATGCTTGGTGATGCGGATCAAAAGGGGGCCTGCCAATAAGAAATATGGTGATGGCTGGGCGAACCGGGCAAGAACATGATATCAAAAAATAAATGAAAGTGAGGAAATCATGAAAATAGCTGTATTTGGAGCCGCAGGATGGCTAGGACGGGCAATTCTGTCCAACCTGATTGGTCTACACGAGGTTCGAGCGCTTGATCTGTCCTCCGAAGCATGGGATTATGGAAACGACTTGGATGGTGAATGGAATGAAGGAGAGAAAGTATATGGCGATATATCAGATTTTGGGTTTGTCGATCACGCCATTGAAGGAATAGACGCTGTCATTCATGCCGCAGTCTATGCTTCTCAAGCACCTGATGCTTACGGTGTTGATGATGATTTGCCCTATTTGGTCAATCTGAAAGGCCTGCGGAATGTGTTGGAATCGTCTCGGCAGCGCAATCTTAGGCGTGTAGTACACGTTGGTTCATGTCAGGTAGTGCATCCTGACGGGGTATTCTTTAACGCGGACGTAAGAAGACCCGATGGGAGCCTCTACGCTGTCACCAAGCGTCTTCAGGAAGAGATGTGTCGTCAGTACCACGATGCATTCAGACTGCCCATTATCGTGTTGAGGCCATGCTCGATTATTGATATGGGAAAAGGGGGGACTCATCGGGATATTAGCTGGGTCTGTCGGCATGATCTGGCTGAGGCTTGCCGACTGAGCGCAGAAAATCAGGATATTGGTTTCGATATTCTGCATACTGTTGGTACTATCGAGGCAGAAGCAACCTGTAATGTCCGTCAATCCCGTAAGCTTCTTGGCCTGGAATACCGAGGTGATCTTGATCAATACGACACAACAACACATCAAAATATGCCTCAGGCCTAGTATATGACTGGATTATGGGCGATCCGAAACCAGGACCCATACGACCATCACGACGTGGGGGCTCATCCGGATTATGCCGCCATGAAAGTGCGTCCCTGGAATACGCTGAAGCAGTGGCGGGTGGATACGAAAGATCCACTGCTCGATGGACCGATTCCGGATGAATTGAACCCTCTTGGCCAGACGCCCCGACAGTCTAAAAAATGTGTCCGTCCGGTTTGAGAATCCAACCTCATCGGGACGAAAGGAAACCGATATGAAAATCACCCAGGTGGAAGTTTTTCTTCTTCATGATCGGTTCGTCTACCTGAAGGTGGATACAGACGAAGGCATCGCCGGCTGGGGTGAAGCCGCCTTTCACGGTGGACGACTCACTGCCCAGATGGCAGAGGCATTGGGGCTGCAGGTAGTCGGGCATAATCCGTTCCACACCGACGCCCTGTGGCAACAACTGTTTCGCACAGGATATCGAATCGGAAACACCGGCGCCTATATGGCAGCCATCAGTGCTCTGGACATTGCTTGCTTCGACATTAAAGGTAAGGCGCTGGGGACGCCCATCTGGAACCTGTTAGGCGGGAAATTCCGTGATCGGGTTCCAGTCTATTCCAGTCTGCTGCAGCGTCACCTGTCGCCGCAGCAGGATGTGGAAAAAGTGCTGGCCCGGATGGAGCAGGGATATAGCTGGGTCAAACTCCATACCGCTACAGCCTGGTCATTCGATCAAGGCAAGGATGGGACGATTGAAACGGTAAAAGCCTTACGGGATCAGTGTGGCAACTACGATCAACTCAAGATTTTGGTCCGATGTGAATCAAGCCTATATGATGCCCGGCGCCATGAGAGTGGGACAGGTCTTAGGGGAACTTCAAGTCTCACACTTTGAGGAGCCGATTGCTCCCTGGGATTTGGATGGATACAATCAACTTCAAGCGGCGCTGGAAGTTCCGATCGCGGCCGGGGAACAGGAATACAACCTATGGCAGTTTCGCGACCTGATTACCAGAGGGAATCTGGATATTCTACAACCCAATATCACTTCCTGCGGGGGTTATACGCAGGGGATGAAGATCGCCGCCCTGGCAGAAGCCTACAATCGGCCGATAACCTGCCACAATACCGACCCGGCACTAATGACGGTGGCACATCTACATCTTTGGGCGGTATGTCAGAGTTGCGTTTATCCGCAGGAGTACTACGGCGAGGACAGCCATCCACTTCGCGATCAAACGCCAGTGTTAAAGACGCCGATTGAGGTAGTAAAGGGACATATTTTAGTACCGGACGGGCCGGGATTAGGTGTGGAAGTAGACGAGGAGATGATAAGGCAAATCGCATGGGGGGATTAACAACTTGGAGCTCCATACATTATTCAATGTCGGTCCTAAACTAAGGAGTGAGATCATGCAAGACAATCAGAGATCAGCGGCACAAGTAGAAGATATGCAGGCGGGACAAATCGATCTTTCCGGCCGGGTGGCGCTGATTACGGGCGGTGGTCGCGGTATCGGCGCCACCATTTCGCTGGTGCTAGCTCAAGCCGGAGCGGATGTCGTCATCAATTACAACACCAGTGAGCAAGAATCCAAGAGGATAAAGGGCAAAATCGAGGCTGCAGGCGGACGTGCCGCGGTTATTGCTGCCGATGTTGGTGACACCGCTCAGTGTGCAGCTCTGGTTCACCAGGCTGAAGAAGTATTCGGCCTGGTGGATATTTTAGTGAGTAATGCCGGCATCGGCCAGCCGCACAAGATTGTTGATACACCCGATGAGGAATGGGATCGGGTGATGAACGTCAATGCGCGGGCTACGCTGGTACTTGCCCGTCAGCTGTTGCCAGGCATGATGGAGAGGCAGTTTGGACGTTTTGTTTCCATTTCGTCAAATATCGCCGTATATGGACGCGGAGGTGGAGCCTTTGCCACCTACGGCGCAGCTAAGGCGGCCTTAATTGCCTTAACCAAAGGGATAGCTCATGAAGGTGCCCCTTACGTCATCGCCAATAGCATCTGCCCCGGCCCCACCAGCCGAGAGTTAGCGGAAGATAGAACAACACCAATACAGATTCAGCAAGATCAGCCCATGAACTGGTTAGGCATTCCAATTCTGATCGGTCGCAAAGGGACACCTGAAGATATTGCCCACGCCGTCAGCTTTTTTGCCTCGGAGGCGGCACAATATGTTACCGGGCAAACACTCCATGTCAGTGGTGGGTTGTTCATGCCCTAATCTTGGCAGAGGATTAATGGCACATCTAACCCCGTCGAGAAGTGGACTCATATCAGGACCAGGGCTATCTGCTCCGGCGGCAGGCCATCAAGCTGCCAGACTTAGTCTCTGTCCGCGCCTTAATCATGGTGCTGGTGGACAGGTATGCTGGCCAGCTCTACCAGGCGGGCAAGATATCCTGCCTGTATGAAGATGAGCCGTTTGAGCGCCGCCTGGCCCTAATCAATCAGCAAGCTGAGTTGGGGGCCAGTTTGTGGGACCTGGCACGAGCCTTCGATTGCCCGGAGCTGTTCCACCTAATCCGACATCCAGCCATCCTGGACAGCTTAGAATCGCTGCTCGGTCCCGAAATTGCCTGGACCGGCAGTTACGTCATCAGACTGAAGCTGCCACGAAATGAAGGAACCGTTTTTCCCTGGCATCAAGATAGTCAATACTATGGTCAGGCGACCCAACATCTCCATGTGGTCAGTCTGTGGATGCCATTAGTGAAGGTGAACGAGGGCAATGGTTGTCTCTACGTCATACCGGGCAGCCACAACTGGAGCCTGCTGAAGGGCCAACGGGGGGTGGATAATAAAGTTCACACCTTGGAGGAGGTGGAACAAAGGGGGAAGCCAGTGGCTCTGCCGATGAGACAAGGTGATATTCTTTTGTTCTCCAATCTAACCTTTCACGCCAGTAAGCTCAATACCAGCAACAGTGTGCGCTGGAGTGTAGACCTACGATATGTGGCCTCTCCTCAGGCCCAAAGGAGGACGAAACAACAGCGGCAAGGCTACGATAGCCTAAAGACTCACTACCGAGTGGAGCCCATTACTGTCCGCAGCCGTCAGCCGGAGAAGATAGCCAGCTTGCCCCAACTGCAGGCCTTCGTCCGCCGTTATTCAGCTCTGAGATCAACCGCTGGCAAAACCCCATAAATGCAGGGTGTCTGTTCTCTTAATATCAGCACCGATGTTTGGCGGGACGAGTTTGCCACCAATAATTGAGAGGAATTTAGTGATCATTGCCAATATTTGAGGGCTACAAATGCCATCTATCCAACCCCTAAAGTAGCCTCCAGCTGTTAGGGTAAAAATAGTGATATAGATGTATTTGACCCATTTGACAGCGATCTTGTTTGTTTGGGCAGTAGGTAATCTATAGATGCAACTAAAGGAACTCATACAATCTAAGGAGATTTTAAAATGATAGTTGTGGAGGGTAGCGCAGTGGCTGGATTTAGGTGGGAGAGGGTGCGTTTGAGGGTCAATTTGTAGCTATCGGCTATCAGCCCGGAGGTCTTATCCTTGCAACAAAAACCCGTGGTGGTGGTGGCGCAGGGGAACGTCCAATAGTTGAATATGAGGTTGAACAAAGGAAAGATTCTCACACTGGGTCATCATAATGGCGTCTATACCGACAAAAAATCAGAAGAGGATGATAACCTGAGGAAGCTGACGAAGAACGTCTTGGTCTATCTGGCTGAGAATTCGGAGTTCCTAGCTGTCAAGTCCGCGAATAAACTGACAACAGTCTGGACCAAACTAAAAAAATAGTTTCCAGCCAATCCCATTTTATATCAAAGGAGGTGTATGACTGACAATTGAAAATTGGGGGTAATCTTTTCGCTAACTTTCTGTATTTAAGTTAAAAACTAAAATACAAATTTAGATCAGTTTAATGTCTCATGACACTCTTGTCTTTCGTGAACATATCCTGTCTCTACTTTCATGAAGTTAAAAATAGTACTAGAATAGTCAAAATTAGCTTCAGTATTTATGTGATGAGGTAAAGTATGATGAAAACTATAGTTGGTTTTAGTACGATTTTGGTTTTAGTTTTGACTTTAGTCATAGTGTTAACTGTTGATGCTGCTACACCGAAAGATTTAATTATCCATTTGCCATTCGAAGAAGGGGCGGCAAAGTGGCTAAAGATGTTTCGCCTAACAAATTCGTTGGTGATGTGAAAAACGCAAAATGGGTAGAAGAAGTACAGAGCAAAGCCTTAGAATTCAATCAGGGATCTGTAAAATTTGAACCGTTGTAAGTTGATGAACCGAAAGAGCTTACTATCGAGTTTTGGTTTAAACCTGCTAAAAAATTTTCGGGTGGGAATAGAATGGATCTGATGTACCGGAAAAATGGTGGAGGTCGTCCACACATAACATTTAACCGTGGTGGTGTTTTATCTGGTCACTACTTTGCAAACAAGGGTGCAGAACTGGAGATCAGAAGTACGTTTGTAGAGTTCGAATCCAAATGGTATTACTTCGTCGCTACACAGGATAAGAAGAAGGCTATCATGTATATTGATGGGAAAGTTGATGGCGAAGCTGTGTCAGGTAGTGATGTTAGATTCGACTATATTGAGTTTGGTCTTTCAATTGCGGAAAATTCAGGTGGTGGTACTTTCTTCAACGGTGCTATGGATGAAGTCAAGATTTGGAGTGTGGCTTTGACTGCCGATGAAGTCCAGGAATCCATGAGAGTAGCTTTGGCAGCTACTGGTCCAGCGGGAAAGCTCACCACCAAATGGGCTCAAATGAAGTCTCAGTAGACAAAAAGTATCGGATTTAACTTAAATCCTGATATTGATCCAAGCAAGCATGCTGTCGACTTGGAGTCTTGACAGCATGCTTATAGTTGTTATCTTCCCATCCTCCAGCTTCTGTTTTCTGATAAGGAACCTCCTCATAGGAGCAACTATGGTGGGATGATGTTTACATTCATTGCATAAACCAGTTTAAAAACCAGAAGTAATTTTTTAAGAAAACTACCATCCTTTTCTGTCCAAGTGTATCTATTGAATTTGACCATTACAGGCAGATTACATATAGCAAGCCCTCCATATTTCTGGCAAAGTCTTGAGGGAGTTAGGTTGTATTTAAGTTAAAACTTTTGTACAAGCAGACAAAGTATGAGGAAAATATGACTGAGACATCACCTAAAGGCGTTTTGAGATCGACAACTGTAATGTTCTTATTTGTTGGGTTGTTCGGTATCTAGATGGGTGGATGTGAAGAAACCCAAGAACAGGAGATTAAAAGACTAATCAAAGAATTAGGACAATTAAACAGCCATTTTAGAATTATAATCTGCCATACCTAGTAATTCTTCTTATTTGGTCTAAATAAATTCCAAATGCGATCAATTAGACCCCTTCTTTCTAAAGCCAAATGTAATTGAAGCAGCAGGCATTGCAAGAAGTTTATGATTATGGTAGCCGAACTTTATCAGATATAGAATTTGATCAAGGCAGTGTTGGGTGGCATAGCCAAAATTTCAGTCATTATTTGACACCAACCGAGACGTAGATTTAGCATTAAGATTGCCAAAAAATTCTGATTGTCAGAGTGTGGAAGTGGTAGTAGAAGAAACTGGCAAGAATCAAGATGGTTTAATTTTTATTCCGATCGTTATGACGACACCAGCTGGATGGTGTCAGGTAAGTAGTTAGTTAGGAGAATTTTAATGGCAGAGCAAGGGGACTCAGAACTTCCAAAGAGAACCGTGAAGTTTCCCACAGACCTGTCGATAGGTTCACTTTATGTCCATCAATCCGGTACAGCAGCCTTTCAACTTCCGAGTTGGTGGAGTTTTGAAAGAACACCATATCACTTCCAAGGTGTGACCCCACGAAGTGCTACGGCGTACAGGTATTACTGGAAACAATTGGGCAACACACAAGACAATGTGGAGGTTCCTGCTGATCATGAACTGGCGTTAGTAGCACATGAAGAAAGCCATAATCATTATGATTCGCTCGCGAAACTACTGCCCAATGACTTACAGGGGCTGAGAGCTACTTTCATGCATAGAGGTGATCTCCGCTTTATTGCCAATTTGACAGGTCTCCGATATCTATTTTTAGCTAGCGAGGAGTTGAACGATAATGAATTAGTGGGTCTCGAGGGCTTATCTGAGTTACAAATTCTAATGTTGATAGGCTGTCGCAACGTTAACACTGGTTTATCTGCGTTGAGGGACTTGACGAAGCTTCGTCAATTGGAGTTAAATGCAGTGGATGTAACCGACCGTGCGCTTGTTGACCTAGCTCAGATTCCGTCGCTCGATCTCCTCATATTCAATGAGATGGGAATGAGTGAGGATGCCTTCATTACCTACCTTACACCTTTGCCTGTTCCAAGACTCTTTCTTGGAAATTGTTATAACCTCACCGTTGCGACGCTTGAGCGTATCGCACAGACCTACCATGGTGCCCCAAGACCACTGGTTGAATTTCGCGTATACGACAATACATTGATGAACGGTGAGGACATTAAATTCTTCTTGAAATCGGTGCCCAAAGGGCAGATAGAGATCTTTGGGATTCCTGGAATGCCAGTTACAAAGGACACTCTGAAGCAGATCGAAGGGGTTGACTGGTCTAGTTGAACTGGATTTAGGAAGTACCCAGATAACTGATGCGGGGGTGGAGCATCTGGAATCGCTTTCCAAAATGCAGCACTTGCACCTAGGTAATACACATATCACTGACAAGAGTGTGGAACGCCTGGCTCAACTCAAAGGCCTTCAGACGCTTGTCGTAGAAGGAACGAGGATTAGCAAAGCAGGTATGACAGAACTACGAAACTCGCTACCTACATGCGAAATTATGCCAGATGAAGAATGGTAAGGAATTCTAGATCCATCAAACTAAGTTATGATTCAATGTGAAAGAATTAGTTAATGGGCAGGAGGACATCCCCCAATCTTTCATCTGTTGTGGCTTTGGATTCGTACTTGATCTTTATAAAAGTTAATTATCCAGATTTTCTTTTAAAAACAAATATCTTTTGCGATCTAAAATTAAATCAACTCGACTTCTAAATAGTCGTTTCGAAATCTTAAACTCTGTAGCTATCCTTAACAAATTCTGAGAAATCATATTGAGATTGATCTAAACACAATTTTAAAATACGAGATTCTATTGCACCTTCTGTGCGCCCTAAAGAATTTATTATTTCATTCATATTTCTGCCGTTTTTGTACCAGTCCAGTAACTGTAAATTGTCTTCTTTTAGCCATTTAGTGTACGAATTACTGAATTCTGTTTTAACCGTTGTATTAACTAACAACTTTGTTTGTAGTTCCTCAAAATCATCATAAGAAATCAGAGTTGTTTTGTATTTATTTTGAAAGTGAACACATTTCTTCCGTAAATCGTAAAATGCTTTATGCAATGATTTCTCATCAGCATTTTTGCTGATTTGACTTTCACTTAGCCCAATCATTTTGTAAAATTGTCCTATGCAATTCCATCCGTAATAACGTGCTTATGGATATATTTTGTCTTGCAGCTTCTCGTATTACTATCGATTTTAATTTCGTATCAGTGTAGAAAACCAAAGATTGGTGTAGTAGCCCACTTCTTTCCTGCCCAAGTCGATTTTCCATACAAATTCTCCTCGGTAATTGTAAATATTGAGCTGGACCGATGCTCCTTCAACCCGTCTGACCAAAGCGGGACAGGGATTGTAAACTGAGTCCGGCCCGAACCAGGGCGTCCGAACTTTGCAGCGGACACTCTCCCAGTATGGCCAAAAGATCGTTCTGTAATCGTCTGATGGCAGGGGAGACCGTCGTTTCCTCTACTCCTAGATTAGTCAATCGGCTTAACGCATCCATGGCATACCCAACACAGATAACGTTCGGGTCCTGTTGGATCACCTCTTTCAATGCCTGTATAGTCGGCTCCAGCGCCAAGTCGGTAATGGCCGGCCCGTGCGAACACAGAATCACTATCGACCACAATACGTTTTCCCGCACCGCTGAGCGAACCGGCTGAAAACGGTCCAAACCGAAATCGACCCCACCGCCCTCGCAAACGTCGCAGTCGTCGGTGGGCCGTACAAACTTAATGCTGCGCTGTTGGGCCCGGTCCATAGATAACCGGTTCTCTTCCCGCCCCAGGCTGGCCACCAATGCCTGCAAGCAAGCCGGAATCAGCCTACTGCCAACACTAGTGGCCACCGCCCGACGCCCCAAACAACCCAGGGCTCCCGCTGCCACGGAACGGACGTAGACGGATGGATCGGATTCTAATCGCCTCATCACGGTTTCCAGCACACCCTCGCTCAGCCAACTGGCATCCCCCAGACCATACACACCAGCTTTGCGAACCCATTTCAGCGGTGAATTGGAGGCCTCAATAAAGGTCTGGGTAGCCTGCTAGCCGACGGCAATCAAGCCATAGGTGGCGGCCCGCCGCACATTCTCACGCTCGTCGTAAAGCGCCTGCCCCAGAATTTTGACTGCTAATTTCGAATCGCCAATAGCAGCCAGTCGGTAGGCAGCACCAATCCGTGCCGGTTCTGCTGAATCATGCTTCAGGCCTAACTGCCTGGCTAATTTCTCCGCCTCCCGCTCTCGCTGGTCAGTCGACAAAACCAGCTGTTTGGCCGGCTGAGATGGTGCTTTGCCGGTCCGGGTCCAGTGGTAATGGTAGCGCCAGACGGAGGTGAGATCCTCACCAGCCGGGGCCAGGTCAATGTTGGTCAACGGGTCCTCTCCCAGCTTGTTCCAATCGATTTCGGCGGGTAGCAAGTCGTCATTGGTTGACTGGTTGGGATCGGTAGTGCGATAGAGCCAGAAACGCCACATGAAACGCGGATTATCTTGCCAGGTGCGCCAATCATCACGGCGATGGTTACCGCGGTGAAACATATTATGGGAATAAAGAACGACACTACCAGCCCGTAATGGTGCGACTTCAAACGGCTCTACCAAAGGCCACTGCAGCTCAGTTATCGCTTCCTTCATCCGTAGGTCGTGGGCAGTGCGACGATTGACAATATCGTCTAGATCGTAGCTGGAATCAGGACCGCTGACCGGCTGGGCTTCCATCCCTTTTAGTTGGTAGTTGAAATCCAGATGATCAGCTCCGGCAAAGTTGTCATGATTTTCTTCGTGATTAAAGGTCCAATAATGCGAGTAGGGGATGGTGGCTGTGGGGCCCATGTCCTCCCGCACTGCTTATGGGTAATAAAGCATTTCGATTTGCACCGTCTGATGATGACGCTGTTTTCTGCTGTTGCGGGGGGCATTGTCATCTTTATGCCAATGCTGGTCTCTAGCTCCACTGGTGATGGAACCAGAAGAGAAAGGAACGATAGCCCAGTTTTCACCCACTAATTGGTTGCAAGCCGCCACCAAGTCAGGCGAGTTAATCACTTCCAATACCTCTGGGATTAGCGAAGGTGTAATTTGCTTCCGGTGCTGAACCGCCTGCATCTGTTGTTGATAGATGAGGTCATGGATGGCAAGTGGTATACCCAGACTTTCTGGCGACAGGATTACCAATCCTCTGTTGGTAAAATCAACTACTAGTCGTTCGGGAGAGGTATATGCCAATCCTGGCGGATTGGCAGCAGAACCTGTTGTTTTGTGGATGCTCAATCTATTCACACTCCTCAAAAATCGTTTCAGCACGGTTTTTGATATAACCGGTTGTCTGATGGGTTTGAATGCTGATAGGGCAAAAATACCAAATTTCAGCTGATTTGTAAAACCGAATTTTTATACAAAAGGCGAAGACAAGAAACTATTTTCTAAGTCAAATTCCGCCGGTACCATAACCCCGGTTGACAATCATTACTCGGATGGTCGCTTCGGTATCAAATGCCACTTGGCAAGCCAAGGTGATATCTTCGGTAGTAATTGCTGGAAGGATATCATCCATATCCTTCCAGACCACAGGGATCAATCGCTTATTATGCTTGACCGCATGCTCGATGTCTAGCGTACAGACTTCGGAAATCACTGAGTCAGGACTAATTACAAACAAGAAGGTGTTAGCCGCTTCGATGCTACGATAAATCTCAGCTAGCCAATCAGCCCAGGGTTCACGATCATGGGCTATCAGTTGATCGAACAGATGACGAACAAAGTCGATGTCACGGCGAGAATAGGAGATGAAGACGTCTGACATGGGAAGTGAACCAAAGAGTTTACATAGTATTATATAGCAATGCAAATTACAGGTCAACAGAGTCAAAATTAGATGGTGTAGAGAAGTCAGTTAGGAGAAGAAAGAGACGAGTGGAGAGAAGAAAAAGGGTACCAGCTAGGGTTGCTGATACCCGCCTGATTACCCCGTACACGAGTTATCTTTTGCGCGGGTATCAGTGATTATTTAATATTAGTCAATTACATCCTCAATAACTGTTTCTACCACTTGGTTGGTAGTCAATTCATCTGACAGTTCAGAGATGACTTGATAAAACCAACCTGATTCTTCGTACATCAGCCTTCCCGCATCACATGGTTCGGTAATACATGCAGTAATGAATCACAGCGAATCTCCCGACTGAAGTTCCAGTTTTAACGATTTCTAGAGAATAGAGGGCAACCTAACATTTGCTCGAATTTTCAAAGTGGATTCTGTGGTTCCCGTTGAAAGAAATACGTGGCCAATCTCGATCCCAATTTTCAGAATTATAGGGAATATAATGGCAGGCCAAAGCATATCTTGAGCTTCCTAGTTCCTTAACTTCTGCCCCGCCGTGTATCAGCCGACCATGGAATAGAACTACGTCTCCTTGTTTGGCTCGTCGGGTAAACACCTCTGCCTTTGCCCTCTTCTTATTCATATCCATTACTTCCTCATTGATCTATTCCCGTTAGCACTAATCTTTATCTCTCTAACAGCGTTCGAACCACTGGTACCACATTCTATCTAGCTCATTGACGATTTCCGGGTTCTTGCTCGACAGGTCATTTAGTTCGCAGCGGTCGGCGTCCATATCGTAAAGTTCCCAGTCTTCATGACCTGCTAGAATGTGGTGGCCAACATGCTTACGCTTCGGACCCAGGCTCACGGCTTTCCACCTGTCCCTTCTCACGGCACGGCATCCATTCAGCTCCCAGAAGAGACTGTCGTGTCCCGGCCTCTCTCCACCCCGAAAGATAGAAGTCAAACTCTTGCCTTCGACAGGGAGAATGTCGTGACCTGTGTAGTGGGACGGGTAGTCCGCCTCTCCAAGCTCGGAAAATGTGGGGAGAAAGTCAATAACGTGTCCTATTTGGTGGGTGATGGTTCCAGGCTCAATTACATTGGGCCAGCACGCGATAAGAGGTGTGGAGATTCCGCCTTCGTGATCGAAGACTTTGTATTTTCGAAACGGCGTGTTGCTGGCGTTCGCCCACGGAGCGTCAACTGTAGTGTAGGTATCAACACCGCCGGGTTCCTTGTCCGGCGTGTTGTCGATGTGCTCCCCGCAACCCCCATTGTCCGAGAGAAACAGAACTAGGGTATTGTCCTGCTTTCCAAGTTCCCTGATTTTATCCAACACCTTACCGACACCCCAATCCATCCGATCGACCATCGCCGCGTATACGGCCATCTTGCGGTCCCAACGTTCCTTGTCCGTCACCCCTTCCCAGTCGGGACAGATATTGTCTCTTTCCGAAATGCCCCATTTTTCATCAATAAGCCCCATGTTCACCAATCGCTGGTACCGCTGTTTCCTCAGTACATCCCAGCCAGTCATGTAGCGGCCTTGATACCGAGCAATGTCCTGGGGCCACGCCTGCATCGGAAAATGGGGCGCGGCATGGGCCACGTAAAGCAGAAAAGGCCTATCCTCTCGTCCATACTGTTCAAGGAGGTCCAAGGCATGCTGGGTGAAGGCATTGGTTGAGTAGAAGTTGGCATCCTCAGGCGTGTAGGGGAGCATTACTCTGTCGTCGTCACCCCAGTGCCTCATGTCGTTCGGGGCCTTGTGGATTGGCTCCGGTTCACCGGGACGCTTTAACCCGGGATTGAAGTAGTTGCTACATCCGGACAGCAGGCCCCAGTATCGATCGAAGCCGCGGTCAACGGGCTTTTCACCGCTTCCGTGTCCATTGTGCCATTTGCCGACCATCAGCGTGCTATAGCTGGCCGCCTTCAGAACTTCGGCGAAAGTCACGTTATTGCGTCTTCCCCTAAGATTTTTTTCGACCTGATGGGAGTAGAGCCCTGTCAGAAGGGAGGTCCGTGTGGCCACACAGACCGCGTTGTTGTAGAAATGAGTGAACCGCATCCCGTTGTGAGCCAGCCGGTCGAGGTTGGGGGTGCGGATTTCACCGCCGTAGCAACCCAGATCACAAAAACCCAGATCGTCTGCCATAATGAGAACGATGTTCGGTCGCCGACTATTTTTTTCTTTGTTCATAATATTTCCTTTTCTGTTTGCAGAAAATTGTGTTAGCATTCAACTAAAGAGCTTAAAGGCTGAAACTCCGGATCTCACAAATTAATAGGAAGAGATCGGCCAGAAAAAGTCTGTTTGGGAGCTATATGATGGCAAAAACGGTTCCATTCGTCAAGATGGAGAATTGTGAGGATAGGATAAACATGGGAAATTTCTTGATAACGGCTAGCCTAATTTGGATTGGCCTGATGTTGGTAGCTGGCGTGGGTGAGGCTTACGGACCGGAAAACGTATGGCCGTGTGGCTACTAAACGAAAAAGGGAGGCAATAAGGCCGGCGATTCCTCCGACAATGGCAATGATGATGAATTGACCAAAGGACCGAAGCGGATTGATGGCGTGTTTGACAAGGTACTGCAATTCGATGGAACCAATAATATGGTCATTCAGGATCACCCTACTTTGGATACTAAGTTAAAGGATGGTAGATGCGTTGGAATGTGGCTGACTTTGCATAGAATTCAGGGTGCGCCAATGGTGTGTGTACAAGGACGACTCCTTCACCAGTCCGGTTGCATGAGACATGGGATGCTGACTCCGCTCAAGAATTATTCATCTTGATTGACCATGTTGGTTGGTTAACCTCAGCCGTATATAGTCCGGATGAGTAAAGAATCGTGACATCTAGTAGTGATCAAACGGCCCGAGTTTACACAACTGACATAAATGAGTTACCTCAAATCGCTGAAAGCCGAGTTACCCGCCAACTTACTACTAAGGAAAGAGAAAAGTATGGAGTGCTAGATTGGTAATGACCGCCTATTGCTGTCAGAAGTTTTTGTCGGGCGGTTTGGCGCTGTCTCAACCATTGTGTTAGAAGAACAGCTGACCATCACCAATATCTGAACTAGCTGGCTGGCCACGATGGCCAAGCAAAAGTAGCCGGCCAAGGAATATTAGTCAACTGGAAAAACCAACATGTCCGCCACCTGTTTTAATCGTCGTAAATATCTTGTGCTAGATTCGCGTATCATCAAATCTGCTGAAAATGTCACCCTGCGAGTGGGAACGGCCCACAAACATCCAGCCAATCCCCTGTTTGGGGAGGACCGCCCTTGGGAGGTTCGTTATGACAACTTATACCCTAACGTTCTTTTCGACGAGGAAGACAAAATTTTCAAATGCTGGTACAATCCCTTCATTATTGATGGGGCGACAGCAGATACGCCTGTCGCCCAGCGGGCCTCAGTTGCATATGGCAATGTGTCCAACAGCGGGCGAGAAATGGCACTCTGCTACGCTACCTCCTCAGATGGAATCAGCTGGCACAAGCCTGATTTAGGGATAATTGAATATGCCGGCAGCAGGCGAAACAACCTGTTGGCCCGAGCCTCGCATGGTCCGGGCGTATTCAAAGATTTAGAGGAAAGCGAGGCGGCCAAGCGCTACAAAATGCTTTTTGCTTCAGATGTTCCGGCCGCCCGACATGGGCTAAGTGTGCGGTTTTCTGCAAATGGGATCCATTGGGCAGAGGCTATAGCAATCGACAACAAAAATGCCGCTCGCGGCGATGCTCATCACACCTGCCTGTGGGCTCCAGAGTTGAAGAAGTATGTAGCCTGCTCACGTCCAATGGGCTGGGGAGAACGGAGAAGTGACCAGCAGGATGCACCGCTTCGACCTATCTCACGAACGGAGTCCGAAGATTTTATCCACTGGTCGGATGCGGAAATCGTGCTGGATCCCTCAGAGTTGGAAAGACAGTACTACGTTATGCCAATTTGTAGGTACGCCGATGTTTATCTGGGAATGCTAATGATCTTCAATGCAGTCAGCGACCGGGTGCATTGCGAACTGAGCTGGAGTCCAGACACCTTGGCCTGGTATCACGTCGAGCCGGGCACACCATTGATCGACACTTCACCGCAAAAAGGGGATTATGATTGGGGATGTGTTTATGCCAGCGTACCGGTTTTCATGGCGGATGAGATAAGAATCTACTATGGAGCCAGTGATGATGTACATTACGGATGGCGCCAAGGCTATCTAGCGTTGGCCACATTGCGACCGAACGGCTTGGCCGGACTCCAACCGGACAGGCCTAATTTACCAGGTTTGGTAATGACTCAGCCCATAGTGTGTGTGGGACGACAGTTGTTTTTGAGTGCAGAGGCACAGGGAGGTGAAGTGCAGGTGGCTCTGCTGAACGCTGAAGGACAAATTCTTGAACAGAGCAATCCGATAGCAGGTGAAGTGAATCAGACAGAAGTGACTTGGGTCTCAGGCCAGGATTTATCTGCTTACCAGCAGCAGGCGATCCAGCTGCGTTTCCAATTGAACAAGGCCAAACTCTACGCCTTTGATTTCTATGGCTAGCACGGCTCGGATTGTGGTTGACGGTTAGCCTGGTGTAGCCTTCTTGCCATTAGTAGTTTTAGCTGTCACTGTGGCCTTACCGACTTTGTTGATCTTGCATGATAAAGGCCGTACTTCGCACGGTCAATGGGAATTAGTTTGCCCCTGACACACAACGGAAACCGCTGTCGTTGTCCCTATGACTAGGAAGGTAGCTATTGCGGGCAGCAACATGAAGGAGGTCAGCATAGTAGATCCAAGACCCTCCACGCAACACTTGGTATTCTTCAAGATCGTCATACCAATCTTGGCACCATTCCCAAACATTTCCTGCTATATCATATAAACCATAGCTATTGGGCTTAAAACTACCTACTGGTGCAGTGGACTCCTCCCACTTATCCTTGCCACCGGTACCACTGTAATTAGCATAGTCTCTGGCAACACTGTCATTATCATCATCACCATCATCCCCCCAAGGAAACACTTTACCTGCCAATCCACCTCTAGCCGCAAATTCCCATTCTGCTTCTGTTGGCAATCGTTTCCCCACCCAGTCGGCATATGCCTTTGCATCGTTCCATGAAACATAGATCATTGGGTGTTTACCTGTAGGTGAATACTCAGCTACCTTGTCCCAAAGATCATATTCATAACCTGTTTCTTTAACAAACTTCTTGAACTGACCAACCGTTACTTCATATTTATCCATGTAGAAAGCATCCACGTTGACTGTTTCAACCTCTATAGTAGTAACTGTCCCTTCAGGAATAAGAACCATCCCCAGATGAAGGTCAACTTCAATCTCTTTCGGCTTGATCTTCTCAGGTTCATCTTCACCACACCCAATAAAGACAATCATCATCACCAGCAACGAGATAACTGATTTCTTAACCATCGCACCCACCTTTCGCATATATGCGTCTGATATTGATTATGTGGTAAAACATACCTTCACTATACCATAAGCTAAATGAATCCTGTACTCATACCTTTCCTTTAGCACATCTTGGTGCTATATCCAGTTCTCCAAATAGACAGTTCCAACAGTAAGGTTTCTGGTTTGATATTACTTTACAAAGTGACATGAGGAAGGCACCGGTGGAAACTACATTGCAACCCACATTGCTGTTATGACATCAGATCTATTTGTGTTGTTATCGGGAAAAATGGCAGTGTCTATAACTTGCAGTAATAGTTTAGTACTCGAGTGCCTTAAGCACTTCAGGCGTGCCGATTTTCCTTAGATTTGGATTTTCTCCCATCGGTTGCTTAGGAAGCGAAGGAAGTAGGTCATCCCTAGCAGAATGATATAGATAGTGGCTCCAGTCCAAGCTCCTGACACACCATAGATCTGTCCCAACCAATAGGCTAGTGGCAGAAACAGAAGCCATCCATAGCTAATACCTACAATCATGGTAAAAAGGGTGTCGCCAGCACCTTTGAGTGCACCGCTAGAACAGATCCCACATCCGTCTGACAGTTGAAAAAGAGCAGCTAAAAACAAAATCCGACTTCCGAGTTTGACCACGTTCGGATCGTCTGTCAATAAGGCTAGGAGCTTGTTTGGCATGGTAAAGAAGATGACGGCCATCAGGCTGGCATAGGTCAAGCCAATTTTAATCGCTGTATAACCGCTCTTTCGGGCATAATGGAACTGACCAGATCCGATATATTGCCCAACCAAGGTGGTTGCTGCCAGCGAGATGCCGATCAGTGGCATAAACGAGGTGTGAAGTAAGGTGATGGCAGCGGTGTTAGCGGCCAGTTCCGCATTACCCATCCGCCCAATCATGGCCGAAAAGATGGTGAAATTCCCAACATCTAACATCCCCTGAACGCCCATCGGTAAGCCGGTTCGCAACAATCGTCGAATCTGAGACAGTTGTGGTTTGAAAAGGGTACGGACCTGGAATCGTAGGTCGGTTTTACGAGACAAGAAGATCAACAGGTAGATGCAGGCAGCGATACCTCCAGAGATAACAGTACTAATAGCAGCACCTGCAACCTCGAGACGAGGGAAACCGAAATTGCCAAAGATCAGCAGATAGTCAAAAACAATATTAATCAGGTTGGCAAAGATTTCAATCCACATTGGTGTCCGTGTATCACCGATCCCAAACAGAAATCCTGATAAGGCGAAAGAGATGAAAGTCCCAAGCCCGCCGTAAAACCGAATTTGGGCATAGGTAATACCAAGTTGTTGGACTTCGACCGATGGTTTCATCAGGTCAAAAAAGTAAGGTATCAGACGGCTAATCAACAGAAGCAGTAGATACGATCCCACAGCTAAATACAAGCCTTGCCAGGCGACAACGGCCACTATCTTCGGTTGGTCAGCTCCATAGTGTTGTGCCACAAAAGTATTGACGCAGGTTAAAAAACCGCCAAAGAACGAAATCATAGTCCAGGTTAAGATTCCAGCTAACCCAACCGCTGCCATTTGGAAAGTGCCCAGCCGACCAACCATGGCTGTATCCACAAAAGTAATGATGGTTCGTGATACCATGGTAATCACAATCGGATAAGCCAGCCATAGGACTTCACTGTATCCACCAGAGTAGTTGAGCGTTTGACCTTTTTTTTTCAATTATACCTCTTGATTTGATCTCAGAAGTTGTTCACTCTCAGTATTTTTTATACTATTTCTACCTAGATATCATCAGGTATTCTTTTTCGGATACCCTTTTAAGATTCTAGTCGCCATCTGAAAATTACAATTGTCAGCCTAGAAAACCTTTCTTGTAATTCCATGTTCAATTCTCCAAATAGATAGTCCCAACAGTTAGGTATTTGGTTTGATGCTACTTTACCGAAATAGATAAGGAAGGTACCAGCTTATCTGGAAACTATATTTCAATCCGAATGCTGGTATGACACTTGATCTCTTTGTGTTGCCTCGGGAAAGACAGTGAAGAAGAACTATTATAGTATCTATAACTTGCAATAATAATTAACTTGGCCAGTTCTTAATGATTCATCCTTTACTTCAATTTCTTGATTGCATTAAGTGTTTCAGGTGTATCTATATTCCTCAATACCACTGCCGCAGCATGACGAACCTCTGGATTCTTATGTTGTAACTCACTGATTAGTCTTTCAATTTTCTGCCCTCGAGTTTCACATTCACCATCGACACGAACCAACCTATCCAAGAGTACTCGACTGATTTGCGGCATATAGCCCTACAGCTTTATGCTTCACGTCCGCGGATCGTGATGACGCCCGCGTAAGGCGCGCGCGGGGCGACGATGAGACTAGTCATCCGGGGCTTCTTGGTAAAGTTGCCACCGGCCAGCTCTCGGTGCTGTACGATTAGGTCGCCATCGAACTCTAATGCATCAGTACCACTCACGACACGAGCCGCCCCGTTCAGGTAGTGGCGTTCGCCGTCCAGAAGGGGCAAAGTCTGGCCGCCGATCTCCAGACAGCCCTCCGGTCGTACAGCGAACTCCAGTTGGATACTGACTTTATGTCGCGCTTGCACTTTGAACGACAGCGCGAGCCCCCCGTCGATTTCGCTGATACCGAGTCGGTAGTGGAGTTCAGGTTTGTGATCGATACGGCGTTCGGGAGTCGGCCCGTCGATGTACTCGGTGAAGCTCCCCGCGAAGACTATCTCGTCGTCCTCTTCTGGGAGGTTCTCGTCGCCCGCGCCGTGCATCCCGTAGTAGTTGTACATGATTCGCATCCCGTCGATGATAGCGTCGCCGTAACGGACGGCCATGAGGTTCGTGAAGTCGTTCCTGCCGACGGCAGTCATGCTCAGCTTTCCTCGTCTGATGCGTACGGTCGTCCGTTGACGGTTGATGAACGCGGATGTCCTAAGGCGGTAGTTGTCCGGTATCGGCTTAGGCTCCACTTCAGTCGCCGGAAGGACCGCAAGCGCCATCAGTTCCGACGTCTCTCCGAGCAGTACTCCGAACGAGTTGCTTCCATCCTCTTCGGCTTCGGCCAGCCTGTCGTCCAGCGTGCGCAGTTGCCGATCGAGATGGTCTCGGGCGATCGTCAAATACTCGCCCTTTCGGTCCAGAATCCCCATTTCCACCAGCGCGTGCAGCACGCCAAGCTTTCCCGTGTCAGCACGTACGCTGAACTCGCTTGCTACCTGCCCACCCGGGTGACAGAGTGAGAGGAGCAGTTCAAGGTTCTTTCGCACAGGCACGAGCAACTCTGGCCGATCCAGCCGTTTCGCTACCTGAAAGAAGCACATGTTGCAGAGCATGGCGTACATCGGCGAATACTCGCTATAGAATCCATCGGCATCTTGATCGATCCCGTCGCTGAGGTAGTCGTCGATCTTCGCGACCAACCGTTCGTCGGATTCCACCTCGTTTACTATCGCCATCGCCGCACAGGCCACCCACCGGTGGTTCGGTGTGAATACGCCCATTGTGCGACACGAAAGCCCGAACTTGATTAGGATACGGCGGCACCGATCGACAATCTCCTCGCTCGATGGGTGTTTGATTGGTTGCCAGCGCTCCCAGATTTGGTGGATTCCACCAGTCGCGAACGCCGCGTTAGCTGCGTTCTGCTTGTCGCTGCCGCCGTCGATGGATCCGTCTTCGTATTGGAACCGCTCCTCAGACGCCTCCAGCGCCAGCCGGATGCTGTCGGCCACCACACTGCTCCGATGATGCCGCGAGTTGGGGTCTAGGTAGGCTTCCGTCAGGATAGTGCCGACACCGCCCGGGAACTGGCAGATGAGCGAGTCCTGCGGTCGGTAGGCTCCGTACTCCTCGTCGTCGGGGTCGAGAACTTGGATCGCTAGTGCCACGTCGGTTGCTCGATCGGCCAGCTTCGTCACGTATGGTACGATGTCAGGCGCCCATAAGTCGATGTTCCCACGACTGTTTTCCATTGCAACTCTCCCACATTGTCTCTGGCCCGTTCCCCTACCAACCACGATCAGTCTTGCTCTAAGCTGCGCTTGATTCTTTTTTGGATCTAAGGACCTTATTCTACTATATCATAAGCTAAGTGAATTTTCATACCTTTCCCTTAGATAGTGTAGTCACGAGTATCCCATAAAAATATACATCGTATATGAATGGCGGCTAAAAAAGAGTCTGAATTTTTTCAATAACGTGTGGCGATTCCACGCCACCGTTTAAGATGCAAGAAAGCATTTTCGACTCTATGGCGCATTTTGTATAAATCTTTGTTGTAAT
>JYMV01035682.1_pt1 | contig 21684 bp, 18 predicted proteins | sample 338911 | NCBI WGS metagenome assembly JYMV01 (sample SAMN03354496, study PRJNA234377) | hydrothermal vent metagenome | biome: Deep sea; feature: Hydrothermal plumes at the Eastern Lau Spreading Center, Western Pacific Ocean; material: Seawater | place: Tonga | collected 2009 | depth 2000 m m
GTAGTTGGATTGGCCGGAATAATTTCCAAACTATCTGTGACTTGAGCTGTTAAATTACTTGTCAAACAGGTCAGAAGCATACTTGTAAATATTGTGATTATTGTTTTCATGATTATTGATTTAATCTGTTTTTATTCTTAGCATTAAAATTTATTATCTATAAGGGTAATATTTCCTGATTCAGAAAAGGGTTTGCCCGTTACAAAATAGCCCTTGAGGACATAGGCAAAACTGGCAGTAGTCAGAGACTCCCCTAAAAAAGAGCCATCCCAACCATCCCCATAACGGCAGCATTGACCATCATATCTTATTGATCTATTATTGTCTGCAGATTCATAAACCAGCTCACCCAAACGATCAAATATTTTAAAATCCAAAGTGGCTATGCCCATACCAAATACATATAGCTTCTGGTTATCGGAATTTACGCTGTTTACAGAAAATACATTGGGCACAAAAATCTCGGTTTGAGGTATTAAAATAATAGGCCGAATATTTGTATCTACACAAGGGGGAAGACAAGGGGGCAAGATAACCTGTGCGCTTAGCGCCTGGCTCAAAAGAACCGCTGCAAATAATGTGATCAGTGTTTTCATGATTATTGTTTTAATCTTTGCTTAAGTATTTAAAGGTTTTAAGCATAACCTTTGCCTTCGTGGCAGTTTGTGAAAGTTTTTATCTCAGCTTTCAATAACAAATATATTTACTAATACTTCTAAAATCAATACTAAATAAAGCATATTTGTACGTTTCATAAATATATATTAGTTGTTGTAAATTTTATCCAGTTTCATGGCAAAAGCAAAAGATCAATTAAAATGAAGTCCCGCCCTTATGGCAATGCGGTTGTATAAATTAAACACCTTCGTAATCTGCTCATCTCCTTCCCATCCCCAGTGAGTTCTCGTTGACAGCAGCTGCTGATGCCTGAACCCTACAGAGAATACGATGGCCGCATTGTCACTGATATAGTTTTTTATACCAATAACAGATCCCACCATGTATCCGCCTTTGTACATGGGTTCATAGGCATTATCATAATAATTAACAAGCGGAAAAGCATAGCCTCCCTGTACCCCTATAAAAGGGGAGAGCTTTCCTTTTAATATAGTATGGCGAACATCCAGAAACACAGGAGCAAGGGGTATATCCATAAACTCAATCCCTGTACCCAGGCCTAAGGACAACCTGTTCTTAAATTGGTAACCATTGATTATTAAGGAGCTGAACGAATACCTGTTCTGGTATGAATCCCTGCCCGCGAGCAAACCGACATCTGTAATATTAAAATAGCCCTTCTCTTTGATGTTCGGACCCCATTTTTTGGGTGCCTGATGTTTTTCCTTTACGATCCTGTCTATATCCTCCGAACTAAAGACCCAAACATTGTGCCCGGTGGATTCTATTTTTACAAAATCCCCGAATTTCTGTTCAATGATCTCCCCACGGATTACAGAACCATTTTTTAAATAGATGACATCTTCTGTATTTCTCTGGGAGAAAGCACTTGATACAATAAATATCATCGGTACCAGCAGCACACATAGTTTTACAAATTTTGAAGTTTTCATATCTTTTAATTTATTAATCAGAATCAATATTAATTTACCGCTATTACACTCAATAATACCAGGTTGTTAATGTTTGAATAGTCGTATTGATACAATCCGTCCTCCCCTATCATCATCAATACATTGTTATAGGGTATTACATCAAAAGTATTTATCTCTGCCTGGTGGCTCAGCAGGTTCTGGTCAATAGCATAAGGATCAGCTATCGAATACACCTTTAAGCCGTCATCACCATCACAAACAAATAGCTGCCCATTGTCTACTCCTAGCCCATAGGGCTCCGTCATGGGATATGACTGGATCAGCTGCGGACTGGAGAGCGTGCTGATGTCAATCACATCCAGCTGGTTGGTGAATCCGCCACAAGAACTTCCAGACCTTAAGGTAACGTAAGCATAATCGCCTTCGACAACAACAGGGTCGCAGCTTCTCACATGTGCAAACTGTGCAATGTAGGATGGGTCTGAGGGTGTAGCCAGGTCATATATAAACATTCCTGTTTGCGAGCCGATAAACAATTTGTCGTTATAAGGAAATATCGTTTCAATATCCCATCCAATGGTTACTGTAGATGAACTTACAGGATCAGTGGGGCTGGCAATATCAAAAAGCTTCAGCTCTGAACTGTTAATCGCATATAAGTAATTATCATAAACCGCAAACCGCGCCATAGAGCCGCCAAGGCCAGATGACCGTGGGCTTAGTCCAGTAGTATTGGTAGTGAAAAAAATGTTATCTAGCATGCCTCCGTTAGTACCTTCTGCCCATGCCCAATTGGGATAGGCGGGGCCACAATCGGCATCCTTACAGATCTCTGTGGTTTCTTCAATCTTCCATCCGATCACCACACCGATACTCTCATCGACCATAGCCATTGGGTAGGATGGATCGTGAGCAGGTAATGAATACGGAAAGACACCAGATATTCGTTTTGTTACAGTAGCGTTGCTGATATTTTTCAGGTCTATCGCAACCAAGTCTGTATAATTATCTGCATACAGCACATCCCCTTTAATGGCAATATCCACATTTCCCGGAATACTGATAAAAGAAATCTCTTGAGGGGATGCAGGATCGCTGTTGTCAAACACGTGTATTCCCTTGCTTATCTCATTTACAAAAAGGTAATCATCCTTGAAATATATTTTCCCCGGACTTACAAGAGCGCTGGCCTGCTTAGAAGCTACAGAAACCTTTAGCTGGTCATAAGTCATATATATCGGCACATTGGCCATATAGGTTCTTTTTTCTATCAATCGGTCTCTACACCCTGTAATCATTAGAATTCCAGCGATAAAAAGAATTTTTGTACTTGTTTGAATATTTTGCATGATCTATATTATTTGTTATTAAATTTTAAAATCTATACCATTATCATGGTTTCTAATAGGAAGATGCAATGGAACCGCAAAAGGTTGCATGACCATCTATATTTTATGAAATTGATGAGATCCTAAAGATGAATGCGAAGGCCGGTTTGCACATTGGGCCAGAGTGCGCGAGATACTCGCGGATTGTATGGAGAACCATCAGTGACAAAATATGCCGACAAGCCCGGCTGCAGGTAATAGCTCAATAACTTATTTATATTGCAATCCAGCCCCATGCCAAATATTGCTGAGACATCAAGGCCCTGCAAGGGATTAGATTCCATAAGCTCATCTGTGGTTTCGCCATTAGAAAGATGTATCGTTGTAAGTTTTTCATTCAGCCCTTTTTCTGCCATCACTCCCAAGGAAGTGTACCAGGAAAACTTTTTCCCTTTTATGATACTGAAATCCAGCAATAAAGGAATCCCCAGATATTGCAATTTTGCATTTTGTTTTTTCTGTTCCTGGTTGAACAACGCTGTTTCCCTGTTTGAAAGAAGCACCGTATAGGACAATCCACTTTCCAGGCTCCATCTTTTATTAAGCCGGTAATTAATGGTGATGCTGGTTATTATAGGTGGTAAATACCGAGTTTCTCCATACTCTAAGGTTTTTTGTGTGATAAGCATAATGGGGGTGCCAGCGGTATCAAAAGATGTAGTTGTAGTGAAAGATATTAGTGGGACTGAGCTCATATCCATAGCTTCTGTTTGTGCTGGCGTAGAGGAAACAGTTCCTGAGCCCCCAGCAGATATAAAATTGGCTGCCAGCAGCCATTTGCTTTCATCTACCTTTGGGAGTAAAATAGGCTCATTTATGGTTACCAGATCAGTATCAATAAGCAATGCCACGAGGGCTGAGTCTGAAAGGTCTATTGGTATATCAATGGGCTTAAGTGCTGGCAATGTTATCAGCACCATGGTAGCTGCTGAGTCTGCTGTTTTTGTTTCCTCATCTATTATTGCTGCAATTTCAGTAACAGTATCTTCCGTTAACATTGAGGTCATCACACTCTCATTCACATTATCTGAAAGGCCAACAGGTGTATTGGCAGCTATGACACCACCGGTATCAGGGGGGACTGTTGAAATGCCGAGATTTGTTGAGGAAGCATTTGAAAGCTCCTCAGGCGTATTAGCAGCCAGGTCATCGCCAGCATCTGAAGGTACAGATGAAATCGCAAGATCCGTTTTGGAGGATTCGGAATATTCAATATCCTTAGTGTCGGCATAATCTTTTTCCGCAGCACCATCAATCCCTTTACCTGCTAACAGCTCTTCTTCAGACTTTTTATCACTTCCTTCCTGCTCAGCCACTTGATCCCCTTCTTTGGTGCTAGCTTGCTGTGTTTCAGGCATTACTTTATCCTCTTGAGATTTAACAACCTCTGCAGGCCTCCCTTTTTGTTCAGCCAAGGGCTCCTTGTCAGCCGGCAGATTCAGCAAGGCAAAGATTGATAATCCTCCAATGATGGAAGCTGCTGCTGCCCATCGCCACCAGGCAAATCTTTTCTTAGATTCCGGATGAAGCTCATTTTCAATATTCATCCACACCTTTTCATCCACCTCTGCCTCAAAATCCTCAAAGGCTGAGCTGAACAAATCTTTTATCTTATCTTTTTCTTCTGGCATAAGCTATGACACTTCTTCTGATTGAATAATTTTTTGCAAAAGGCTTCTGGCCCTTGAATACTGTGATTTTGATGTGCTTTCTGTTATATCTAATTGTTCCGCAATTTCTTTATGGCTATAGCCCTCAATTGCATATAAGTTAAAAACGATACGATATCCTGAAGGCAGCTTTCTTATTATGTTCAGGAGGTCCTTTACTGATATAGAACCGAGGATGTCATCATCTGATGCTGGTATATATTCCAGCTCTTCACTTCCCTTACTTAATCTCAATGGATTTGATGTCCTGTAGGTAGCCAGGGCTGTATTAACGACTATCCTGCGTATCCATCCTTCCAGAGAGCCGGAACCTTTAAAGCTATCTATATTCTTAAAGACCTTTATCAATCCATCTTGCAGGATGTCTTGTGCATCTTCATAATTATCAGCATATCGCAAGCAAACACCCATCATCTTCTTAGCAAATCGTTCGTATAATTTTTTTTGAGATACAAGATCGCCATCTATACAGCCTTTAACCAGCTGCAGGTCATTGTCGCTATTCAAGAGATCCTGATCTTTAGTATCAAACACTGCTTATATATATATGATGCAAGATATTAACAAAAGGTTGCATCCTTTTAAGAAAGTGGAGATTATTTACAATATAGATGTGACCTTCTTTTCATCTTTAAAGAAGTTTTCCATAAAGTTATGAAGGTACGACTTCGAATATAAACGCCTTGTTTTAGGTTTTATTGGTTCGTGATGGGCCTGGCTATTTATCCCTTAGCCTGATCTCCCTAATAGTAGTCAACATGGTTTCCCTTTTCTCGTCCCATGCCTTAGTTTCATTATCGTAATGGGTCCAGGAATCATCGTATTCCCATTTTAGCTGGGCGCACAGAATTTCAGCCGTATCAAAATTCCCATCCTTCACTGCTGTATTAATATCTTCCATCAGATTTTCAAGTCTTACAACCTCTTTCTCCTTTCCCTTACCTGCATTTGTACCCATCCATACAAATAGCACAATAAACAATGTAACCATAATTACAAGTCCTATTATGGCCATTCTTTTTAATTTTGACTGCTTGGCTTCAGTTTTCTTTTCAAGTATCCTTGCTTGCCTGAATCGTTCTTTAAGCTCTCGGACCTTAGACCTCATCAGATCAGACCCTTGTGCCTTCACATCAAGAATATCCATGTACTTGTTTACTGCTCCCAATGTCGCTGAATAAGAAACAGCATCAGTACCAAGTGTTTTTGAAAGTACTTTGCCGAAGATGTCCCCAGAAAGGGAATCTTTCTGCTTCGCATTTGTCAAGGTTTGAGGATTGCCAACCATGGCTTCAAACTTCCCTATCCACTTGCTGCAATTCTGAAGAAGCTCCTCCAGTTCAACAGACTCTTCCTCAATATCAGTGCCAGGCAATATGGCACCGCAATAAATACAGCTCGAAAGGATCAATTCATTTTCAGCACCGCAGTTATCACAATTTTTTCCTGGCATAAACTTTCTTTGTTTCTGCTAAAGTTAATAATTATTAATATATTAGTGGTTAATGGACAAGCGTAAAAACATCTTTGACAAGATTGGCTCCCTAATACCAGGATACCGTGGCTATGCTGAACGGGATGGAAGAAGAAATTGCGATAAACTTTTAAGGGTTGGTCTTGCCGATAAGATAGCAAGAATCGAAAAAATATTATACGAACGCATCAATGAAGCAATAAGAATAAAGGATAAGGAGCTTATGCGTAGTATGGAAGACTGCCGAAAACTGCTTAACACTTTTAACTCAAGGGTACGTTATGCGCCCTATGGTGAAACGTCTTTTTTTGCAGATGGGCAAATAAAAGAAGATGAGCTTTTTAATATCTACCAGCTGGACCTTGGCCTTGCAGAGGACATAAACAACCTGTCATTAACAGCTTCAGCGGCTGACTTAAACGAGCTGGTTTCCCAAATTAAAAAGGCACAAAAAAGCCTGGATAACAGAAATAATTACATCAGTGAATTTTAATTGGAATACGATCTGATATGGCAAAATTAATGGAGGTACTAGAGTTTTTAGACCACTCAGGTGAGATAATGGTTAAAAGAGTGCCTGATGACGGACCCTGTGAAATAAAGTGGGGTGCTCAGCTTACTGTAAGGGAGAGCCAGGATGCCGTTTTTTTCAGGGATGGCAAAGCATTGGATGTCTTTGGTCCTGGCAGGCATGTGCTTAAAACACAGAACATACCCAAAATAACAAAATGGGTTACCTCCTTTGCCTATGGTGAAGATTCCCCTTTTAAAGCTGAAGTGTATTTTGTGAGCAAACAGCTTTTCCCCAACATGAAATGGGGTACAACAGAACCCATCTTATTCAGGGATACAGAATTAAAAATGATACGGATACGGTCATTTGGCACCTTTTCCATACAAGTTGCAGATTCCATACTTTTCATCAACAAGGTTGTCGGAACTCAGGGCTTATACGTTATCGGAGAAATTGAAAGCTACCTTCGAAGTATTATTGTTTCAAAGCTTAATACTGTACTTGGCGATGAGATGAAGTCTGTATTTGACATGCCCGCATCCTTTGATGACATCAACCTCATATTAAAAGCCCAATTGCAGCAGGATTTTGACGGGCTGGGGCTGCTCTTGCACGATTGCTATATTAATTCTGTCTCTGTACCAGAGGATGTACAGGAAATGATCGACCAGCGATCCGGCATGGCTGCATTAGGGAACATGGATGAATTCATGAAATACAAAGTGGCTATGTCACTGGAAGAGGCCGCAAAGAACGAAGGCGGCGGCATGGGTGCCATGGTAGGAGCTGGTGCCGGATTAGGCATGGGGTTTGCCATGCCTGGAATGATACAGCAATCTATGGCGGGGGCCACACAAGGAGGAGGAGGTAGTGGTGAATCGGCAATGGACAAGCTCAAGAAACTCAAAGAGCTGCTCGACATGGAGGCTATCTCAAGGGAGGAATATGATGAGAAGAAAAAGGAACTGATGAATAAGATCTAATAAATGGGAAAACCTGGTAATAACATATTGATTGGCATATTGGCCGCCGTAATTTTTGGGGGCTTGATCATTTTTGCCATAGAAGACAAGCGGTCGTTCTTGCAGATACTGGCCGGTTTTGCATTTTGTATCATCCCCTTTACCTTCTTGTCTTCCTTTTCATCAAAGATAGCTTCATTCCTTCTTGCCGTTACCGTTATAGTATTGGCTTACGTAGCGTACAAGCTGGAATACCAGGATTTTTGGATAGGTATAGTGATGGCAGCAGTTACAGGTGGCGCTGCCTTTTATTTCAGGGTTAACAAATACAAGCCCTTTTCACCTTCCGACTATAAAGAAGAGGCCGAAAATCAACACAACAATAAAAATACAGAAGAAGAATAAACCATGCACGACAAAGAGATACAATATTTCACCAAGGCATTACAACAAGCAGGGAACGAGTTCTACCTCGATTCAATCGGTGAATTCAGAGCCCTAATTGAAGAATTTCCCAATAGTGAGCTGGTAGACGATGCCCTTTACAACATTGGACTCTGTTATTTTCAAATAAACCAGTTTGAAAAGGCTATAATCAATTATCAGGAGGTTATCGATAAGCATCCCAATGCTACTATCAGTGTGCTGGAAGGAGGAAATGAATTTGGAAAGACTGCTGCCAAGTGCCAATATGCCATTATGAACTGTTATCTAGGCCAGGGTGAAGTGGAAAAGGCAAAACAAATTACTGATCTGCTAAATAAATATAACGAAGACTCCTACGTTCTTTTAAATGATAAGAAGATTACCTTTAAAGAGCTATCAGAAAAAGCAATAAAGACATTCTTAAACTCATAAGACAATGACAGAAACCTGCGAAGGTTGCGGAGCTGGGTTAAAAACCTACAAGGGAAAAGTCTATTGTGAATACTGCAACCACTATCCCGATCCCAGGGAAGCAGACAGAAAAGCAGCACAAGCCTTCAGGAAGTATCCCTTCAATTATGAATGCTGGAATTGCAATAAGGTATTTGGCAGCGAGAAATCCTTAGGAATAAAAAAAACCAAAAAGAATATATTTCTATCAGATAAGAGTTTTGTCATTACGCTGCTGCTCTGTATTTTTCTTGGTTTGTATGGAGGTCATCGGTTTTATACTGGCAAGGCAAGTATGGCCCTCCTGATGCTTTTCACGGTTGGTGGATGTGGGATTTGGTGGATCATTGACTTCCTCATTCTTATAACAGGGAACTTCCAGGATGATGATGAGCTGTTTATTACGCCTCACTGGTATGGCTGCTGCCCAAAATGTTCTTGTCTCAATATCCGCTTGAAGAAAATTTAATTTTAAGGCGTTTCCTAAACATCCTCGTGAATTTCCATTTTGCTTAAAAGAAGAAAGTTATTCCAACCAAAACTACTAGCCCAATAAAAAGAATATCAATTATTGTTTTTTTATGTAACTATTTCTTTTCTATAATCGTATTTTATCCTAATATACAAATACCTTGATGAAAAAACTGGTTCTCCTTAATTTCTTGCTCACCCAGCTAATATTTATACTTCCTGCACAAAACCTGCATTGGCTAAACCAAATGGGGGGATCAGACAATGATGCCTCCTATTCTATTGCTGTTGATGATTCCGGCAATGTATATACCGCAGGCTCCTTTGGAGGAACCGCAGATTTTGATCCAGGGGCTGGGACAATGAACCTTACATCCACTGGAGACAAGGACATATTTATCCAGAAAGTGGACGCCTCGGGTGATTTAGTCTGGGCCAATAGTATGGGTGGCACAGGTTGGGACCAGGCGTCTTCTATTGCTATTGACAATTCCGGCAATGTATTTGCTACCGGATTTTTTTCTGAAACGGCAGATTTTGATCCGGGAACAGGCACAGTAAACCTAAGCTCCAATGGAGGCTTTGATATATTTGCAATAAAGCTGGATGTTGCCGGTAACCTTGTCTGGGCCAAACAAATGGGGGGAACAGATGCTGATGAAGGCAAGTCTATTACCGTAGACGCCACAGGCAATGTTTATCTCACGGGCAGGTTTCAGAAAACGGTAGATTTTGACCCTGGCACAGCCACAATGAACCTAACATCAGGAGGTGGCTATGATTTTTTTGTTCAAAAGCTGGATGCATCTGGAAACTTGGTTTGGGCAACAAAAACCGGAGGAGCAAATACTGAAGACAGCTTTTCCATCGCTACGGATAATTCCGGAAATGTCTTTACAACAGGGTATTTTGAAGGAAATGTGGATTTTGACCCTGGGTCAGGTGCATTAAACTTCACCACCCTTGGCAGTCAGGACATCTTTGTCCAAAAGCTCGATCCAGCAGGAGCTCTTGTCTGGGCCAAACAGATTGGTGGTACTGGCGTAGAGAATGGCTATTCCATTGCTGTCAATGATTCTGGCAATGTATATACTACAGGCTTGTTTTACGGAACAGTAGATTTTGATCCGAATGGTGGTGCAGCAAACCTTACAGCTGATGGCCTTTGTGACATTTTCATACAGAAGATGAGTAATAATGGCAGCTATATCTGGGCTAAAAAATTGGGTGGAACAGGGGTAGATATCGCTAATGGCATTGCTGTTGATAATCTGGGCAATGCCCACATAACAGGTATATTTTACGGAACAGCTGATTTTGATACAGATACCGGAACACTCAACCTAACCTCCCTGGGGCTTTCCGATATATTTATACAGAAACTCAATACTTCAGGAAAAACGATATGGACCCAGCAAATGGGAGGAACGGAAATAGATATCGGCAATTCTATTGCCATTGATAATTCAGGCAATACGTATACTACAGGCAGTTTTTATGGAACTGCTGATTTTGATGCCGGACCAGGATCATTAAGTCTTACCTCCTTGGGAGTTGCAGATATTTATGCTTTAAAAAGTTCAATCTGCGATACTCAGAGTGTTCCAATATGCATGGTGGGCGTAGATTCAAACTCCACAAATAATCTTATAGTATGGGACAAACCCATCACCACTAATATAGATAGCTTTATCATTTATAGGGAGATCACCGTCAATAATTTCCAGCCCATCGGCAGTGTACACTATAGTGATCTTAGCGAGTTCTATGACGTTAGTCCAGAGGCGGATCCCAACAATAAGTCTTATAAATATAAAATTGCTATTCTTGACAGCTGCGGCAATGAGGGTGGGCTTAGCGATCAACACAAAACCATTCATCTTACTGCAACAACGGACAGCAACGATGACCCCTTACTTCAATGGAATGATTATGAAGGTTTCACCTTTTCCATCTATAGGATCCTCTTTGATAGTACCGGCAATAATAGTTGGACAGAAGTGGGGACTGCTCCGTTCGGAGACAATACATATACTGTTACCACGGTGCCACATACACCCTATTCAAGATATGTCGTTGAGGTTGTGCCACCAATTTCTTGTATTACAGACAATACAAGATCCAACATCACCACCCTCTATATTGTAAGCACTGAGGAACAGGAGCCAGCTACCAGCTTGTTAAGCATCTATCCCAACCCTTTCAGCCAGTCAGCTAGGCTTGTCTTTAACAACGATAAAAGAGAACCATATAAGCTCGTGCTATATAACGTATTGGGTGCCCAGGTTTGGGTGAAGGAAGATATTTATTCTGAAGAGGTTATTATTCAAAGAGGCAACCTCAACGCTGGGGTCTACTTCATTGAGCTGCAAGGTAAAGCCAGGACCTCCAGGGCAAGGATCATGATAGATTAAGATTTGGCATTATATCCATCAAAATGAGTTATCATAAACAAGGCTATCCCACCAGACATGAATCTTTGTTCGAAAAGAAATGGAAGACATTGGCAAATACCACGATTAAAAATGATACTCTTGCAGAATAATTCTTAAAGAAAAGATGGACTCTTTTTCAGAAACTGACTTAGAAGATAAAATACTGGATGCAATCAAGAGCATGGGTTTTGAGAAACCGACTCCTATTCAGGCTAAGGCAATACCACATTTATTGGCTTCAGACCGTGACATGATCGCTTCTGCCCAAACAGGTACAGGAAAAACAGCTGCTTTTGGCTTGCCTTCTATACAATTGACAAATATTGAGGATAAGAGCACTCAAACTTTAGTGCTTTGTCCAACAAGAGAGCTCTGTTTACAGATCACCAAAGACATCACCAATTATTCAAAAAACATTAAAGGGCTGAGTACGGTGGCTGTTTATGGTGGGGCGAGTATTGAACCACAAATGAAAGCCTTAAAGAGAGGTGCACAGATTGTTGTTGCAACGCCGGGCAGGGCAAAAGATCTTATCAGGCGAAAAAAATTATTACTGGGCAATGTGGTGCGTGTTGTTTTAGATGAGGCAGATGAGATGCTTTCCATGGGCTTTAAGGAGGACCTGGATGCGATATTGTCTGAAACCCAAAAAAAGAAACAAACCCTCCTGTTTTCTGCGACCATGTCTAAAGAGATCCTAACCATCACCAAAAAATACATGCAAGATCCTATAGAGATCTCTGCTGCGAGGGTGAACCAGGGAGCTGATAATGTGAAGCACTTCTATTATATGGTTCAGGCCAAAGACCGCTATGAATTGCTCAAGCGCATCGCGGACATTAACCCCAATATTTATGGGATCGTGTTTTGCAGGACCCGTCGTGAAACCAAGGAAATAGCGAATAAATTGATGCAGGACAGCTACAATGCGGATGCCTTGCATGGTGATTTATCGCAGGCACAACGGGATGAAGTAATGGGAAGGTTCAGGAAACGGCAATTGCAAATATTGGTTGCTACAGATGTAGCTGCAAGAGGATTGGACGTAAACGACCTCACACATATCATTAACTTTAATCTGCCAGATGATTCGGAGATCTATATCCATAGAAGCGGAAGGACTGGAAGGGCAGGCAAAAGCGGTATCTCCATAGCTATAGTCCACACGCGGGAAACCAGAAAAATAAAAGAGATCGAAAAGAAATCCGGTATCGTTTTTTCTAAAGCCAGTGTGCCCAGCGGAAAAGACATCTGCACCAAACAGCTGTATGCACTCATCGACAAGATTGAAAAAGTAAAGGTGGACGAAATACAAATTGAGCCATTTTTACCCACTATTTACGAAAAGCTGGATTGGCTGAGCAGGGAAGAATTGATAAAACATTTTGTTTCGGCAGAATTCAACAGGTTCTTATCTTACTATAAATACTCCAGAGACATCAATGTATCAGAGAACCAGAAAGGTGAATCCGGAAAAAGAGGAGAAAAAAGAAGGAGGGAAGATAAAGGAAAAGCCTCCCATTCAAGGTTGTTTATCAATGTAGGATCCAAGAACAATTTAAATCCAGCACGTTTAATAGGCTTGATCAATGAAGGCTTGGATTCCGGAGATGCAGATATTGGCAAGATAGACATAATGAAGACTTTCTCATTCTTTGAAATTGAAGATGCTTCGGAAGCTCAGCTTATTAAAGCCTTGAAAGGCCAAACTTTTGAAGGGGTTTCATTGGTAATAGAGCCCTCAAAAGAAAAACCTGCAAGCGGCTCTTTCTCAAAAGGAAAATCCTCAAAACGCAGAGACCATAGCAAGAAAAAAGAAGGAAGATGGGGAGATAAAAACAGGCGTCATGAGAACAGGGGACGCCGGAACCGTAAAAGTTAAGGGTTTAACAGCATCAATTCCCAGAATCAAGAAAAACTTATGGGCTATAGGGCAAGGAGGAATGATGTAAATCTATTCTCAATCTTCCATGGCTGTCTTTTTGGTAGCCAAAAGTGAATTCTACTTTGGTTTCACCCCCTTCCGAATCTGTGAAAAAATAGTTGCCCATAGCCAAGGCCCTGTTTGATTCTAATATAACAGCTACATTTTCAAAACGAACCTTTATCCATGGCTTTAATGCAAAGCCAGCATCTTCCTGATTCATGGGATCACCACCAATAAAATACGATTTGGCACTTTTCTTGGTTAAACGGAATTGATTAACTGTTACCTTGGTTGGCTTGAACAAAACATCTCCAAGATTATAGGCATATAAATTATCTAAAAGCTCATCGGTGCGTTTTTCGCAAGCGGCCCTGTCATGGTTAAGAGCCCCAATACTTATCAGTCCCCTGCCCCATTTCTTCTGTGCTTCATCTACTTCCTCACGCGTTATCATCGGTTTTACTCCTTAATATCATTCTGGTTTATATGCCAAAAATAAGAATAAATCATGCAAAAAGCTTAAAGCTTTAAGAAGATGCATCTTTTATGTCATTATTGATAAAAAACACCTTCCGCTTAATGGTAATCAGATAAATATAATGCCTAACAAAGATAAACCGCTCCCATTATTGGTCTTTGCAAGGTAACAAAGTTGATTATTAGGATAAATACCTGAGAATTGTATTTTTGATTGCAAGGCCTTAACAATACTTTAAAAAAACCTGAACAATTAGAAACATTTTTCGTATTGATATGTGATATTATCTTGTTTATATGAAATTCTGGTATCCCGCATTTCTCCTCATCTGCATTTTGATTGGGTTGCAACCCTGTTTTGCCCAGCAGAAAAAAATTGATTCTCTCTGGTCTGTTTGGCACGACAGCACCCAGGCCGACACCAATCGCTTAAAGGCAATAAATAAATTAGTATGGGATGTTTATCTCTTCTCCCAGCCCGACACTGCTTATCATTTAGCCCAGCAACAATATGATTTTGCTGAATTTGTTAGCAATAAAAACTACATGGCTACTGCACTGAACATGCAGGGTGTTTCATCTGGCATTATGGGTAATTATGACCTGGCCTTAATAAGGATTATTCATGCTTGTAATTTGTATGAATCTTTGAATGACAAAAAGTCTTTGGCCTCAATGCAAGGCAATTTAGGCCTCTTATATATTAAGCAGGGCTATTATATGGAAGCCATTGAAATTTACGGAAAATGCATGAAAATACAGGAAGAATTGAAGGACAGCTCTGGCTTGGCCAATTCGCTGCAAAATTTGGGTATCATCTATGATCTACAAGGCCATCACGAGCAAGCCTTATCGTGTTATACCAGGTGCTTAGAAATTTTTAAGCGCTTATTAGACGAAAAACGCAATATGGCTCATGCTTTGATAAATATTGGAGCCGTTTACACTGAGAAAGAGGAATATTTAAAAGGCAGAGACCATTTTATGGAAGGTTTGCTATTAGGTGAAGAAGTACATGACAATATATCAACGTCTAATGCATTAATCGGCTTAGGCCAGATTGAACAAAAGCTAGGCAACCATTCTCTTGCAAAGGAATATTTTTACATGGCCCTGGAGATAACAAAAAAACTGGGTAATAAGGAAGACATCTCTGCCTCACTGCTTGGTCTCGCTGTGAGCCATGCCTTACAGGGAAACCATGGCAAGGCCATAGAGCTTGGTTCAGATGCCATGAAAATTGCTGCTGATATACCCACGCAAACAAGGGCAGCTGCCAAAATCCTATACGAATCCTACAAGGCCATAGGAAAAAACCGAAAAGCATTGGAGATGCATGAGCTGTACATTCAAATGCACGACAGCATCGTCAATGAGGAAACCAAAGAGGCCAGCATCAGGCAGCAATACAAATTTACCTATGAGAAGAAAGCAGCAGCTGACAGCTTGCACCATGTTGCTGCTATCAACGAACAAGATATTAAAATCGCATTTCAAAACAAGCTGGGTTTTGCCTTGGTAATATTTTTGCTGTCAATTCTTGTGTTTTCTATCCTTCTCTTCAAAAGATTTCAAATAACCAGGGACCAAAAACAAATCATTGAAGCAGCGAGCACCAGAACCAAAGATAGCATCATGTATGCAAAGCGCATTCAAAGCTCTATACTAACATCCGATGCATATATTAAAAGCTGTTTGGATGATTACTATATCCTCTACAAACCCAAAGACATCGTTAGCGGTGATTTTTATTGGTTATATAAACAAGAAAATGGCAGTGTCTTGATTGCGATGGCAGATTGCACCGGACACGGAGTGCCTGGTGCTTTCATGAGCATGATAGGCACTGCCTTGCTCAATGAGATCATCATAGAAAAAGGAGTTACCAAGGTTAATGAAGTATTGGAATTGATAAGAACTCATATTATCAGCGCTTTTGAACAAAAGGGTTCCAAGCACCATATTCAGGATGGTATGGATATTACTTTTATTGATTATAACGCTACCAAGAGAACCCTTTCTTTCTCTGGAGCAGGACAGCGTTTTTATATCTTGCGCGATGGCGAATTTATAGAGGTAAAGGGGAATAGTTGCCCTGTAGGTTATTACTTTGGCAGGGAGAAACCCTTTGACCTTAAAGAGATTACACTAATGCCCAAGGACCAGCTATACTTGTTTTCTGATGGCATTGTCGATCAATTTGGAGGGGAGAACAGGAAAAAATTTGGCTTCAACAGATTACAAGAAGCAATTTCAGAGGGCGCAAGCCTACCTATGGATGAGCAGAAAAAGATATTGGAGGATGCTCTACTATCCTGGCAGGGACATTATGAACAAATAGATGATATCTCTGTTATGGGTATAAAGGTCTCTTAAAATTCAAATAATTAACTTTCAAAGGAACTTACACAATAATTATCCGTATTTATGTAATGTTTTAATTTCATGATGAGATATTGGATCCACACTATTTTTCTTCTTTGCTGTTGTATGTCCCTGCAGCCTTGTTCTGTTAAGGCACAGAACCTGGATTCTCTCTGGACTATTTGGCAAGACACTACCATGCCTGATACGGCTCGCCTCCTGGCATTGCACAGAGTTGCATGGACAAATTACCGAAAAAATCCAGACTCAGCCTTTGTTCTTGCCAATATGCAGCTTGCTTTTGCCAGGTTAAAGAAGTTGATAAAATGGGAAGGCATAGCATATAATACCATTGCCACTGTATATTTTGTAAAAGGGGATTATCCTATGGCATTAAAATATTACCATCAATTTCTCAATATATATAAAAAATTAGATAGTCAAGAAGGAATAGCAAATGCCTTCATGAATATTGGGAGTGTTTTAGAACATCAGGGTAACAATATAAAAGCCTTGCAAGCTTATTTTAAGTGCCTTAAGATTTGGGAAGATATTGGTGATAATAAGAGAATCGGCAATATTTGCAATAATATTGGATTGATATACCAATCATCTGATGATTGTCCAACTGCCATGAAATATTTTAATAAAGCTTCTTTAATGTATGAAGGGCTAGAGGTCAGTATTGCCCATGGAAATCTAGCAGGTAACATAGCCATTTGCTATCGCGAAATGGGAGAGCTGCAAATGGCATTAGAGAAGTTTATGGAAAGCCTGAAAATATTTGATTCGCTTGATGATGAAAAAGGGATGGCCGGACAATACAATAACATAGGCAATATTTATAAAGCCATGGGTGAATATAACCTGGCCATTGAGCATTTTAATAAGAGCTTGGCAATAAGGGTTGAGCTGGGTAATAAATCTGGAATTGCCAATGTTTTAAGCAATATAGGGGCTTTCTACAATGAAATTAATAACTATTCTCAGGCATTAGTAATGTGCAAGAAAGGCCTTGCTATTGCTGAGGATATAGGGTCTGTAAAGGATGAGAAATATAATTGTAAATGCCTTTCAGAAGCATATGGCAGCCTGGGCAACTCTCAAATGGAACTCAGGTATTATAAGCAGTACATAGTAGCAAAAGATTCCTTGTTTAATAATAAAACAAAGAATGATATTGCTGAACTTGAAGCAAAAGTAAAATATGAGAAGATTGCGGCGGCAGACAGCGTTAAAAATGCCCAGCTGCAAGAGGTAAAAGATGCACAGCTTTTGGTTCAGCAGACACAGCTGGAGCTGGAGGGAAATTACCGTTTAGCACTTATTGGTGGCTTGGCCTTAATTACCTTGTTTTTAACCATCCTGTATGGCCGTTTTCAAGTTAACAGAAGACAAAAACGACTTATTGAAGCTGCCAGCATCAAAACCAAGGATAGTATTAAGTATGCGGAACGCATTCAGGAGGCTATCCTGCCTTCCATGGGATATATTGAAAGCTGCTTAGAGAATTTGTTTATTATTTACAAGCCCAAAGACATCGTGAGCGGTGATTTCTATTGGGTGTATAAACAAAAAAACGAAAATATCTTAATTGCACTGGCAGACTGCACCGGACATGGAGTGCCTGGAGCATTCATGAGTATGATAGGCACTGCCTTGCTCAATGAGATCATTATAGAGAATGGCGAAACCAAGGTTAATAAGGTACTCGATACAATACGCAATCATATAATCAGCTCCTTTGCACAGAAAGATGTTAAAACCCATATCTATGATGGCTTGGACATCACCTTAATTGATTTTAACCCAGAAACCAGAACGATCAAATTCGCTGGAGCTGGCCAGGTATTTTACATCTTGCGCAATGGAGAATTTATAGAGGAAAGAGGGGATAATTATCCTGTAGGGTATTATTTTGGCCGGGGAAAACCCTTTAACCTTAAAGAATTTACACTTATGCCCAATGACCAGCTTTACCTCTTTACAGACGGCATGATAGACCAATTTGGAGGAGAAGATAAAAAGAAATTTGGCTACAATCGCTTAAAAGCGGTGATCTTGGAGGGTGCCCATCTGCCAATGGATGAGCAGAAAAAGATGCTGGAGGAGGCTATCTTATCCTGGAAGGGCAAGGGTGAACAAATAGATGATATCTCGGTAATGGGTGTAAAAATTTCCTGAGCAGAACAATCCCTAAGAAATATACCTGTCTACGCTTTGGATTTTTCAACAAATCCGGCAACCCCTTCCTGCACTGTCTCTGCAAATGGCTTATGTGCTAATTTACTTTCTATCCACCACATGAAATGAAAATATTCATCAAAATTATTTGTGTATTTGTTTTGAGGCACAGCCTTTAAGCCATTTTGCAATGACAGCAGCGCTTTCGCCTCCTCCTTCCTGGTATCCAGCTTCATCATAGCTGCTTTTTTGAAAAACACCAGCAAGCATTTCTCATAAGCAAAGAAATATCCCTTTTGTTTCAAAAACCTTTTCGCATGTAATACTCCACTTTCGAGAACGAATACGTTCCCCAGCTCATAATGTACCATCAGGTTGAGAATCCTCGTAAAACACTGCATGTCCTCTCTAAGCTCCAGGTAATTATTGTTCATTATATAATTGATATAACGCAATGCCCTTCTGTATTCTCCGGCACCAAAATATGCATAGGCCGTATAATATAAATAAGCCAGCTCTGATGACCTGCCGATACTATGTACCAAGGATTCCATTTTCTCCTCTGCTTTTTCAGAACAAGTCATGGCACTGATAAAATCTCCCCTGCTTACGTAAAACCCAAGCTCATGAATAGTGGTGTTGGCAAATACCCTGATCTCAATTTCAGATATTCCTGTTAGCGATCGCCATAACCTTCCAAACCGCTTCATAGATTTTACAATTTCGAAAAACCGAGTTTCCCCTTCCTGAAGACTTATGCTTTGCATCGTAGGCAGATTAACCAGGAGGCCCAGCTTATTTCCCAAAATATTGATGTATTGATGGGGTGCATCATTGATGAGGTCCTGCCGGGATTCCAGTAAATCATAGCGCCTTTTAACCACCTCCAATACCTTCATCCAATTTCCTGTACAATAGTAAAAGCCACCCCAGCAGTAATTGTAAATAATTTTGGCCTGGAAGGACAGCGCCTTGGACTCCTCCTTGAAAATATCCTGTCCCATGATCTCTTCCCAGGCCATCATTTGCTTAGCGTCCCTGATCTTATTGTTGGACTTTATCACCGTATACATTTTGTTAAACCACAGCTCATATTCATACAGGTTTTTTTTCTGATCCAACACCAATTTGTGGGCTAAAAATATATTGGATAATAATTCCGTCTTATTTTTATAACCTATGTCCTTTGATATTAACCTGATATCCCATTCCAAAAATTCAATGATGGCGTTAAGCTTCTCATACTTATAGGCAAGGGCCTTCCCATTATCCAGGAGCGTTTTACAAAGCTTATAGTTCCCCTTGCCATACATAATTTCAATGTCTTTCAAGGTATCCTTAAGCTGTTCTTCAATCGTGATTGCGGCATGGTACTCACGAAGCGAGCTTAGAATTTGATTATACAGGTAGTTTTTTACCCGGTGCAGCTGTTTGGGCACATTTTTTTTACCCAGCTGCTTTCTCAATGCAGCAGCATCAAAATATTCCATCCCATCCAGTATATCAAAAAGCTGCACATAATTGTTTTCTTCTCCTTTAACATGGATACAAGCATATTTTTTAAAAAATGCTGCTTCTGTCTGCGTAAGTGATTTTATCAGGTCAAACAGGGGGTCATCCTTTATCTTAGCTTCATACATAATGTTCTTATTGTTTTATTACAGCTTTGCTTATTACCTGTGAAAGCTTCAGGCCTTTGATCTTACTGTCCAGCCACCAGATAAAATGAGAATACTCATCAAAATTGCCGGCGTATTTTACTTTTGCATGACCTTCCAATGTTGCTTTAAGTGCAGCAAATGTCTTCTTATCAGGTAATTTACCGGGTCTCACAGCTCCAAAAAATTTCAGCATGCTTTTTTCTATAGGAAACAACCTTTCATTTTCTGTTAAAAAGCTATCAGCCTCCTTCACGCCACTTTCCAGTTCCTGAAAATCTTCTTTTTCCAGGAGAATGAGAAGTTTTATAATCCTTGCGAAGCATTGCAGGTCAAGCCGTATTTCACCATAGTCGTTAGACAATAAGCTATGAACATACTCCAGGGCCATCTCATATTTTCCAATCCCAAAATAGGCATACGCAGAATAATAAAGAAAGCACAGATCAGAAGCCTTTCCCAGCTTTCCCGGAAGGTCCTTCAGGTCTTCCTCACCCCTGCTGCAAATGGATGCCGCTTTATTAAAATCACCTGTATTGATGTAAAACCCCAGTTCATGGATCACCACGTTGGAGAAAACTTTTACTTTTAGCTCATTTGTATTGGCTCTCAGGTCATTTAATCTCTTAAGCACCCTGAAAAAGGCATTTTTATTGTTCTTGTAATTGCTGTTTTGAAGAACCTCCAAACTATTTCTACAGGTAAGCACATTACCCAGCACATTAACGAAATGATGGGGTTCATCTTTAATAAGGTCTTTGCTTTTATTGAGGTATTCCATCCTTTTATCAGCAATCTCGAGTGCTTTTGTAATTCTTCCTTCTGTAAAAAATGTAGCTGAATTGATAAACTTGAAATATAGCTGTGCACTAAAAGACAAGGCAGAGGAAGTATCAGTAAAGGTCTCAGGTCTTACAAGCGACTTCCAGGTTTCCAATTCTTCTTCATTGCGCACCTTGTTGACCTGTTTAACCAGGCTATATATATTGTTGAACTCAAACTCAAAGAGGTACAGGTTTATCTTCTTTTCAATTACTGCTTCCAGCTCCATGAATATCTTTTGCATCACCTTGTTCTGCTGCTTATAGTCAACATATTTGGAGATCAGCTTCTTTTCCCATTCCAGCAGGGCTATGATACAATTGAACTTATCATATTTATAAGCCTCCTTTTTGGCTTTGTCCAAGATCTTTTTGCTTTGGGCAAAATGCCCCTTTGAATAGAGAAGGTCCAGGTTGCGCAAGGTATCTTTTTGTTTTGTTTCTACGGATATGGTGGCATGATATACCCGGAGAGAGCTCATCAGTTGCCTGTTAAGAAAATGTATTACTGGCTTAACGTCTTTTATAATATCCGGGTTGCTTATAGCATCATTCAAGGCAGGAACATCAAAATGCTTCAGGCCATCTAGGGCATCGTATAGCTGTATGAACTTCCCTTGTCCGGTTTCCGCATATAGCACGGAAAACTTCTTGAAATGGATCTTTTCGGAGCGGCTCAATGACTTTATTAGGTCAAAAATGGTGTGCAAATCTTCCTTGGCAGCTTTCATTTTACGTGGTTTTTCTATCTGGAAACTTTAAATAGATATGTTTTGAAACGTACAAAGATACGTTTTTTATCATTGTTTACAAGAGCCTTGGCAAATACTTTTGTCCTAGAAAGCTGAGATTAAAAATCTTTCTAAAACGGCCATAAGGCCAAAAGGTCATGCTGAGAACCTTTAAATAC
>JYMV01037790.1_pt1 | contig 21676 bp, 24 predicted proteins | sample 338911 | NCBI WGS metagenome assembly JYMV01 (sample SAMN03354496, study PRJNA234377) | hydrothermal vent metagenome | biome: Deep sea; feature: Hydrothermal plumes at the Eastern Lau Spreading Center, Western Pacific Ocean; material: Seawater | place: Tonga | collected 2009 | depth 2000 m m
GTTTCATAGTCGTAGTTCTGGTAAATGGTTACAATCTGGTCGATCAGATTCATCCCTTCGGTGCTCACATCGTCGAGCCGGCCGATAAACGGGCTCACGCACCAGGCTCCTGCTTTCGCAGCGAGGAGCGCTTGTGTTGGCGAGAAGCAGAGCGTCACATTCACCCGAATGCCCTCGGCTTTGAATTGCTTGGTGGCTTTTAAGCCTTCTGGGATAAGCGGACACTTGACCACAATATTCTCGTGAATTTTCGCCAGCTCGCGCCCTTCTTTCAGCATTTCCGGGGCGGTCACGCTCAGTACTTCCGCACTGATTGGCCCATCGACGATGGCGCAGATCTCCTTGAGAAGATCTTCATGTTTGATGCCAGCTTTCGCAACAAGGGAGGGATTGGTGGTGACCCCATCCAAGAAACCAAGGTCATTGGCGGCTTTGATTTCATCGATAAGTCCAGTATCCAGAAAGAGTTTCATGGCAGATCCTCCAAGAATGAGCGTCTGAGTACATACCCTACAGGCAATGGGTTTATTCTACGTGGAACGAGATGCTTATGACAATAAAAGGGCCGGGATTTCACGTCGGAGGTGTTGGCGTACGCAATCGCCTCTGGTCCCATTGTAGCGTCACCATCCACATGCCAACAAAGGTGCCGAGCAGCGCCCCAGCAACCACATCGGTGACCCAGTGCGATCCACGGACCATCCGCGCTGTCGCCACCAAACACGCGAGGATGAAAAACAGAATGCGCCATCGTGGATAGAAATGCGAAAGCACGGCTGCAAGCGCGAACGCACAGGTCGTGTGCCCTGAGGGGAACGCATCGAACCCACTCACGAACGACGGTCCCCATTGTGCGGATGGCTCATCGATGAGGCGGGGGCGAGGACGGCCTAAAAGATGCTTGAATCCCTGCGCGGCAATGCCAGAAATGGTATAGGCCCCCAGACAACGAAGCGAAATCTCCTGGACACACTCCCGTCGTCGCCAATACCCAAATCCAGCGAGCACGAGACAGACGGGCACAACCACCCATCCATCACCTAAATAGGCAACGGCATCCCATATTTGTTCTGCCAGTGGATTGTGAAACGTTCGCAGCGCCTGGTAGACGGGGAGGTCAAGTGCGTGTGGGAAAAACCCCGCAACGCTTAACACCGAAACAAAGAGGGCAACAAACAGCGTCTGCTGCTTAACCGTCATCGCGTAGGCAGATCTGTTCTAAGGAACCCAGTCGGCAAGGAATACGTTGAATTCATGGCGTTCCTTGGCGTTACGCGAGGACACAAACACCAGCTTGCTACCATCAGGCGAGAACATGGGAAAACTTGCGAATCCGCCTTCAAACGTCACCTGCTCCAATCCGGATCCATCCACATTGATTACGAACAGGGCGAACGTTCGGCCCTTCGGATCACCATGATTGGAAGAGAAGATGATTTGTGTATCGTTTGGATGAAGAAACGGAGAAAAAGTGGCCGCGCCTAAATCTGTCACTTGCCGCTTTTCGCTCCCATCCGCCTTCATCACGAACAACTCTAACCAAGTTGGACGAAACACATTGTTCGCGAGGTCTTGGCGATAGGACTCGTGCTCGGCTTTGGTTTTAGGGTGAAATGATCGGAAGGCAATGTAGTTTCCGGACCACGAGAAAAAGGGACCACCGTCATATCCGTAGGCTGTCGTCAGCCTGGTCACGTTGCTGCCGTCGCTGTTCATCGTATAGATATCGAGATCGTTGTCACGGTGAGAGGTGAAAACGATCTTCTTGCCATCGGGGGAGTATGCTCCCTCCGCGTTGTACGCGCCATCATGCGTGATCCGCTTCAGATTTCCTCCATCAAGGTCGGCGGTATAGACGTTGTAACTAGGATGCAGCGCCCAGGCGTACCCACGACTTCGATCCGGTTTCGGAGGACAGGCTTCTCCAGCTTCGTGTGTCGAAGAAAAAAGCAGGCGCGGTTGATTGGGAGAGAAAAATGAGCAGGTGGTCGCCCCATGCCCGGTGCTCACCATCTGTACCGATTGGCCATTGAGGTCCATGGTATAGATCTGATCGCACCCGTTCCCACCACGTTTGGATTGGAAAATCAGCTTCGTTCCATCATGCGAAAAGTATGCTTCGGCATTCTGCCCGCCAAACGTCAACTGTTGGATGTTGGCAAGATGCCGTTCCTGCGCAGGCTGAGCGACGGCGGTATCCGTTGGAGGAGAAGAACCCGCGGCGCAGGGAACAAGAAGTAGCCCAAAACTCAATAACAGCGGAACGATGCTATGCTCTCGTTTTTTCATTACATGTAATACCACGTGGGGCTGTTCAAAATGGCCGTCCAGCAAGGCCGCAGCGAGCGATGAGGCTAATCGTACTACTGTACGTTGAGCCGAAGAGCGAAGCAAGAACGCCGCTGGCGGACATTTTGAACAGCCCCTTACTGCACCTGGACACGCAGTCCCCCTGCACCAAGAGATGCCGCGATCTCGTTACAGGTGTCCATCTCTCCTGAAAACACCTCTGCTTGACCGGAATTGTCGATGGTCCATGCAAGCTCGAATGCGCGAACAGGCGTCATGCCCGGAACCGCTTTGCACAGAAGTTGAATGACATCATCGTAGGTGTGGCACTCACAATTGAAGAGGATGACCCGGCCTTCTAAACCATCACCGGTCCCTGTGCTCTCTTTTTCAATAACCTCTGGTGTTGTGAGGACATCACCCGCCATAGCCAACCTCGTGGGCTTACAACCCGGATGGCGATCATAGCATCACTCTGCGATCGCCTTCCAGAGGGGTGTGGTGGGGACTCAAAGCCACTCCCGCCAGGGGAGCTTTCTCTTGCCGCTGACCATGAAATAGGGGTTCAGTAAGTCGGGCTTGTTATACACTAAGGGATCCCCTTGGAAATTGGTCACGGTTCCGCCAGCTTCGGTCACGACACAGTGGGCAGCTGCCGTGTCCCATTCATTTGTGGGGCCGAATCGAGGATACAGATGGGCGGCACCTTCTGCTACCACACAAAACTTCAATGAGCTTCCCGTCGGAACAGATTCCACAGACGAAGTTTTCTTCAAGAATGCTTCCAGCTCCTCACTCCCATGCGATCGGCTGACCACCATACGCAACGGATCATCGGGACGATCTTCGGCAGAAATTCGTGCCGGGTCCTGCCCATCAAGTTGCTTAAACGAACCATGACCTCGCGCCGCATAGTAGGTCACTCCAAGCGCAGGGGCTGACACCACACCAAGAACAGGAGTAGGGCCTTCAATGAGCGCAATGTTGACCGTAAACTCGTCGTTCCTCTTCAAAAACTCCTTCGTTCCATCCAACGGATCCACAAGCCAATAGGTGGTCCATGTGCGGCGTGTCTCGTAGGACATGGCGGGTGATTCTTCTGACAATACCGGGAAGGCAAGTGTGAGTTGACCCAATGCCTCAGTAATAATGCGGTGTGAAGCAAGGTCAGCCTTCGTGAGCGGCGTATTATCCGCCTTTGCGGTTTCACCAAAATCATCCCCTGCATAGACTTCCATGATCGCTTTATCAGCTCGTCCAGCGAGAGCAACAATCTCAGGCAATAAATCCGCAAGCTGTTCGTCACTCACCGCCACAATAGCAATCTCCTCACATGATTTTTTGGGGGACGCGCATTGTAGCAGAGCACTTCTAGGGCCACCATCATTGGGGTTGGGGGCCTAAAGATACCGATTATCTCGAAACCAGGTGAGTGCATCACGAATGGCGGGTTCAATCGGGCTCCGTGGATAGTCGAGTTCGCGAATCGCTTTGGAGCAGTCGTAATGTTGCATGTGGCGGATTGCCTCGACGAAAAATCCTGGCACGGGAGGGGCAGTTTTAAAAATGTTCCGAAATGCCCACTCACCGAATTTTGATCCATACCTGACTAGCTCAAACGGCAGGGGCACAAGTGGCCCGCTCACATCGGCAATCTTGGCGATCAAGCTGTTGAGGGCTTTCTGGGTCGTGTTCCAATTTCCTAAAATGTAGCGTGTCCCAATTTGTCCACGTTCCGCCGCACGAATCATCCCGCTCGCTACATCTCGAACATCGATCACGTTTACGAGGCCGTCGATATATCCCGGCATCAAGCCCTTCGCAATCATCACGATCTGCGTCCCACTGGTCGGTTTGCTGTCATAGGGGCCAAAGAACAGGGTGGGGTTCACCACCACGGCGGGAAAACCTGCCTTCGCCGCGTCCATCACTTCGCGCTCCATTGCAGCTTTTGGCATCAGATAGGGATTATCGGGATATCCCGATGCAAACTGATGATCTTCGTTGGCCACAACATTCGGATCTTTTGGAAACCCGATGGTTGTTAACGTGCTGGCGTAGACGAGGCGATCGATCGACGCACGTGTTGCGGCATCGATTACATTGCGAATTTCTTTCAGCGCTTGAGTGGTCGCCGCACGAACGGGAATCGTCCGGGAAGGGTAGTAGCCGGCACAATGGTAGACGTCCTGGATCCCATCACAAGCGAGCGCAAGACTTTCAACGTCCTTGAGGTCGCCGACAACCGATTTGATATCCAGTCCAATGAGAGTTTGAAGTTTGGAGGTCGGTCGGACAAGTACGCGGACGTGATCGCCCTTCGCCAACAACGCTCTCACTAAGTTGTTGCCAAGCTGGCCTGTTGCTCCAAGAACGAGGGCTTTCATCCCCATGTTTAGCCGCGATCTAGAAGGTCATTCAGTACAGGATTCATCTTCATGCCGTACGATAAATAAAAGGACCTATTTCTTCAACCGCATTACAACCTACCCTTCGTTTGGCCTGTGGTACAATCCGCGCCGCTCACATCAGTGGAGGATCACATCCATGTATATCGAAGAGAAGACCTTCAATCTCCGCTTCAGCCTCGAAGTGAAATTTTCCAACAATTACGACGGCGACGAAGATGAATGCGTGTGGCTGCGAGAGTGGGAACAACGCATCAAGCCGCACCTGATGAAGGCAGTGTTTACATCACTTCGGGAACATCTCGAGTGGACCGCGCGGATCAGAAATAGAGGCATGTCCCAAGACGACGAAATCGAGATTGCGCTCACCAGAGACTTCTCATAGTCTCCTCTCATTTCCTGAGCAGTGCTCCGACTGCGTCCAAGTCAAGATGCGCCCGCACCAGCTCAGCCAGCTTGTTGTATTCCTGATCGAGATTCCAGACATCTGTCGCATCTGAACGCGGCGTCAATCCCTTTGCCCGTCTCAAGTCGTCGATGACGGCCCGTCGGAATGCAAAATTCTCAAACAGAGCATGAATCGTCGTTCCCCAAATTTTTCCATCCGCTGTTCTGGCACCGTCATGCGCATGAGAACGCGGCGTCGAGCAATCCACATCTTGCCGTCTGACCGCAGTGAAGAACGGCTCTGCTCGACCTTGCAATATTGTTTCTCCATGGTGGATCTCATAGCCATGAACCCGTGTTCCATTCAATACACACATCCCTTCAACTTGCAAGGTCGTCTTTTCCTTCGCAAGCAATGTTTCGACATCAAGGAGGCCGAGACCTTGAATAGCTTCGCGTGCTGATTCGGTACAATGTGGATCTTCAATGCGCTGGCCGAGCATCTGATACCCGCCACAGATTCCGATGATCGTCGCTCCCCGTAAAGCCAACTGGCAAACCCGCTCTGCAAAACCGAATTCGTATAGGTATTCCAGATCCCCGATGGTGTTCTTGGTGCCTGGAATGATCAGCGCGTCAATACCGCTCAGCTCTTCGGGGCGACTCATATATTGAACACGCACATCGGGTTCAGCATCTAACGGATCGAAATCGGTGAAATTGGAAATGTGCGGCAGTTCCAGAATGCCGACGCGCACACAGACGTCATCCTTCTTTACTACACCTCGTTTGAGTCTGCCTTGAAGCGAATCTTCTTCTGGAATGGCAATATCGCGGAAGTAGGGAATGACCCCAAATACCTTCTTTCCCGTTTTGCGCTCCAAAAAATCGAGGCCGGATTGCAGAAGATCTCGATCGCCTCGAAACTTGTTAATGATAAATCCGCAGACTCGATCGCGCTCATCAGGTGACAAAAGCTGCAGGGTCCCGACGAACCATGCAAAGACCCCACCGTTGTCGATGTCTCCAACCAACAACACCGGAGCGTTCGCCATTTCAGCCACGTCCATATTCACAATATCCCGATCGCGAAGATTGATCTCCGCGGGACTCCCCGCACCCTCAATGATGACTACGTCATAGTCTTTCGAAAGTTGCGCGTAGGCGTCGGCTATCACAGGCATCAACTCGGCACGATTCTTTCCGTACTCACGCGCGTCGATGTCACCAATGGGTATTCCCATCACGATGACCTGTGCTGATGTATCCGTGTTCGGTTTGATCAAGATAGGATTCATCAACACGGTGGGGATGATCCCAGCAGCTTGAGCCTGCACCGCTTGTGCTCGCCCGATCTCCTTGCCATCCCAGGTGACGTAAGAATTCAACGCCATGTTCTGCGCTTTGAATGGTGCGACGCGATGCCCATCCTGCGCAAAGATCCGACACAGCGCCGCAACCATCACGGTTTTCCCCACATGGGAACCGGTGCCTTGAATCATCAGGGACCGGGCAGACAATTTAGGAAACTGAGGAAGGGGTGGCGATATCGTCGACGGACAGCGACTGGTACGCATCGGATGGACCCAACCAGTCGAACTGCTTAGGCTGGATAAGCGATGCGAGGAGTTCGAGCCCATCGACGACTCGCGGACCCGGCCGTGCGAAATAGCTGTTGGCGTCTACGGCGTAGACTCGTCCAGTTTGCACTGCCGGAAGATCAGACCACCCAGGATGAGCAGTCAGGAGATGCGCCTGATTGACGGTGCCCCGTAGGTCAAAACCACAGGGGTTGAGAATCAGTACCTCGGGCGCGTATTCGACAATCTGCTCCCAAGCTATCCTCATCGACGGCTTACCCTTCGGAGCCAAGCCATCAACCCCGCCGACTAACTCAACGAGTTCCGGCATCCAGTGCCCGGAAGTAAACGGCGGCGTGAGCCATTCCATGCAAAAGACGCGAGGAGGAGATTGCAGCACGCTGCGCTTGTTGGCAACGGCATCAACACGTTTTCTCAGGGCTGTCACAAGCTGAGTCGCCTCATCCGCTGTTCCAGTCTCCTTTCCAACGTGGACGATACTTTCGAAAATGTCATTGAGACACGTTGGCGTGAGCCAGACGACATGCGGAGGGTGTGGAAGCACTTTGAGCACGCGCGCAATTTCATCGCCAGAAGGCGCACATACCTGACACAAGTCCTGCGTGAGGATAATATCCGGCGACAACTCACGCAGCATATTCTCGTCGACTTGATAGAGACTCTTCCCGTCTTTGAGACGCTGACTGACGGCGGCATCAATTTCCGCTGGATGTAGCGAGGGAGTATCGATCGTAGACCGTACCACCACAGGCTTGGCCTTGACCTGTGGAGGATAATCGCACTCATGCGTCACCCCAACAATATGTTCTTCTAGCCCAAGCGCGTACGCAATTTCCGTAGCACTTGGTAACAACGAGATGATTCTCATGGACAATATGCTGCGCTGCCTCGTTCAAACCGTTTCAATGTGAAACAAGAAATCAGCGTCATTATCCTCGCGTCCAGAAATGTTCGGGTTCGCCTTGCACCTTCGCAACCCAACGTGCGAATACGAAGAGCGCATCACTCAGTCGATTCAAATACATCAATAGTGTGGGACCAAGTGAGTCCTCACGCGACAGGGTCACACACTGTCGTTCCGCGCGACGACAGATGGTTCGCGCCATATGCAGGAGACTTGTCACCTTCCCTCCACCAGGCAGAATAAATTCCTTCAACGGTTCGAGTTCGACATTCATCGAATCGATCAGATTCTCAAGGCGTGTGACGTCATCTTCGGTCACCTCCGGCATGTTGGGAAAGCTCGTTCCCGGAGCGGTTGCCAGAATGCCTCCAAGGTCAAAGAGCTTACTCTGGATAACGTGCAGCTCCGTATCGAGCGTTGTCAACGTCGTGTTCTCTGGCAGGCGTTCAACAATAAACGCACGCGTTGCCCCTAACACCGCATTGAGTTCGTCAACGGTCCCATACGCCTCAACACGTCGATCATCTTTAAAGACCTGTTGGCCACCAGCGAGGCGTGTTTTCCCTGCATCGCCAGTCCGCGTGTACACTTTTGAGATCCTCATGATTCTGTCCCCTATTCTCTCATTGCTTCTGCTTTCAGAAACACATGTGGAGCACCTGAGTGCGGATTGGTGCCGATATGCACTTGGGCTCCATAGACTTCGGCAATGGTTTCCGCTTGAATGACTTCCACCGGACTGCCTTCCCGATGCACCCTTCCATCTTTTAACACAACGACGCGGTCACAATATTCTCCCACGAGATTGAGGTCGTGCGTGACAATGCACACGGTAGTCCCATGTTGTCGTGCGAACCCGGCAAGCATATCGAGCATTCGCGTTTGATACTGGAGATCGAGATTGGCTGTGGGTTCATCCAACAAAAGCATGTCGGGTTGTTGCGCGAGCGCTCGCGCTAACAACACCCGGCACTTTTCTCCCCCGCTCAATTCCAAAAACCAGCGTCCTGCAAATTCACGCGTACAGGTGAGATCCAGAACTTCCTCTGCAATCTCATAATCTACGCTGGTCTCCCATCCTAGTCCATTTCTATATGGGGCCCGCCCCATCAACACCATTTCTTCGACGGAATAGTGAAAACTCACCGAGATGTCTTGTGGAAGGACTGCCATGGCTCGCGCAACATCTTGCTGTTTCATATCTTTTAACGGCTTGTCATGAACAAACATTTGACCCTCATGGGGCATCAGCACCTTGGAAAGCAGATTGATCAGTGTGGATTTGCCACACCCGTTTGGGCCGATGATTCCAAGGATTTCTCCCGGAAGTACGTGGAAACTGAGATCGTCGAGAAGCAAGGGTTCACTCGTGACCGTGCGAGGCCCATAATAAAATCTCAAATTCTCAACTCGAAGGATTGGCTTCAACGATGGCGTTCCTACGTGAAACTATGCCGTGCTCGCCGAAGTAAGAGAAGGAAAAACGGTCCGCCAGCCAACGCAGTAATTGCTCCGACCGGAAGTTCCGAGGGGGCAATGATGGTGCGCGCCAACGTATCGGCCACGACCATCACGATGGCGCCGAGTAGGGCGGCTATTGGAATCAAGAACCGGTTGTCCGACCCAAATAGAAACCGCCCGATGTGTGGAACGATCAGACCGACAAACCCAATTAAACCATTATACGCGACGACGACTCCTGTGAGCAGCGATGTGACGACCAGGAGAAACCACTTATAGCCTTCGACCTCCAGGCCCAGCTGCTTAGCCACCGATTCCCCCTGTGCAAGCAAATCGAGGTTCCTCGCTTTCCAGAATAACAGCGCGATGCTTCCAAGCACACACATCGCGATCATGCTGAGTACCGTGATGCTCTGTGTGCTCACGTTCCCCATAAGCCAAAAGATAATGCCGCGCGTCGCATCCGCCGACGAGAATGCGATGAGTACCGCGATGACGGACGCTAAAAACGCATTGACGACGACGCCTGCCAACACCAATGTATGAGGATGCATGCTTCCACTTCGATGCGCGATAATCACGACAACGGTCGCGCTGAGTAGTGCCCCCACAGATGCTGCAAGCGGCAGAAACGACCATCCCAACATCAGCGCGATGACGGCACCACAGGCCGCACCGCTAGAAATGCCCAACAAATAGGGGTCGGCCAGGGGATTTCGTAACATCGATTGAAAGGTCGCGCCCGCGACCGCCAAGGCCATCCCAACAAGCATGGCCATGAGCACACGAGGCCCGCGCAACTCAAGGACGATAATCTCGTGGGTGCGGATTGTCTCGATGCTCTCCACCCCAACAACCTGGAGGATCCCTCGCCAAAGGATCTGCATCACCTCGGAAACCGAGATGTGTACCGTCCCCATGCACATCGCCACCAACCCCACGAACCCCATCAGAGATAGAAGACCAAATATCCCCCATCTCCATTTCGAGATCCGGTGGGCGTGAAGCGTATCTAGTCCCATGCGAGCTCCGGGTGCAGCAGCCGAGCGATTTCCTGCACGGCGAGGACAGATCGAGGCCCATGACGTGCAAAGTACGCATGATGGGTTGTATACACCCGTCCTTGTTCGACCGCTTGAAGATGTTTCCATCCGGGCCGTGCGGCAATCATCTCTGGCGAAGCCATGCCTGTGACAATACCTCCACCAGGGAGCAAGATGACCGATGGATCCTGTTGCAATACAAATTCCGTTCCGATGCGTGGTGAGCGCCCAAGGAGTGACGCTGCGATGTTGTCACCACCAGCCAGCTCAAGCACATGGCCTTCAAACGACCCGCCTGGTACGGCAATAATCGGATTCGCCCACAGCTCACAATAGAAAGTGACGGGAGTAACGCCGCTCAACTGTTGCCGCACCTCCGCAATAGAGCGCCGCATGCTTTGTACGGCATTGCGCGCGGCTTCAGTAGCATCGAGAATCCGGCCAAGATCTTTAAAGACACGATACAGATCCTCGAATGTCATCGCCGTGGTCACGGAAAACACCTCAATTCTCAGCCCTAATTCGCGAAGCCGAAACACTGACCCGTTCACCGAATGGGATTGATCGGCCACGATCAAATCTGGTTCAAGCGCGACAATGGCTTCAAGATTCGGATTAATCAATCCGCCGACGCTCGGAAGCTGTGCCACCACATGAGGGAAGTCATCGAAATCGCTCACACCAACGACACGATGGCCTTCGTCAATAGCGAAGATAATTTCTGTAAGAGACGGGAGGAGAGAAACGATACGGGTTGGAGTGTTATGAATCGCCGCTTGAGGAGCCGCGACTGCCGACTGTAGAAACGGCGACCCACATTCCCAATGGATAATGATTCCGCCTACGACAACGAAAGCAATGAGAGCAGTCTGTATCCAACGGTGTATCAACACGGCACGTTACCCGCGGTTTCTGGCGCCTGGCGAATCCAATGCGAAGGTGACAGGAATTTCCACCGTCGCCGTGACGCCCAATCCATCAGCACCGCTCACTGAGAATCGCCACGTTTCGATTGCCTTCTGTGCTGCACGATCCAACACCTTGTGTCCTGAACTATGCGTGACGCGAATTGCGCCAACGTTCCCTGTTGACAGAACCTCCACCTCCAGCAGCACCGTCCCCTCCCATCCCCGTTTCCGTGCCAGACGAGGGTAGCGTGGCGGTGCGCTGGAAAGATATCGGACGTCTTGACGCATAATCTCGGACATCTCATCCACATTCGAGGATTCCGCATCGGTTGGTAGCGCGACGAGCTGCTCACCGTGCGCGACATTGTTCTCAGGTGCGTCACTGTCAAATATGGCTTTTGCTGGTTTGGCTACCGACTCTTCGACGATAGCTGGAATGTCCGCCACATCGTGCTGTCCTTTTGGGAATGAGACCACGTCGTTCGCGATCTCGAGTTCTTGCGTGCTCATCTCCGGCGGGGCAGCTTTCACAACGTCCACAAATGGAACGGGGTCTTTGGAAAAGTGTTCCGGTTGGGCGAATTCAACCAACACCACTTCGATCGGATCATGAGGCTTCGGAGCAGAGTTTGGAATGAAAAAGCTCGCGCCACCGAGCGCGATGACGTGAAAGCCAACCGAGAGCAAGACTGAATGGCCCGACATGGACATCTCGTTTAAAAGGTGAGCTTCAGACCCCCGAATGCCGCACGGCCAAAAGTCCCAAAGCCAAACACCTCTTCATATTCCTGATCAAGCAGGTTATCGATCCTGACAAAGGCATGGACATTCTTGGTAATGTCATAACTCCCTGCCATATTGATCACCCCATATCCGGCGACTCGCTGAGAATTGAACGTATCATTGAACGATGAATCGACCAGGAGCAGGTCAAGATTCGTCTGTAGCCTGTCCCATGGAGCATACATAATATTGAGGTTCCCTTTATTCACCGGCCGTCGTGCGAGGCGAAGCCTGGTTTCGCGGTCTCTGGTCGCGGCATGCGTATAGGTTGCCTGTACATCAAGGTTGTCCATGGGAGAAACACGCACATACGCCTCAATCCCCCGAGACCGTGCATCATTGATATTTTCGGCTTGAAATAAATTCGTCGCCGGATCAAACGTGCCGACGATGAGATCATCAAAGCTATTGTGAAAATAGGTCGCCCCAACCACCAACTGCGTGAAGACCTCTTGTTCGATGCCAACGTCATAGCCCTTGCTGGTTTCTGGTTCTAAATCCAGATTACCAAACCCTGGGAAAAACAGTTCATTGAGGGTTGGACCACGAAAACCGGTCCCATAGCTCGATCGCAGCGTCGTCCCGGTCTGCGCTAGGTGATAGCTCCCGCTGACTTTGTATGTAAACTCGTTCTCGTAAAGGGTATTGGCATCAAAGCGCCCTCCCGCGACGAGAAACAGATTGTCAACAGGATTGAGTTGCAGTTGGGCATAGCCGGCTTGATTGGTGAGCGATTTCGTGAAATTTTCCCGACTACGAGCCTTCTGGTGTTCTAGCTCATAGCCCGCTGTGATCGTGGCCTGCTCGGACAGCATGAAATCATGCTGCCAGTCCAACCGCTTCGCTTGGATATCGATCAGAAAGCCGTTATCCCCGGTAGGGCTGAAATCCGTCGGCTCATCCTGGTCCTTTCCCTGTAAGTCATCGTCATTGAGCGACAATTGCAGACGTTGATCCCACCACGACGTAACCGACTTGGAAAAGGTCGTGGAGAGGACCAGTGCGTCGCGCTCCGACGTCGAATCCAGGTCGTCGGCAAACGGGAATGCTGCGTCAATGTCGGCTTCGGATTTGGTATAGCGGATCGTCGCATCGAGTCTTCCATCGCCTAATACGGTGACTCCGAAGCGACCGGAGACGGTGGTATTCTCGTAACCATCTTCCTCTGGATTGCCATCCTTCTCGTTCGCGCGTGAAATCCCGTCGCTGTCTAGGCGAGACACGGTGAGCGCGTAATCAACCCGCTCAGATCCCCCGCTCACACCGGCGCGTTCTTGAAACGTGCCAAAAGAACCATACTCCGAGGAGAGGAATCCGCTGACCGGGCCTGCCCCCTTCTTGGTCATGATATTGATCACGCCGCCGATCGCATCCGAGCCATACAGGGTACTTTGCGCTCCACGGATGATTTCGATCCGCTCGATATTCTCGACGGTCAAATCCGAAAAATCGAAGGCGCCGGTCGTCGGCGAGTTCGCCTGCACCCCATCGATCAGCACCAGGGTGTGGTTCGAATTGCCGCCACGCATGAATACTGACGTCACTCCACCTAAGCCTCCCAATTGTTTCACATCCAGCCCACGCACCGTTCGCAAAACGTCCAGAACCGTATCGACCTGTTTCGCTGCAATGGCCTCGGCATCAATGACGGTGACGGAGCTGGTGCTGTGTTCGATGGGGACCGGCGTTCGTGTTGCGGTGACGACGACTTCGTCTAGCCGCTGCGGGGAGGTGTCTTGGGCCACACTGTTGCCCAGCATTCCAATAAAGAACAACACACTACATGCGGCTACCGCGATGGGCAACCGGTGAAATAGATACATTATGCCTCCTCCCTTTCTGCCGAAGGGTGATTCGTGATACCGGAGAAGACATGTGGTGTGAAGACCAAAAAAATCCTCAAGACCCAACTCGGATCTTGAGGATTGCACCCAGTTCCTTCACCCTCACACCTTCTCTAGCCCACGAGAAAAGGTTGTACGTGCTCGGGCAGGTCTTCTGGCTTTGGGATCGTCCTACTCCTCAGGCCTTCCCAGAAACCTTCAGGTTTCCAGTGGTATGTCCTGAGTTTCGTCCCCCATTACAGCGGCGGGACCGCATGGGTATCGCACCCATTTCCCTTTTCGTCCATGTCACACGGACATGAACACCCGAGTCGCGTCTGTCAATGCCCAACCATAGAAGGGTGATACAAAAAAAGCAAGACGCCTTGCAGGCGAGGAGGCAAACAGGACGTTCTATCGGCGCGTTCTTCTATTCCTGAGTGCCCATTGCGGCAAGAAAGGCGCGAATGCGTTCGGCATTACTGCCCACATCACTGCGCCCCACACGCGACACTGAACGAACGTCAACTCTACTCCCGCCGTTTGACGAAACAATACGAATCACCACGTCATCTTTGAATCCAAACCAAAAGGTGGTATCCGTCGCTTCGATGCGTCCATCGCCTCGCGACGCATCGACGAGTTCCCATCCAATATGATCGATGACGTCGATGGCCTGCGCAAATACACGGTCGGTTGGTCGGTCAAGGGCTAAAGAGATAATGTCAGGATAGGCATCACGTTGTTGGGCTGCGATTTCCGGTCCGCCGTACGTCGCCGAATTTGGCGCGCTCCTTCGGAGGGGAAGAATTGCCACAAAACCGGGAGGAGACACCAAGTCAGTGCTGATATCGTGAATAGGCGGAACTTCCGAGACCGTATGTTTCCAACTCCAAGGAATGCCCATAACGATCATGCTCAATAACAAACCGGCCGCTGCCACGACCGCGCTGCGATAGCGACCGGACGTGCTGGCCCACATGCCCCCCCCCAAACATAAGACGCCCGCCACAGCCGCACTATACGCACCCCATTTGAGCATCATGAAACCGATTCTGAAATCCCACCACTCACTTTGCGTGCCGAATCCGGAGAGCATGGTGGTGACCGCAGCAAGCACCGCGAGGACGGTACCGGCAAAGACCAATCGTACAATGAGAGATGTGGATTCAGTGCGCTCAGACAATGACTGTGCCTGGGAGCCTTTGTATCAACTCGATCTCATAACCGTCAGGAGCGTCAATAAAAATAAATCGACTGCCTGAGGAACTAGTGGTTGGACCATCGGTGATCGGAATGCCTTTGCTATTGAGTTCTTGTATGGTGTGATCCATATCTTCAACTTCAAATGCTAGGTGTACGAGATCTTCCTGAACCTGTACCGCGCCACTCGCGGGGAAGCTGCACAACTCGATCAGCTCTTCACTGTCCGGAACTTTTAGAAAGGCGAGATGTGACCCGCGCGGAGAAGTTTTGCGTTCCAACACTTCCAACCCAAGCACTTCGGTATAGAACGTAACCGTCTGCTCCATGTCGCTGACCCGCATACGGGTGTGAAGCAACTTACCCACTTTCATTTGCTAGTAGCCTCCCGACTTTTTACTCGATGCCTTTTCTTTGTCGTTGTCTGATGGTGAATACTCATATGTCGGTGCATACCCACCCTTTGGAGAAAACTTCTCCTGACCAAATGTTTGTGGATGGCTCGAACTGGCCCCATGGCTGAGTGCGTTCGTCTTTGAAGGAACTGGAGCCTCGGCGCCCAATCCCCCCTGCACATTCTCTGGCGAGGACGATTCACCCTTGGTGCAACCAAACGCGAAAACACCCACCACAATCATGATCATCAGCATTCGAAGTTGCATGGTTCTCTCCTTTCTAAAAACAGCACCTCATGTCGAATCATCACGATGATACGTCTGACCTTACGGGCGGTCAACGATGCAACTGCGGATTTACGAAGAAGCTGAATCTGTCATCGTGGCCCTACGTTTGTCGCGATGATGCAAGTAGATCAGAAAGCCCACAATCAACGCTATCAGCACGAAAGTCGGACGGCCATATTCAGCGCCTGAGAACACGATCAGATCGTCGAAGCGCCCGATGAGCAAGGACATACGCGACATGACCGTGTAGCCAAAGGCCGCTCCGAACGCGATCATCAAGAACACGATTCCGGTGCGTGCAACCGCCTGTCCCATCCCACGATGTTCCACTGAAAAAAAGAAGTAGAACAACACCGAGACCACGCCAATGAGGGTGATCAAGTTGTTGATATCGCTTTTGGGATCGAGAAAATTCATCGTATAGGTCAATCCCGATGCGGTCATCGTCGCCAACGGCCTGATGGTGTCTTCTAATTGGCTGAGCACATTGGATGAGATGAGCCGCGGGACAATGGTTCCAGTTCCAAAGCCGACGACGAACGCGAAACTGATTCTCGATAACCAGGCGATCTTCGGAAAAAACCGCGCGGAGATCATCAGACCGAGCAGTGCCGGAATGAGGAGCTGCCACTGGCCTTCTTCTGTCATGGGCACCCACAACAGCTTCACTCCAACGGCATAGATCGTAATGACGATGCTGTATCCCACCGAAATCCCGACATACAGATGTTCGCCAAGCTTGAACAAGGGGTTGTCCTTGTACAAGAAGGTGTAGATGAACAGCGTCAAGCCCGTGGCCACCCAGACGCCAATTAACATGTCTATCGGTATTCCGTTAGCCGGCATCTATCACACCTTCTTCTGCCGCCGCGAGATGAAGTAAAACACATTGCAGAGAATCACCAGCACGATAATCACAAAATGTGTGGCAGATTGTGCATCCATTCCCGCCATGGCTTTCCCGGATTGGTCAAGCAGCTTTTCGTATTCTGCCGCACCTCGAAGACCGCCAATGAGACCGTTAATCTGCCCCGCGCGAAGGCGAGGATACAGCCCGGGAGCCATGACAGCCGTGCTTCCGCCGCCTAACTCGAACTGATACTTATCCCTTCCGTAAATGTACCACTCATCGATTCCTGGAAAGCCTGCGGCAAGACTCACCGCATAATCGATGTCCCGGAGTGTTTTCACGTTGTGCATCACGGGCAGCTCCCCAATCGGCGTCCCATAATGATCCTGAGGAAACGTGCCTACGAGATCCTGGCCCATGCTCAAAATGACCGCTGATGCGCCAGGACGCCATCCGAGAAACGCATAGTCCGTACCGTTGTTCTTTCCCATCTCCGCTGCCACCGTTGCCATGACTTCTTCCGCCATGCCAGTCCCGGTCACAATGAGGGTCATTCCAATCACCTTCAGATTCTTTTTGAACGCATGGCGGAGCAGGGAGATGGCTTGTGGGTACACCTCGGGTTTTGACGCAGGATCAAAATCCATCGAGAGTAAGAACACTGACCCTGCAGGGAGCGATTCCATATGGTCATAGACACTTCTCACTTCGGGAGAAATCACGATCGGGAGGTTGACGGGGTTGAGCAATGGAATCAAGGTCGCAAGCGCGATCAGCACGAAGATAAAACGGCGATCAATCGTAAGCATCCTGGAGACGATGGAACGATCGGGCTGGTTCATTCCTTCCCTCCACCAAGATACGTGCGCTCAATCCCAAAAATGATCTTGATCGAAAGCGCGACTACCCCCAAACTGATCCCAATGAGTATCGCGCGTCGAACCGAAGAGTTGATGACATTGAGTATCCATTGGGCGATGTCTCCCGAAAAAGCCCAGAGATATTCTCCCAGCGGGACCCTGCCCCACATCATGAGAATCGCAGCAATCAGCAAGAGTGCTGCTTCTTTCGTCCTCGCGCGAAAGGCCCGATAAGCCGCAGAGGCCACGAAAAATGCCAGCAGCGAAAACATCGTCCCCTGCAACGGAACCATCGCGTACGAGTAGGCCCACCCGTAGCTGGTCAATGCCCGTTCCGAATCGACATTTTCCCCACCCGCCCAGATCCCGGCGATGCCCATGGCAAACATGGCAGCAAAGAGCACGGCGCTGTAGCCCCAGCCCTCCACGTTCCGCTGAATACGATGCATGTGCAGTTGGATCAAGCTGACCAATCCCAAAATGAGCGCGAAGCCCCCGATGATGATCATCCAGTTGGACGCATTCTTGAGCAATGCCTCAGAGGTCGGATGGGGAACGTAGTACTGCATGGAAAACACCACCCCCATGCAGAAGGTCACGACCAGCGGAAGTTGTCGTTTGAGGAAAACCACGTTACGCGTTCAACCGTTTATTTAAAATCAGAGAACACCTGCACAGCATAGGTAAACATCTCTGTGTGAAAGATTTCCCCTGCAGTGAGGAGAGCCGCACCGATCGTCAGCGCCCCGAGCAGGACAGCCTTTCCGACATCCTGCGCCCGCAAGGTACCCACCAACACGGGCTCACGTGAGAGATATGCACTCGCAGCATATAGTTCCTCTCCCATCAGCGTGTAATCGCAGGCAATTACGAAAAAGGGAAGCTGGTGGTCCGCATCAGTCCCGGCAATTTGGATGGCACCTGCCTCGTGCCCGGTCTCAGCCAATAGCAGCGATTCCGCGTAGTAGTAGCCTAAGAGAAAGATAGCCGCTGGACGCTCCCTGAGCATGATGCCTTGGACCGCGGCGGTGTAACTGAATTGATCATCCGTAATATAGAAGTTCATTTCTGGCGAGTACGCGTCCGGGTGCCCCATCTGCGTATACGCTTCTTTCGTGATTTCCTGGCAAATGGCCAACACGATGGGATCTCGATGCGGCACAATCAGGCCGGTCTCATACGTCGACACCTTTTTGGCGACTTCGCTAAGCACGACGGTTGCAGCGATGGTTGATGGATTGTCCATCGATGCGGAACCCGTTAGGTATAAAATAGGCTTTCCCATTTCCGTGGCTCGCCCAATCGCCTCCTCGACTGCATCCAATCCTGCGATGCGGCGAAGAAACCTGTGAGGATTTTTTCTCGCCCTGCGAATGGAGAACAGCACGGCCGCTGTAAATAGGATGAGAAGCAGCAGGTTGTTGGCTTGAGCCCTATTGAACAGATTTGGGTGTGGGGTCGCGCTCAACGGCCGGGTCTCAGCAACGTGCATCCCATCGCTGATAGCAAGCTTGACCCAATAGAGTGTTCCGTCCTCAAGCGAAAACTGGTCCCCAGACCTGAGATAAAATCGATGATCGTCCTGTGCGGGCAGGCGCGTCCACCATGGGATTTTCATGTCTTTTTGAACGTGTTGGTCTTCTGGGAACACGGCGACTTCCTGATACGGACCATCCATAGATTCAGCGATCAACACTCGATACTGAATAGATGATCCATCACGCGGCAACGCGCTCCATCCCAGGGTCAAGCTTCTACCGCCATCGTCGAACGTATCCATCACACGAAAGCTTTGAGGAGGCTGAAGCTGCGCCTGGGCGATTGCGCCAGACAACGGCGACAGGAACACCACGACAATAGCGAAACCGATAGATACCACTCGCTCACGTATCCGAAACAATTTACACATCCCGATGTTCAAAGTTCATGCGCACCATGGTACCGAGGAATGACAGTACATTTCTACAACGAACGTTTGGAAGCAATGTTTTGCTTTTTGGTCTCGTGATTGATATTCTGGAGGCCGCAACTGATCCAGCAGGATCACATTCGGACCCAGGGAGGCCCCGATAGCCAGACCATCACAGCAAGCCATGGCCAAACGCAATCGCGAACGGGCCAAGCAAGCCAAGCGAAAAGCCAAAGTAGAGCGTAAGGCACAACGAGAAGCGGATAAACTTAACCGTCCGACAGCGATGGATGAATTTGGAAATCCCATCGAAGTCAGTGTTGATCTCGATCAGGACATTGAGGCCGAAACAGACGATGTCCCGAACTCTCCCCCGGAAGATCCGTAGAACACCCTATCTTCTTTTCCCGTACTAGCCTTCTAGAATTTCCACATTTGCTCGCGGGACGACGATGCGTGCAGCGTTCGGGAATTCCACCTCAAGCACTCGCACCTGGCTTTCGGTCGGAATCGTCTGAAGGTCGGTCGGCAGGGCGCTCACTCGCCCAATCTGGCCGAAATAGGGTTCGCGGATCACGCGAATCTGATCCCCGATTGCAATGCCCTCTCGTGATGTTGTTGCGCGCTCTCCAAACACCAGCGATGCCTGCCCGGCAGCCTGTTGAACAGGAATAATGATTTCCGGACGAATGACACCCGCGCGAATCTGAGTAGCGCCGGAAATCGAGGTCTTTGCTCCACCGTGCTGCGAGAGAAGATCGAATGTCTTGGATGCCATGGGGATTGAGCCAAATCCTTCGGTCACGATAAGGGTGAATCCGATCGTTTCCGTTCCTGTAATGGCAACACCGAGGTCATATCCCAACAACGTCTTGAGGTCCTGCGCATCGATTCCTCCGACGACCAGCCCTCGAAGGCCGTGGGTCTTCGCTTCTTGCAATACATCCCAACCCGCATACGCGCCGCCGAACACGATGGCTCCGTGCATCTCTGCGGTGATGTGCGTGGAGCGTAGGATTTCCTCTGGTGTGTCGGTCGCCTTGACCAACGGACCCCAGGCCTCACCCCCTACCCCGAAAATGCCCTGGATCAAACTGCATGTGGTTTCCACCACCACGCCTTGTTCGGGAACAATCTCTTGAACAGTCCCATCAACGTACGCAACCACGTCGAGCGGTTCCGGTTTTTCCCGAACCAGCACCTGACCTGTCACGTCGGAAATGCTTTCTATCGATCCGCAGACGGGTGATTCTACTTGGGTTTGAAACCAGGAAATAAACGGTTTGTCCTCGGCAATGACCTCACCACGCTCAATCTCATCCCCTTCTTTCTTACGCATGAAGTCCCGAATGTCAGCGGGGAGAATGCTCAACTGATTCACCACATTCAGCACGTGGACTTTGCCCGGAAGCTCCGTTCGCGCAACGACGGTTGTCGAATCGACCGCCTCCCCTTTCGCAACTAACACGGCACCGGGAAGGGGAAGAAGCCGTTTCTTTCGAAGAACGGTTCGTTCGGTGACGGTGAGTCCAGGGGTGTATGCGTGGGCCATGGGATTAGGGCGCAGGGTTCGGGTAAAGCGCCAATGAGTGGTTCCACCTTCTGAGCACGTCGATGCGCTGGGTTTGATCGGTCGGAAGATCCAGCGGTCGTCCTCGGCAATCGATGATGAGACCAACCACGCCGCTGCTCAATTCGCGCTCCCAGCGTTCGCCTTTTCCGAGACCCAGATCGACGCCTTTGGCCGGAGTGAGTGTGAGACGGGCCCCATCCCAATCGGCAGAAGGACGTAACAGAATTTCTCCCCACTTCACGGACCCCACATCGAGCCTTCGCTGCGCGACGCCGCGAACTTCAAAGTCGAGACAGGCCTCATGCAATTTTCCTTGCCCTAATGGTGCAACGCAGGTTCCCAATGGAATCAAGCAATCGTGAAAAAATACGTCAGTCGCGGCTTGTTCGTTTACTGTCGACAGCACGCCTAAATGCGGCATCATAAAAATACTGTCGACCGCCAGCTCTGTAATGCCCACCAGCTCATAGGCATCAATCATCATGACCATCGAATGGACACGACGCGGCGCATGAGAAAGAATTCCGCCACTTCCCACGATCAAATCGAGGCATTGCATATTAATCAACGAAGTTCCTGAAGCCTGCTGCTGGAACACATCTGAAATTGATCGCTCCTGCTGCACGCCTTTAAGGCCGGTGGCTAGAGTCTTATGATGGTCCATCGCCAGCCGCAGCGCCTCACGTGCAATGGCCTGTTCAATTTGCAATTCCTCCAGCGTCTGCGGAATGGTGGTCGGGCGAATCATCTTGTTCTTGACCCGATTCCGAAGGTCCGCCTCAGGAATTCCAAACGGAATCCAGCGCAGAATATTTTCGAGGCCGGCTTCGGCCAAGACATTGGAAATGCTGTAGCTCATACCTAGGTTGGCACTCACCGTCCGATTAAACACCTGATCGAAGACAGAGAAGACATCAGTCGTTGCCCCACCGATATCCACCCCAACGATATTGATGCCCTGCCGTTTTGCGAGACTCTGCATCATCACGCC
>JYMV01050739.1_pt1 | contig 21648 bp, 17 predicted proteins | sample 338911 | NCBI WGS metagenome assembly JYMV01 (sample SAMN03354496, study PRJNA234377) | hydrothermal vent metagenome | biome: Deep sea; feature: Hydrothermal plumes at the Eastern Lau Spreading Center, Western Pacific Ocean; material: Seawater | place: Tonga | collected 2009 | depth 2000 m m
TTGAAATTCTTTCAGGGGAAAATCCTGCGTTCGAAATTCTTCGCAAGGTGATTGCCCGTAAGCAGAAAAATTCCCCGGAAAATACAGAGGCCTACGAATATGAAGTATTTCATCGTGTGCAATTCGACCTCAACCATTTCACCGAAAAGATTAAAAAGAACTTCTTTGTTCGGCCCTTCGACTACATCTGGAAAAATACGGACACCACCGAAGATGGGGTGAATTACCTGCCTATTATTTTAACAGAAAGCAGCGAGCAGCACTTCTACAGGAAAGATCCAACCGCAAGAAAAGAATACATAAAAGGCAGACAAACCACTAAATTTTTTGCAGCGCCAAGGATCATGGAGTTTGTGAAAGATATGTATATAGACCCCAACATTTACGACAATTATGTGGTGATTTTAGACCGACCTTTCCCCAGCCCGATCAATGATCATTACAGGCGGAATTACAAATTCTACTTGTCCGACACCAGTTTTACGGTCAATGATTTCAATTGTCATAAAATCCGGTTCAGGCCGAAAGGGAAAAGCGATGTGGCTTTTACGGGCGAAATGTTCATTCACGATTCCACCTATGCGGTGGTGCAGGTTGACCTGGAATTCAGCATTGAAGCCAACATCAATTTCGTACGGAATTATTGGATCAGACAAAACTATAACTTCATTGACAGCAGTCAATGGTTTCTGACTAAAAGCCAGGTGATCGGGGATTTTACGGTGGTGGAGAACTCGGCTGAACTTACCGGGTTTTTCGGGCGAAAGACTTCCGAGTTCAGAGACATCATTCTCAACCTACCACGGGAAGACAGGTTTTATCAGGGCATTGACCAAATCATTGAAGAAGAAGGGGCTTACGAACGAAGCGACAGTTTCTGGCTCAAAGCAAGGGAGGACACATTGTCGCAAGAGGAGAAGAAGTTGGTAGCCATGGCCGACCGAATCAACAATGACAAAAAATGGGTTTTGATGGTGAATTCGATCAAGATGTTTGTCACGAGTTGGCTCACGTGGGGCAAGTTTGACCTTGGCAATATTTTCACCTTTTACAGCCACAACAAAATTGAAGGATCACGGGTGAAATTTGGGCTGCGAACCAACGAAAGTTTCAGCAAGAAAATAAATCTGAGCGGCTATGGCGCCTACGGAATTAAAGACAGGGCATTCAAATATGGCGGGGTGGCCAGCGTGGCTTTCGGGAAAAAACAAGGCAAAAAGATTGTGCTGGGCACCTCGTACAGAAAAGACCTGGAGCAACAAGGCCGCAGCGAAAACATGATCCTATTAGATCATATCCTCACTTCTCTGGTCCGCATCAGCGGGGCAGAAAAACGCACCTTGGTTGAAGACTACAACGGCTATCTGGAACGGCAATGGTTTACCGGTTTTTCGACAAGGGCTTCTTTTTTCAGGCAAAATATTCAACCTTTTGGCGATTATAATTTCGAGTTGTTGAAAACGGATGTTGATACAATCATTGAGAACCGTTTCGCAACGGCTGGTGCGCAACTAAACCTTCGTTTTGCCTGGGGTGAAAAAGACCTGCCTGCCACTTTTGCGCAAAAGGAAAAGGCAATCTTCTTCGCCAAATACCCGGTGTTGTCCATCCAGTTTAAGGCGGGTTTTCAGGATTTGGCCGGTGGGGATTTTGAGTTCCAGCGCATACAGGGAATGTTAGAACACCACCTTCGGCTCAACAAATGGGGTTACCTAAGTATATTGGTTGAAGGCGGGGTGATCTATGGTGAATTGCCTTACCCGTTGCTATATGTGCCCAACGGCAATCCCCTGGTACTCAATGACGACCGCGCTTTTAACTTGATGAACTACCTGGAATTTGTGAGCGACAAGTACGTTTCGGTGCAGTTAGAGCAGCATTTTGATGGGTTGTTGTTTAACAAGATTCCCGGTGTGCGTAAGTTAAAGTTGAGGTCATTTTTGTTGGGTAAACTTTATTATGGCACTTTGCGCCCTGAAAATTCGGGAAACAAATTTTTGTTTGCGGAAGGGCTTTCCGGTGTGAAAAGAAATGTGCCTTATGCTGAAGTGGGCTTTGGAATTGAGAATTTCCTGAAAGTTTCAAGGGTCGATTTCACATGGCGGATTAATTATCTGAACAAAACGGATGTATTGCGGATTGTGGTGAAGCCTTCGTTTTATTTTAGGTTTTGAGTCGACCCAGAAGAAAACTCATCGAGAAATGATGATTTCTGGTCAACTCCAATAAATATCCTTTGGGAGACTCCCCATGATGACTAATACAGTAATGTTTGAATCTGAGCCATAGTAGATTACCCTCAATTTGCCAATTGTAAACCATTGATAAAGGAAGTTTATCTTGACCAAAACAACAACCATCATCGGAGGGGGAATCTCCGGCCTGGCTGCAGCAGCTTGCTTGGCCCAATCAGGGCATGAGGTTCGGCTTTTCGAAAAGAACGATACCCTTGGTGGCCGGGCACGACAGTTTTCTGCCGTTGGTTTCACCTTCGATATGGGTCCTACCTGGTATTGGATGCCTGAGATTTTTGAAAACTTTTATCAACGGTTTGGGCACACGACATCCGACTTTTATCAACTAATTCGCCTCGATCCATCGTACCGTGTTTATTTTGGAAAAAACGATTTTGTTGATGTTCCGGCAGATTTGGAAAGGCTGTTCGAAATGGTTGAGACGCTGGAGCCGGGTGGCACGGCCAAACTCAGAAAATATCTGCGTGAAGCGGAACATAAATACCGTTTGGGAATGGAGGAATTCGTTTTCAAACCGGGGCTTTCGGTTTTGGAATTCGCAGACATACGGTTGGCCAAAGAGGTGTTCAGATTACATCTTTTCCGGTCGATCAGCAGTTATATTCGGAAATATTTTTCTAATCCAAAATTGATCCAAATCCTTGAATTTCCGGTTCTGTTCTTGGGCGCTAAACCTTCTGAAACCCCCGCCCTTTACAGCCTGATGAATTATGCTGAATGGGTATTGGGCACCTGGTATCCGCAAGGAGGCATGTTCAAAATCATTAAAGCATTGGAGCAAATCTGTCGGGAAGAAGGTGTTATAATTAACACCGGTGCCAACATCGAAAAACTAACGATTGAAAATGGAATTGTCCAATCGGTCATAGTAAATGGGGCGGATTTTAAAACCGATCATGTCATTGCCAGTGCTGATTATCATCATGTGGAACAAAACCTGTTGCCAAAGGAATTTCGCTCGTATTCAAAAGCGTATTGGAACAGCCGCCTGCTTTCTCCGTCCTGCCTTATTTTTTATGTTGGACTCAACAAACGAATCTCAAACCTTCTTCACCACAACCTGTTTTTCGATACGGATTTCAATCTTCATGTAAAAGAAATTTATGACACCAAAGAATGGCCTTCCGACCCGTTGTTTTATGTTTCGTGCCCTTCAAATACTGATGGTAGTGTCGCACCAAATGGCTGCGAAACATTGTTCATTTTAATTCCGGTTGCTGTGGGTTTAGAGGATACAGAAACAACCCGCGAGCACTTGTTCAAGCTCGTAATTAATAGGCTGGAACAGATTACAGGAGAGAACTTGACTCAACACATTGTTTTCAAGAAAAGCTACGCACATAAAAATTATTCGGCTGACTACAACGCTTTTAAAGGAAACGCATTTGGACTGGCCAACACTTTAAAACAAACCGCCATTTTCAAGCCCAAAATGAAAAGTAAAAAGGTTAAAAACCTGTTCTTTGCCGGGCAATTAACCTCTCCCGGACCCGGGGTTCCGCCTGCGCTTATCTCGGGGCAGGTTGCGGCAAAGTTGGTCAACAAGAGTTCTCTAACCATTTGGCGTTGAAGGATCTACGACCAGGCCGGCATGGGTTTAAACACCTTACGGGCACTTTCAGTACAATAACTCACCATGTTGCACTCAATATCATAGGTTCGAACACATCTGCCGATCACAACAGTTCTCCACAGTACTTGCAGTGTTTTGCATCAGGGTCATGTCCTTCTTTACTGCAACTTGGGCAAGCTTGGGTGGTGATGTCGGCCGCGGTTTGGGCTTTGGCGATTTCGACAGAGACAATGCCGGTAGGAACGGCAATGAGTGCATAACCGGTAATCATGAGGATGGCAGACAAAAACTGACCCAAAGGCGACTGGGGTGTGATGTCGCCATAACCCACTGTTGTTACGGTAACCACTGCCCAGTACATGCTTTTGGGGATACTTGTGAAACCGCTGTCCTGGTTGCTTTCAATCACATACATGGCCGAACCCACAAAGAGAATGATGGTTAACACTGCCACGAGGAATACGGTAATTTTGATTCGGCTGGCTTTTAAGGCGCGTAACAATATTTGCCCCTGGTTAAGATAACGGACCAATTTGAAAAGCCGGAAAATCCGCAGTAAACGGATTGCACGGATAGTGAGCAGGTATTGCGAACCCACAAATACCAGGCTGATATAGGTAGGCAGAATGGCCAGCAGGTCGATGATTCCATAGAAACTTAAAATGTATTTTGAAGGCCGTTTTACACTATAAATTCGCAATGCATATTCTAGTGTGAAAACGACTGTTATCACCCACTCTGTAATTGTGAAAAGGGAGTGGTATTTAGTGTCAAACTCTTTCACACTTTCGAGGATTACAGCCAGAACACTGATAATTATCAAAACCAGTAGCGAGATGTCGAAGGTTTTGCCGGCTGGGGTATCTGCTTCATAAATGACTTCATGAATTTTTGACCGAAGCGCCTGATCTGGTTTTTGGGATTTCATTTATAGGAAAAAATTAAAGTTTCTGTCCGATGATTTGCTGAAGTTGACTTTTTGTTTTCTCGAGTTTTTCAGAAGCGGCCTCCCATTTTTCCATTTCCATTTCCTGTTCTTTTTTTAACGCCTCGTAGCCTTCGAAAAATATCTGATCGTTTACCACTTCTTTGAAACCTTCTGGATCTTTGAGTTTTGCTTCAATCGCGGCTATTTCACTATCGAGCTGTTCAACTTGTTTTTCCGCTTTCTCCACTTCCCTTTTCAGCTTTTTTAAGTCACGTTCCAATTGTTTTTTGTTTTCAAACCAAACTTTATTTGAAGACTCTTTTAGCCGCACATTGGTTTTGTTTTTTGTGACTGAAGTCCCCCCCTTCAACTCAAACTCCCGGAAATTTTCCACTTTTCTTGATTCCAGGAAATCGTACACATCGCCCTCGTGTTCCTTCAATCCGTGTTTGCTGAATTCAAAAACCCGATCGGTTAGTCCCTGAAGAAAATCACGGTCGTGAGAAACAACAATCAGCGTTCCCTTGAAAGCCAAAAGGGCTTTTTTCAAAACCTCTTTAGCGATCATGTCAAGATGGTTGGTCGGCTCATCGAGGATGATCAAGTTGTATTCCTCCAACAACATTTTGCAAAGCGCCAACCTTGCTTTTTCCCCTCCTGAAAGCACTTTCACTTTCTTGTAAACATCATCACCGCTAAAAAGAAAAGCGCCTAAAATTCCCCGCACTTTTGTCCGCAAATCACCGGTGGCATGGTCATCAATTACCTCAAAAACGGTTTGATCGCCATGAAGCGAATCGGCTTGGTGTTGGGCATAGAAACCAAGCTGTACATTGTGGCCTAAATTCAACCGGCCTTCAAAATCCAAATCACTGGCTATCATTCTTGAAAGCGTGGTTTTGCCCATCCCGTTTTTCCCAACAAAAGCAATCCTTTCCCCTTTTCTGATGTGAAATGATTCGTTTCTGATCACGTGGTTGTCGCCAAAAGATTTGGAAACTTTTTCTGCTTCAACCACCATTTTCCCAGAGTGTGGCGCTTGAGGAAAACGGATTTTCATCTTAGATACATCTTCGCGGTCAACCTCAATCAATTCCATTTTATCCACCTTTTTTATAAGGGTTTGTGCAAACTTAGCTTTGTTCTTTTTAGCACGGAATTTTTCGATATTTTTTTGCAGTTGTTTGATGTAGTCTTTCTGGTTTTTCTGGGCCGCTATTTGTTTTTCTTTTCTCACCGCTCGCATTTCCAGGTATTTGGAATAGCTGGCTTTGTAATCTTCGGCCTGCCCCAAGGTGATTTCAATGGTTCTATTCGTGACATTATCGAGGAAAGCCTTATCATGAGAAACAAGCATGATTGCCCCCGGATAATTTTTCAGAAAATCCTCCAGCCAGGTGATGGATTCAATGTCGAGGTGGTTGGTCGGCTCATCGAGTAAAATAACATCGGGCTGTTGAAGCAGGATTTTTGCCAGTTCAACCCGCATTCGCCAGCCGCCACTAAGTTCGGTAACTTTTTTTTCAAAATCAGCTTGTTCAAAACCCAACCCACTCAATACCTTTTCTGCTTGCTCTTCCAGGCTATGCCCGGCTACAAGTTGAAGCTGATGTTCTTTTTGTTGAAGGTCTTCCAGAAATTGATGATACGCTTCTGATTCGTAATCTTCGCGACCAAGCAAATCAATTCGCAGTTTTTCAACCTGTTTTTCAATTTGAAGGATATCCTTAAATGCTGTTTTAGCCTCCTCAATTACTTTGTGGTCTGAGTGCGTTTCAAGGTACTGGGCGAGGTAGCTGACCGAGGTGTTTTTAGATTTTACAATACTGCCGGTATCCGGTTTTTGCAAACCCGTCATAATTTTCATAAGGGTTGACTTGCCTGCCCCGTTTCTACCAGCTAGGCCAATTTTGTCAGCAGCCGTTATCATGAAAGTGATATCATTGAAGAGGGGCACTCCGCTGAATTGCACTGAAATATTGCTGACCGTTAGCATGGGTGCAATATTAATGGAAATGGATGATTGTGGCGACATAGACACTAAACATCCCACAACATGAATTTGATGGCGGTGAATTTTGAACTTTTAAACAGATATTTGCAGGCCAAAGATGGATGCAGCCAACATATATCGAAAAATGATCGGAAGGGAAAGGAACATGTACGAACCGGCCGAACTGCATCAACAAAACCGGCATGCACTTTCACATTTTATAGATCAACTCATTTGTCAGCAAAACAGGACAAATGATTTTGTTGTTGAAGGTGAAAAATTGGTGTCGAAATCTTCTGGAAAAGTGTACCCGGTTAAAGACAATGTGGTTGATGTAAGAGGAGAACAAACCTCGAACGATGAGTGGGAAAGGTTGAATGAGCAGTTTCTGAACTACCATCGTTCGCTCAGCCCTTTTACGCTGATCAATGCAACCCCGGTTATCAATTATGTTTCCGTGAAATCGGGAATAGGGCAGTTAAAAAATGCACGGGTGTTGGATGTCGGGGCAGGAACCGGGCACATGTTTTGTTCATTTTTCCGTTTTCCTGAAACCATCGATTATTACCTTCTCGACCCCAATTTGCGGTTGTTGCACGATCAGTTCATCAGGGTTTATCCGGGATTAACCGAGTTGAAAATTTCCCATTTTTTAGGATATTCAGAAGATTTGCCCTTTGTTGACCAAAACTTCGATCTGGTGATGAGCTATTCTTCTATCGACCATTTCAAGGACTTTCCTCAATTCATCGAATCGGCCAAACGGGTTTTAAAACCGGGCGGAACACTACTGATTTCAAGCCATCTTGACAAAGAAGGGAAAGGGAAGAATTTCAGTAAAAGGGTGTCTTCACTTTTTTCATACACTGTCCTTGAGCGTTTGGCTCGTTCACGTTATTTCCGCAAATGGCAAGTCGGCCATGACGACCATACTTATCACTTCGAAAATAGTCAACCCATCCGTAAGGTGATGGAAGAAAAAGAATTTACCGTTGAGCAGGATGAGGAATTTGACAATTTCTTTTTTCTTGTTGGCAGGAAGTAGTCGGTCTGTGCTTATTCGCCAAATAAAACCTTTCTTAAAGAGGTATAAACCATCCTGGCAAAGTGGATGTAGTTCTTGCTTACTAAGGGTTTTTTGATCACAGCTCTAACCGCTAACCACAACCCTGTCCAGTAATGCCTGTTGTTTGTGGCATTTTGCGATTCGAGCCGGATAAGGTGGCTGGGATCGTTTCTGAAAGGAGCTTCCCATCGTTCAATTTGTTGGTCAAATTTTTTTCGGTTACCGTTTTCAAGGGAATCGGTACCGATAGCCAATCTTTCTGCTCGCAGGTAGTTGACTATGTCATGGGCGAAGTACTTGCGGATGTTTGTGTTGTGCACTTTCACCGCGCTGGGGTGTTGACGGTAGAAATACAAATGGTCTGATATATGGATGGCGGGGTAATTCTCGATGATGCGATAAAGCCAGTCAAAATCTTCAGCGCCCAACCGATTGAAGAATTCACGGTAAACACCTATTTTATCAATTACCTCTTTACACACCATGAAAGTGGCACCGCAATAAAGTACGTTTGGTTTTGAGGTTGATTTCAGCCTGTTGAAATCGATTTCCCAATTACGTTCCATTTTCTTGGAACCATCAGCATGGGTTAGCACATAGTTTGTGCTGCATAAACCGAGATTGGGGTTCTTTCGAAATTCATTTAACTGGATTTCCAGGCGGTTAAGAGGGGCAGTATCGTCAGCGTCTTGAAATGTAACCAGGTCGCCCTTTGCAGCCAGCAACAGTTTGTTGCAGGTTTTCAGATAACCTTGGTTTTCTGTGTTGTGCAGGCGTACGATCCGTTCATCCTGCCAATCATCAAGAATTTGTTTGGAGCGGTCGGGCGAAGCATCATCCGCTACTAACAGTTCGACATTTCGATATGTTTGATCGAGTACGCTTTTAATGGCTGCAGCCAGGTAAGGCTCAGCCCCATAAACGGGCATCACAACACTAATTAAGGGCTCTTCGGGCAGCGGTTTCATTCTGCCTTTATTGATTCAGTAGAACTTCGGTTTTTCAGGTCGCGCAGCCAGTCCATGAGTTTTGGGTTCAACAGGTTTAACTTCAGGTATTTTGAAAGGAAAGCCTGGTTGCGTGGATGACCGTACTTCATAGCCCATTTCACACATTCAGTCGCCTTTTCATAATCGTGTGAGGAATAATGCTTCATGGCCAAATCATTGGCAACATAGGCTATAAGTAAGCTTTTATCGACTTTTTCGAAATCCCAGTTTCTTTGATATGCTTCTGTGCGTGGATGTCGAAAATGATCGAGTACAACTTCGGGAGCACCACTTTGATTGAGCATTGTGAAAAGGATCGCGTTGTCATCTTTTCGAAAATCATCACTTTCGGCTACTGTCTTTGACTCTTTATGCCAACGGAAATGGCAAATGATGTCGTCAATGTATTTTACTCCAACTAAACCAAACCGGTGCATATAACGAAACCAGAGTTCCATATCCATGGAATAACGGAAAAGAGGTTCTAATTGCCCACCTAATTCCCGTACCACACTCATCCTGTAAAACTGTGCCGGCTGGCTCATCACTCTCTCCGCCATCGTTTGCTCGGGTGTAGTTTTCGATTCTGTTGTAGTGAACATATCAATAGCATCACCTGTTTCTTGGTCGAAGAAAGCACAAACCCCGCATACCACACTTATCTTTTCGTCCATAAATGCCTTGCCAATTTTGAAGAGGCTACCTTTTTCATAAATATCATCGGAGTTGAGCCAGTTGAATACATCACCTGAAGCCATTTTCAGGCCCTTATTGATGGCATCGGTTTGACCTTTGTCTGGTACGCTTTCCCAATATGTGATCTTATCCTGGTATTGCTTGATCACTTCTACCGTTTCATCCGAGCTGCCACCATCCATGATGATGTATTCAAGGTTAGGGTAATCTTGCCCGACCACCGAATTGATGGTTTCACCGATAAATTTCCCTTGGTTGAAGGATGGGGTTATCACCGTAATTTTCGGATAATTCTGCATTAATGACTGGTTTGAAAATGGCCGTCAAAATTAGGACAATCGTTATTAAACACTACATAAAGTGATCTAAAGTAAACGGTGTATAGAGTTTCGAAAATGTGAAGTAATAAACCAATACAGAGAGTTACAAAACCGTATTCTCTAAAAACGCATACTGCCCGGTATGATCTGTTGTGAAATGTAAACCACGGCTTTCCTTGCGCATGGCCGAACATCGTGTAATAAGATAGCCTATTGTAATCATGTTCCGCAATTCACATAGCTGAGGGGAAATAGTGGTTTTTTCGTAGAGTTCTTCCGTTTCCTTGTAGAGGAGCAAAAGTCGATCGTTGGCCCTTTTAAGACGAACATCGGAACGGACGATGCCTACATAGCTGCTCATCACTTCCTGTAGTTCTTTCCGGCTTTGTGTGATTAGCACCATTTCTTTTGGGTCGTTGGTTCCTTCAGCGTTCCAGTCTGGAACTTGCTCGTTTGATTGAATATTTCCAAAAGTCCCTCCTGAAGTTTCATAACTACGATGCGCAAAAACAAGTGCTTCCAACAAGGAGTTTGACGCCAGCCGGTTTGCCCCATGCAAACCGGTGGAAGAACATTCCCCACAAGCAAAAAGGTTATTGATTGAAGTCTGTCCATTTTCATCCACCTTCACACCTCCGCACAAATAATGGGCTGCCGGCACCACTGGTATCATTTCTTTGGCAGGGTCAATTCCAATGCCCTTACATTTATCTGTGATGTTTGGAAAGTGGGCATAAAATGCATTTTGATCGAGGTGGCGGCAATCCAGAAAAACACATTCTTCTCCTGAAATCTTCATTTCACTATCGATGGCGCGGGCAACAATATCACGGGGCGCTAAGGACTCACGGTCATCGTAGTTGTGCATGAACTCTTTTCCTTCCGCAGTTTTCAAAATGGCACCAAAGCCCCTGACTGCTTCTGAAATCAGGAAAGAAGGGCTGATACCCGGTTGGAACATTGCCGTTGGGTGAAACTGGATGAATTCCATGTTTTCCAACTTTCCTTTGGCCCTGTAAACCATGGCCACACCGTCACCGGTAGCAATTTTTGGATTGGTGGTGTTGCGGTAAACCTGCCCTGCTCCACCGGTGGCTAACAAAGTGATTCCCGAAATGATCTTTTCAATCTGGCCGGAATGAAGATTGATCGTATAAACCCCGAAACACTGGATATTATCGGTTGCACGGGTAACAATCCGCCCCAAATGATGCTGCGTAATTAAATCAACTACAAAGTGGTGGTCATAGATTTCAATATTGGTCCGTTGGTGAACACGTTTAAGAAGTGTTTTCTCAATTTCAAATCCGGTGATGTCTTTATGGTGCAGCACGCGGTTTTCGGAATGTCCTCCTTCTTTTCCCAGGTCGAAATCCCCGGAATCTTGCCGGTCAAAATCTGTACCCCATTCAATGATCTCCTTAATTCTGTCCGGACCTTCTTCTACAACCATTCTTACGATGTCGGGATTGCATAGCCCGGCTCCGGCATCTATGGTGTCGGCAATATGCTTCTCGTATGAGTCCTTCTCGAAATCGGAGACTACCGCCACTCCGCCCTGGGCATATTTGGTATTGCTCTCATCCTCATCAGCTTTGGTGAGAATGATTATTTTTTTCTCAGGAAATTGCTGGGCAACCTTTAGTGCATAAGTCAGTCCTGCAATACCCGAACCAATCACCAGGAAATCGGTAGTTATCATGTCGCAATAATTACTGCGAAAGTAGGATTATCAGTTGATTGTGGCCAGGGGTTGTTGACAGTTCGCAGTAAAAGGGGGCATTCGAGGTTGATAGAATCTCCCGGGGTCAGGTCTAATATAAAATTCGTCAAGTAACTCTGCATGGGTATTTGAAACCTGCTGATTATTACCGCATATGTAGAACGAGAATTCAATTTCATATCACTAAATAGCAGTTTCGGTTGGAGTTGGGGGATGCTGAGGACTCATTATTGTACGACCAGCTTTGCGAATCCTTTTATGGAACCTGAAACACTTAAGAAATAAATACCGCTATCAAGGTTTGAACAGTCGAGCAGAACGGGGTTGTTGGTCACAATACTTTTGCTCAATACTTCCCGGCCATTCAAATCGCTAATCATCAATTCTGTTCCTGGTACATGCGCATCACCAATGTATATCCGGGCTACATCACTGAATGGATTCGGATGAATTGAAATTTGCATTACTTGTTTCACATCGGGGATACCCATTGGATTGTAATTAAATGCATCGGAAAAGGCCATACAACCGTTAGCATCTTCAACCCAAACACGATATTCTCCGATTTGGGCAGGAAAATAGATGTCAGAGGTTGCTCCAGTGATGGGGTTACATTCAAAATACCATTGATGGCTTATGGCCGTTGTGGACAATAGAGTGTCACCGGAATGTGTGATGGCTGGTAAAGACATCATTCCATCGCATTGATCTTCAATCTTGTAAATGATTCCATCTGCAAGGCCACCGACAAAAAGATCACCAGCGCTATTTTCCCCAAGGGTGGAATAGTTGAAATTCCTCAAATTTCCCTGTGCCAGCGTTTTGAAACCACACCCGGCATCTTGCCATATAGAGGTGAATATCCCGCTGCAATAATCGGTGAATATATAATGTCCGTTCATGGCTGTGTATTCAGAACCCCGATAAACATAGCCTCCTGTTACGGAACATCCACTGGTAAAATGGTTGTCATAAACATACACCGGGAAAACATAGTCGGCAGCAGGACCACAGCCTGATGTTTCGTAGGGGTCGTTTGCTTCGTAGCATCTCCATCCGTAGTTTTTCCCACCGGTACAACTATCGGGTTCAAAATCAATTTCTTCAAAAGTGTTTTGCCCTACATCGCCAATCCATAAGTCGCCTGTTTGTCGATCGAAGCTGTAGCGCCAAGGGTTTCTAAGGCCGATTGCCCAGATTTCATCTAACGTTGTTGCATTGCCCACAAAAGGATTGTTGGCAGGAATTCCGTAAGGGGAACCTGAATCCACGTCAATCCGCAGCATTTTACCTAAGAGCGTTTGAGGATTTTGCGCCCTGTTTTGGGGGTCACCTGAAGAACCACCATCACCAGTTCCAATATATAGATATCCATCAGGGCCAAAAATTAAATTTCCTCCGTTATGGTTCCAGTATGGTTGGTTGATTGTCATCAGTTCAAAACCGCTGGTTGCATCAGCTAAATCCGGATCAGCGGAAACCGAGTAGCGCACAATTTTGGTGTCGCCACCGCTGGCCGAATAATTCACGAAGAAATAACCATTGGTTTGATAATTCGGGTGAAAAGTCAGCCCAAGCAAACCTTGTTCGTTTTCGGTATCGTCAACTATTGACATAATGTCGAGAAAAGGAACGGTGCTTTTGTTCCCTGCCGAGTCGGCAATGTAAATCCTTCCCCTTTGTTCAACAATAAACAACCTGCTATCACCGGCATGTTTGATATCAACTGGCCCTGTGTATCCGTTCGAAAATACCACCAGCTCTATCTTTGGCATTAACTGGGCGTTTGAGATGAAAGGTGTTATGAGCAGGGTGATGAAAGTGCATAATGATAGAAGATTGTTTTTCATGTTTCGTTTTAATTTATAAGCGCAGCCAAAGATAGCCGTTCCTCAGAAATTCAACTTCATGGTGCGAGCTACTTGAACAAATATTCCTAAATTCGATTTTCCTTTCATTGAAGTTGTTTATGGCCTCCGAAAAAAAGAAACTGATTTTTATTGTTGATGACGATCTTACCTTTCAAATCATGATGGATGATCATCTCTGCGCAACCGGAAATTACAAAACCAGGATTTTCTCAACGGGCGAAGATTGTTTGGAAAACCTTGACCTGGCCCCAGATGTAATCATACTGGATTACCATTTGGATGGAATCACTAAAGAAGCGGCCAATGGCATGGAAATCCTAAAGTCGATTAAGGCCACAAACCCTGAAATGTATGTTATTATCCTTTCCAGCCAGGAAAGGTTTGGTGTGGCCGCGCAAATGGTATTTCAAGGCGCCAACGAGTATTTGGTGAAAGATGAAAATGCTTTCGGTAAAACGCGGGAGTTGATTGAAGGGTTTTTTTCGGGTGCTGATTAGCCTTTCCCATTTAAGAATAAACCAATTTGAAATACGTGGGCCAAATTCAACCTTGACCACCAAATTTTTATAGCTTAAACTCAACGTTTAAAACGGCAAATCATCTGCATCAGCAGGAGGAGGCGGTTCGTCACCTGCGGGTGGAGTACTCATGGCAGGTTGCTCAGCAGCGGCAGTTGCAACTTCTATCCGCCAGGCATCCAGGTTGGTGAAATAAAGAGTGTCGCCACCGGGTTTCTCCCATTTTCTTCCGCGAATATTGAAACTGATGGTAACTATGTCGTTGATGTTAATGTTATCAAGCATGTCTACTTTGTCTTGAACGCACTGAAACTTGATGACTTCGGTGTACACATTTCCGGCAACATTTTCTTCTTTTTCTACCACAAATTCGAGTTTCTTGAAAGAATCGCTGACTTGCTGGACATCAAATTTTTCGATTAGTTTTCCGGTTAATTCGTAGCTCATGTCTGTTTAGTTTAGATGAGTTAGTTGTGGTTGCAAAGTTATAAATTACATGCATGAAGTCGGGGTTCAACAACCTAAATAAAATCGAAAAACTCGATCCGGTGAAGAATCACCTCGAAATCGTTCAGCATACGCACCAATGGTATTTTTCGAATGAAACGAAAATTTCACTTCAATTGGCTTTCCCGAAAACCTTTGCCGTTCATTACATATGAAATTATTATATAGAACTACGGAGTTCGAAAAGCGTCCGTTCTATGGGACTAAGCGAACAAATATCCGCATCTATGAAAACAGATATGAAATCTAAAACTTTGTGCCTGACCCGGACACGGAAGTCGAGCTACGATGGTTGAAATCACAGAATAAGAACTCCACTTCTACAATCGTTGAAAGATAAACACATATCATGTCTGAAAAAACAAACACACCAAAGGGCTATAGTTCAGCTCGTCAGAAAGCAGAAAAGTTATTGAAAGACAAATCGAGGTTGGAAAAATTGTTAGATGATGCCGATGCCAAGGCCGAACATTCGAAAAAAAAAATCAGCAGTTATTGGTCGGAGTTGCAGGGATTGTTGCGATTAGTAAAAGCCTGGATGATTGGCGAATACCGTCAAATCCCCTGGAAAAGCGTGGTGATGGCCGTAGCTGCCATTGTTTATTTTGTGAACCCATTCGATGTAATCCCCGACTTTTTGTTGGGTTGGGGCTACATAGATGACCTAACAGTTATCGGGTTTGTCATGAATTCTATGCGAGGCGAAGTTTTAAAGTTTCTTGACTGGGAAACTCGAAAGGAAGAAGATCAAAGCAATGCTGCCCCAAAAACACCGGCAGAGTCGCCCAACTGATTTTGAATCACCGGTGTTTCGCAGGCATCGCTAAAAACCTGATTCTGAACCCTGGCTGCCCCTTCACAATACAAAAACGAAATATTCGCAACACCCCCCCCCAGAATGATTACATCAGGGTCGAGTATGTTAATTACCATCGAAAGTGACTTGCCGAAATAATTTATAAAATGCGTTTTCCAAACCCAGTATTTGTCGTTGCCGTCTCGTTCATTGACCCGAATGATTTCTTCCAATTTCATTTTTTCGCCTGCTAATTCTTCCCAACGATTTTCCAAAGCCGGACCGCTTATAACGGTTTCAACGCATCCGGCTTTTCCGCAATAACATTTATCTCCATCTGGTTTTAACACATTGTGCCCCCATTCTCCGGCAATATGGTTTTTCCCGACCAGCAGTTTTCCATCTATCACAATTCCGCCACCAACCCCGGTTCCCATTATCACCCCGAAAACCGAATGAAATCCCTGTCCTGCACCCATAACTGCCTCCGCAAGTGCAAAACAATTCGCGTCATTTTCCATTTTGATTTCAACGCCTATCAGTTCCTCCAAATCCTTTTTTAAAGCCCGACCGTTTAAACATTGCGTGTTGCTGTTTTTAATCAAACCTGTTTTCAGGGAAAGTGCTCCGGGGGTGCAAATTCCGACTGATGTTTCCTGATCTGTACTGGATTTTAGTTCGTTGGAAAGAGTATAAATTTGATTCAAAATGAAATCATATCCATTTTCTTGCCTGGTTGGAATGCGTTTTCGTTTAACCACTTCATTTTTGCGGTTCAGCAACACACCTTCTATTTTTGTGCCACCAAGGTCAATGCCGATTTTTGATTGCATGATTGGAATTTGATCTTGTAAATAACGAAGATTGAAATTTGAAATCAGAAAACAATAGAACTACTCAGTAGGAATGAGATACCAACCAAAATGTCTGAAGTCGGGTTGCCGAAGAACGAAGTTATGGCAGTCATGGATTAATGTCATAGTTGTTGCAAGATTAATACAGTGTTCTAACAGCTCATTTCATTATAGGGCATCTCCAACACCAACCACTGCGGACTTCGGTCAACCGACTGAGTAGTTATAAAACAATGTCAATGAATTATTGTTCTGAATGCGGAAGTTCAAAGTTATCAGATAAGATTCCGGCCAACGACCATTTGCTTAGAGTTTGTTGCGATGATTGCGGGAAAATCCATTATAAAAACCCCCGGATGATCGTGGGTTGCCTGCCTGTTTGGGAAGAAAATTTTTTATTGGCCAAAAGAGGCATTGAACCGCAAAAAGGTTTGTGGGGTTTGCCGGCAGGTTTCATGGAAAGCAATGAAACGGCAGTACAAGGGGCTTTGCGTGAATTATATGAAGAAACCAAAGCGGAAGGGACCATCATCCGTTTACATTGTTGCTACAGCCTCGTCCATATCGGGATGGTCTATATGTATTTCCTGACCCAATTGAAATCATCATTTTGTGAACCAACAGAAGAGAGCCAGGAAGTTAAACTTTTTCCAAAAGATAAAATCCCCTGGAAGGAAATGGCATTTAGTTCAACCGAATATGCGCTGAAAAAATATCTCGAAAATCCCGATTCTGAAACCGTGCATTTGGGCACTTTCGATCCGAATTCGTTAAATCAGCGAGCTTGGGGCTGATTTTTTTTGATTGACCATATTTCATCAATCAGTTAAAACGTGACGATGCCTTACTTGAGAAAGGAAATTTCGCAAATCATGGCAAACCTGTGGTTTAGACAGTTAAACCCATCGATCATACAGCGTTATTTACCGTGCTTAGCAATACCGTTAATTTTGAAGTGAAATAACTGATTATGACGAAATACACCCTCGAAAATCAAACGGGTTTAGTTGTTACTGCAATTATCTTAGACATAGATTATCCTGAAGAAAAAATCCAAGTTAAATTACCTGTTTCACGACCACTCCCTGAACCAATCCGTTTCACTTCTTCAACCGATATCTGATTCCGCCATAAATGTTCCGTCCGAACACGGGACCCCAAATCAAAGAACTGTCGAAATAGTCACCGAAAGGATTATCGCTCGAAAGGATGGGGTTTTGCTGTGAATAGTTCAGTAAATTTTCGACCCCAACATACACATCAAACTTTTCATGCCATGTTTTACTGATTTGGCAATTGGCAAGCACGAAACTGGGTGACCGATCCTTCAACCTGAATTTTTCAGGATTTAAAGCGGTATTTGGAATCCGTTTTTCACCCTGCCAGTTAACTGTTGCATCAAACTTCCAATGGTTTCGCGTTTCATAAGCAGCATTCAAAAAAGCACGATGTTTAGCTAATAACGGTTTGTTCAACAGACTGCCATCAATTGTTGTCCTCACATCAAACCAACGATAGGCCATGCGAACATCTAACCGCGTCACTAATTCATAATCGAACTGCACTTGGAAACTGTTTGAATAGGATTTCCCCGAAAGATTGTAAAAGTGAGCTTCCTGTGGATTTTGATCGAGGTCAACCACAATCTGGTTTTGAAAATCAGTACGGTAAAAATCTAAACTGATTGCCCCATTTCGATATCCCCAGGTGAAACTGCGGGTCATATTCAATCCAACATTCCAGGCAACTTCAGCCATAAGTCCGTATGGTTTTTCGCTTTCGTCCCCTTCTATTATAATTTCTCTTGAAGAAGCCAAAACGCCTATGTTCTCAGCAATTATATTAGCTGTTCGTTGACCTCTGCCGCCACCAATTCGAAAAACTAAATTATCATTGGGCGCATATCGTGCGTGGATTTTCGGAGTGACGAAAAAGCCGTAGTGGTTGTGAAAATCACCCCGGAACCCAGTTACCAATGTGACCTTTTCAAGGTGTTTAAAGGTGTACTCAAAAAATGCCCCAGGCACAATTTCAGTCCGGTCATAGCTTACTGAATTCAAGCTTTCGGTGTAAACATCTGCTTGCAGGCTTGATCCAGTTTGGAAACTATGGTTAGTGTTGTTCAAAATGCTTTGATAAGCTACATTGTAGTAATAACTAGCCTGTTGTGCATTCGATGTGTTTAGTCCCAACTCGGTAATTTGGTCGTGATAGGAAAACTTGATTTGTGATCCAATGCTTTTCCAGGGTTTCTTTTCAAATACTTTTCCAAGTTTGGCCCAGCCTTCCCATCTGTTGGTTTTGGTATACATGCCCCAAAAACTGGGCTTATCATGGTTATGGTTTGGGCTTCCATGGGAAAAAGCCAACTGCCCGCCTATTTTTTTAATATAAGTGGCCTTAGCGACCAATTGAAGCCGTAAACCCCGATCATTTGAGTGTTTCCAGCGGTTCATTCCAATGAAAGAATGACCTTGCGGATGGTCCATAAAACCATCGTTGTTTCGGTCATGTTCAAAAGGGTTGTAAGTGCCATGTAACAAAACCCCGTTTGACCAATTTCGCTCAAATTGGTTGTTGAAAATCACATTCCCTTCGGTTCTTCCACTTTCGTTCCCATATAAATTCAGGATTAGTTTTTCGTCTGCTGTAGATTTCTTCAATTCAACATTGATCTGTCCAGCCACGCTTTCAAAACCATTCACTACTGTTCCTGTCCCTTTGTTGAGTTGAATGCCTTCCACCCATGTTCCAGGAATGTAAGTCAATCCATAGATAGAAGACAAACCCCTGATATCGGGCATATTCTCCGTAGTAATTTGGGTATAGGGTCCAGCCAACCCAAGCATCTGAATTTGCCGCGTACCAGTTATTGCATCAGTGTAAGAAACATCGACACTCGGACTTGTTTCAAAGCTTTCTGAAAGATTGCAACAAGCAGCTTTTAATAGTTCTTTGCCGTCAATCTTTTCAACCTTAATGGGATTTACATACGAAAATTCTGTAGTCCTTTTCCGAGCGCCTATTTCAACCGTTTCCAAGGCAAGGGAACTTCTCATCCTAACCTGAATGTCTTTGTCCGCAGTTGTTTGAATCGTGTCTGAAATGAAGCCCACATAACTGATTACAATCCAGTGGGTGTTTGGAATTATAGGGATTTCGAAATGTCCGTTTGATCCGGTTACCGTTCCTTTCAGGGTGCCCAGCCAATAAATATTAGCGCCAATTATTGGCACCTCTTCACCTTCGGCAGTTTGTTCAGTGACTTGACCGCGAAGTAGTTCATTGTTTTTCTGGGCGGACAGCATCAGCGCACCTATCATCAAACTGAATAATAAAACTGATTTCTGCATAATATCAATCGATTAGTGAACCTCTATATCGTCACGATAGCGACAACATTTCGGCAACTTTCTATAAGCCTCGTCAGAAGCTTTTTGGTGTTTGGTATCATGACCACAGGATGCAACCGCGTTGTAAATTTCTTCAAGCTTCAACTTGTCGGCTCGGTATGAAACGATCAACAATTGAGTGTATTTGTTCCAAGTTGCGGATTTTACACCTTTTATGAGAGCTGCGTTTTCAATTCTGTTCTTACAACTATTGCACACCCCGCTCACTTCAAATTCGATGGTTTCGATGGTTTTCTTTGATTTCTGTGCCTGAACATTGTCAGGTGCAGCGGTGAATACAATAATTGACATGGTTAATACTGTGAAAATGTTCATGATTTTAAAAATTAACTGAATAAGAAAATAAAAAAAATGTTGGATTTTGTGCTATGCAGGTTGGTCTTGTCAACGTATTAGCCGTAGTAGATAAGGGAGCAATTCAATATGCGAATAGCATCTTTGGCCACGTGAGGCAGGATTAAGCGGAGGGGATTTGATTTTTTTAATTCCGGCCAATTTTGACTCTCATTAAAAAAAACAGAGGTACAAACAAGTGAAATGCCCTGGAAATTGAACTCCTTATGAATAACCAATTTCTGGTTGCTTTCGAAAAAAACCTGGTAAGTGTCCTCCTCACAGCAATTTCCTTGTTGTTCTTCGGGCTCCTCCTTTTCACAACACGGTTGACCTTCTGTTTTGTTCAAAAAAGTCGTGTTAAGTGTAATTGCAGGCTTCAGGTATTTCAACTGCCCGTGACAATAATGCGCACTTACCGCAATTCCCGCAGAAAGGAACAAGTATAAACACGCAAACGATATTGTTATGTACTTCTTCACTCGTTTTTCAAGATACGCAAAGTTAGGCAATTTGTTGTTCGATAAGATTAATGAAAGTTAAAGTGGGTTGGCTTAAGGCGAGGTTCATTTATCTGTTAAATCCTTCCTGTCGGCCCCATCTGTTTAATCTGCGTTATCCCCGATTTTTCTATGGAGGTTCCATTTTTTGGGCCAACTGCCCCTATTCATACTCATAAATCCGCAAATCAGCTTCATCCAGAATAAACATCCTTCCCTGCTGCAATTGAATGGCTTTTAGGTTCTTTACTGAAGTAACGGGTAGGCCGATGGTTGAAGATTGCAGTGTTTTTAATTGGAAGCTGACCAATTCACCGGCATTAAAATAAATGAGTTGATCGTTTATGATCTGGAATTTGGAAACGTTTTTTAACGAAATCAACCGTTCATAAGTCCCGTAAATGTCAAAAACCAAAATACCTGTTTCCGGATTACTGAGATACAATCTGTTATCCCGTTCCATCATAAAAGCCGGGGAAATTTCATTTTTAATAATTCCCGAAAAGTCATCGCTTTCAGCAATTACATTCAACTTTTCATCCACCTTTTTCAACTTTAAAGTTTGGGCATCATAAAACCATAAATTGTTGTCGTAGGCGAGGCAAGTGGCCGGCACACTGAAAAATCCTAACCCGTTCAGATTGTACCGGGCAATTTCCGAAAGAGTATTGTCTAGGGCTACCACAACATTATAATCTTCATAGTACACCAGCACTTTCAACGGATTGTAGGCGTCAATTGATTTTATAGCACCCAATCGTTTTTCGCTAAAAGTGAATTGTTCTTTTCCGAATTGGTCGAATTTTCTAACTTCTTGCCGGTTCGAAACGAGGTAAACATTTCGTAGCTTATCGGTGACCATCATTTCAGCATCGGTTTCAACGGTGGCTATCAAACCCAGTTCCTGTGCATGTGTTGAAACTGTTGACAGGAAGCATAACATTAGAAAAATAACATGTTTACACACCATTGAAATATTTCAGTTCCAAATCAGTGCCGTCAAATTCGGCATAGCTATAAAAATGCAGCCAGTCGCCCAAATTTATGTATTTGCTGGTTTCGTTGAGCTGGTAATCAAACGGTGTATGCCGGTGTCCGAAAATGAAATAATCGAATTGCTCCTTTTTCAAAACCTCATTTGCAAACTTGACCAACATTTCCTCATCGGGGTTTTCGAATTGCTTATGTTCCAGCCCTTCGGCAAACCGGCTTTTATACGACCAAAAAGAGGCAATTTTTATTCCGATATCCGGGTGAATCCATTTGAACAACCATTGACAGACCGGGTTGGCAAAAACGGCTTTGATGAATTT
>JYMV01040060.1_pt1 | contig 21628 bp, 17 predicted proteins | sample 338911 | NCBI WGS metagenome assembly JYMV01 (sample SAMN03354496, study PRJNA234377) | hydrothermal vent metagenome | biome: Deep sea; feature: Hydrothermal plumes at the Eastern Lau Spreading Center, Western Pacific Ocean; material: Seawater | place: Tonga | collected 2009 | depth 2000 m m
TAGATCAGTATACTGCAAGGCACCTGGATAAGATCATAAAACTCCGCCACCAGATCCATCAGTATCCTGAGCTGGGCAATCGGGAATACAAAACAGCAGAACTGGTGGCAGACCATCTCCGCGAATCCGGGCTGGATGTAAAAACGGGGATCGCCTACACCGGTGTCTTGGGTGTGCTGAAGGGCGGCAAACCGGGTCCGGTCGTAGCCGTTCGTGCGGATATGGACGCTTTGCCGGTAACGGAAGACACCGACCTGCCTTTCAGGTCCACTGTCCGAACCGTTTACAATGATATTGATGTGGGAGTCATGCACGCCTGCGGCCATGATATTCATACTTCGGTCCAGCTGGGTGTGGTCTCGGTTCTCTCTTCCATCAAAAAGCAGCTTCCGGGAACGGTCATGTTCATATTTCAGCCGGCGGAAGAAGGCCCGCCGCCTGGTGAAAAAGGCGGGGCAGATCTCATGCTTGAAGAAGGCCTTTTTGATGAGCTAAAACCGGACGCTGTCTTTGGGCTCCACAGCCATTCAGGCCTGGAAGCCGGCGAGCTTGGTTTTACAGTGGGGCCGGCCATGGCGGCAGTGGATCATTTTTACATAACCGTGAAGGGTAAACAGTCCCATGGTGCCTATCCCCATAAATCCGTGGATCCTGTCGTTATGGCTTCGGAAGTGGTGATGGCTTTCCAGACCATTCGTTCCCGCACCCTCTCGCCCCTAGAGCCCAGTGTGGTCACCGTGGGAATCATCCGGGGCGGAGAACGGTTCAATATTATTCCCGCAGAAGTTTACATGGAAGGTACCGTCCGTACCTATAATACAGCTGTGCAGGACCAGGTTGAACAGCGCATGCGTGAGATACTGGGGGGCATCACATCTGCCTATGTCGGGTCATATGAATTAAAATACAATCGAGGCACACCGGCAATGATCAATGACCCTGGACTGGCAGAAAAAATGCTGCCTACTCTGAGACGCGTTATTGGTGATGACAAGGTCAAGATGATGGATCCGGTCATGGGTGGCGAAGACTTTGCTTACTTTGCCAATGAAGTTCCAGGGTTTTATTATCGCCTGGGAGTGGTTAAGCCAGGGACGGTCTCCGGCTGGGTTCACACACCCACCTTCCGCGCCGATGATTCTTGTCTTGAAACCGGGATAAGGGCTATGTCCAACCTCCTGGTCGATTTCCTGGAATCGGGTGGGATGTAGATTAACGGACCCTGCCCTGCGCCGAATACAATGAGACTTCTTTTAAATAAATAGATCGGAGAATGTTATGAAGACCATCGTAGTGCAATGGGACTGCCGCTTTGGTGACCCGGAATTCAATTTCAGCCGGGCGATGGAGCTTATGGAACGGGAGACCGCAGATATATATGTCCTGCCGGAACTCTGCCTGTCCGGATACAACTTTAAGGATAAGCAGGAAGTAGATTACCTATCGGAAGAGTCTCATGGCGCCTACGCGCACCGATTCATGGACCTTGCCCGCAGCAGGAATTGCTTCCTGGCCTATGGCTTTGCCGAAAAGGCTTCTGCAGGCATCTATAATTCTGCAAACCTTATTGGGCCTGATGGCCTTATCGGCACCTATCGGAAGATTCATCTTTTTAACCGGGAGACTCTCTTCTTTCTCCCTGGAGACCGTCCCTTTAGGGTATACGAGACCCCGGTGGGGAAACTGGGGCTCATGGTCTGCTTCGACTGGTTCTTCCCCGAGTCAGCCAGGACCCTGGCACTCCAGGGTGCCGAATTGATCCTTCATCCGTCCAACCTGGTCCTGTCCTGGTGTCCCGATGCCATGCGCTACCACGCTCTTTGGAATGGTGTTTATACCGCCACATCCAACCGCATCGGCAGGGCGTGTTCGAGTATACTGGCCGTTCCATTATCTATTCGCCGCAGGGCGAACTGCTGGCTGAAGCACCCCTGGAGCAGGAAGGTATCTGTTCCGCTGAATTAGACCTGTCTTTGGCCAGGGAAAAGGGTTTGAATGAGTACAACGACCGGATCCAAAGCCGCCAGCCTGGATTCTACTCCGATATTAGTGTCACTTGATTTAAGCATTAGTATTCTCATGTTCATTTTCAATCCGATACCTTTTTGTTTGCGGAGTTTAAGGGCAATTAAATTCAAGGATGATTAAGGGGCAACTCATGAAACAGATAGTTTTGTTTATTATTTTATTCAACCTGGTCTTTTCCCAGGATCGCCGCGAAGTGGGCAAACTGATCATGGAAAATGTTCCGGAGATTCCCAAGGAAGTAGAAGAGCGGTCCCGCCAGTACCGGAATACCCGCTCAGCAACCTGCCGCTCCTGGCTGCATGACGGCAGCGGTATGATCATCGGTACCCGTTTCGGGGAAACGTCCCAGATTCACATTTTGGAGCAGCCCATGGGCGCCCGCAGCCAGATCACATTTTTTGAAGAGCCTGTCAGCGGCGGCAATTCCTGTCCGGATCCGAACAGCAATGGCTTCCTGTTCTCAAAGGATATCGGCGGCAGCGAATTCTACCAGATCTATTATTTTGATCTGAACTCAGGGGAATCGGCCATGCTGACAGATGGGGAATCCCGGAACGGCCTCGGCCCCTGGTCGAACAGCGGCAGGAATTTTGCCTTTACATCCAATATGGGTAATGGCGTCGACATGAATGTCTATATGGGTGACATTGATGGCAAACACACGCCCCTGGTTCAGGAGCCGGGCTACTGGTTTCCCCGGAGCTGGTCCCCCGATGACAGCCGGCTGCTGGTAGGGAAATACGTATCCATCAATGAATCCTATGTGTACATCGTAGATGTGAAATCCGGTAAAATGACCCCGTTTAATCCCAGTGTTGAAAGGATAAGCTACGGCAGATCTGCATTCAGCAAGGATGGCAAGGGGATCTACTACTCATCGGATGAAGGGACGGAATTTCGACACATGCGTTATTATAATTTTGCCCGGGACAAACACACCATCCTGACCGGTCATATCCCCTGGGATGTGCAGGGTTTCTCCCAGTCAGATAACGGAAGACACCTGGCCTTTACCACCAACGAGGATGCCATTTCCCATCTCCGTGTGGTCCGCACGGCCGGTTTCAAGGAAATGAAAATACCGGAATTGCCCATGGGCCGGGTCGGTGGGCTTGATTTTAGTCCAGATGGCAGCAGGCTGGCGGTAAACCTGAATGCCCCCCGGACACCTGGGGATGTGTACGTCCTGAACCTCCGTAACCGGAGCTTGACCCAGTGGACCCAGAGCGAAGTAGGAGGCTTGGACACAGAAAGTTTCTCCGAGCCGGAACTGATACATGTCAATTCATTCGATGGCCTGAGAGTGCCCGGGTTTATCTACAGGCCGAGCGGTCCCGGCCCGCATCCTGTGGTGGTCTACATTCATGGCGGTCCTGAGAGCCAGTTTCGGCCCAGCTTTTCATCCTGGGTCCAGTACTGGGTGAAAGAACTGGGCGCAGCGGTGCTGGCAACAAATGTCCGCGGCTCTTCCGGATTTGGAAAGACCTATGTTCAGCTGGACAATGGCTACAGGCGGGAAGATTCTGTGAAGGATATTGGTGTATTCCTGGACTGGATCGCGGACCAGCCGGACCTGGATCAGGACCGTGTTGCTGTTTTTGGCGGATCCTATGGCGGGTATATGGTTTTAGCTTCCATGACCCATTTTAATGATCGTCTGCGCTGTGCCGTAGATGTGGTTGGGATCTCAAATTTTGTTTCTTTTTTGAAGAATACCAAAGCCTACCGCCGGGACCTGCGCCGTGTGGAATATGGTGATGAACGGGATCCGGATATGCGCCGGCACCTGGAACAAATTTCACCCAATAACAATGCGAAAAAGATCACCAGGCCCATCTTTATTATCCAGGGTTATAATGATCCACGGGTACCCGTAACCGAAGCAGAACAGATGCGGGACGTGATCCGCAGCAATGGGGGTGATGTCTGGTATATGGTGGCCATGGATGAAGGTCACGGCTTCCAAAAAAAATTCAACCGGGATTATTATGCTAATGCAGTAAGTCTCTTTCTGGAAAAATATTTATTAGATTAAATACCGATCGATTTTAATGACTCTTACTATCCATTTCTGTTGTTTAGACGGTTATCGATACTGTAGGCTGGTATCTTTATTGCAAAATATTTACTTAGGGTGATTATCGAAAAAACATTTATAACACTGCTTCGATGGGGTCTGCGCTTCCATAGTATTTTTCACGTGCTTGAGTTTATTTCCGCCATTATCGAAAATGCTTACGTCACCGCCGGGATCGCTTTTTTTGCCGGAACCATCGAAGTATTGGCCAGTTTTCTGTTGCCCCATGAGCATGTCCATTTTAAAGGTCTGATTCCCACTGTTCATAAAGAATTTGATGATGATCATGATGAAAAACAGTCGTCATCGTAGAGTTTAAGGGCACTACGGACGGATTTGAAACTGGTCCATAGCCTGTGTTGGGATCCATGGGAGATATCGGTGAAATCAATAAACACCGGCCTGAAAAAAGTGAATAGGATATCCCGCTGGTAACTTATATTCCTATAATTCATAGCCGTTAGGAGACAGCCATATGATAATACGAATGCTCATACCCCTGATCATGATTATATCCATTACGTCCGGACAAAAACCGTTAAAAGAAAAACCGCAGGATGGAAAATTCCTTGAAATAAAAGTGGACGACCCTAACCTGCAGCGGGAGATTGATGCCTTAAGGGGAATGTTTCAGTCTGATCTGGCACAGCTAAAGCAGAAACACAAGGAAGAAAAAAAGTCACTCCGAAAATCCTACAAGGAAAAATTGAAAGCTTTGCGGAAAAAGGCTAAACAAAAAAGAAAGAAGCAGAAACGGCCTGGTAATTGAGCGGCAGGTCATATTCTATTGAAAGCCCCGTCACCTTTGGCGGGGTTTTTTATTTTTGGCGTAAATTATTCATAAGAATGGAAGAGCTCTTGAGATTATAAAATGAGTACAAAAGGATTAAATATTTTAGCTTTTTTCTCTGTGCTGTCGATTGCCTTTACTCAGGATCATTGGGAAACTGCTGTCTATGCCGAAGATGACTGGTCATATCGGGTTCCAATATCAGAACTGCCGTCTGATTGGAATACCCTGGATTTTGATGATTCGGCCTGGTTGACAGGGCCCGGTGGATTCGGATATAGCGATGGAGACGATGGTACGGAGATCGACCCGGCCATTTCCGTCTATCTCCGCCGCATATTTACGGTCACGGACGCCGGAAAGCTGGTCAAAGCGGTCCTGCACGCTGATTATGATGATGGCTTTGTTGGCTACCTGAACGGAACAGAGATTGGGCGATCATTTAATTTGGGAGAGCCGGGATCCTTCATTCCTTACGATGAAACCACCAGCATAGACCATGAAGCAAGCCTGTATTCGGGTGGGTACCCTGAAGCATATGCCGTGGACTCTCTGCAGCTAGACTCTTTGCTAACAGTTGGGGAAAATGTACTGGCCCTGCAGGTTCATAATGTGGGTATAACATCTTCCGACATGTCCAGTAACTTTTTTCTGTCCTTTGGGATCGCCGATGAATCCAGCCACTATGGTCCCACTCCGGACTGGTTTCTGCCGCCGGTAAGCTACGGCGAATCAAATATACCTATTATTATGATCGACACCTATGGACAGGAGATCCCGGATGAACCGCGAATCCCTGCCTATATGGGAATCATAGATAATGAATCAGGTATTAACCATATTGATGATCCTTTCAATGATTATGAAGGCAACATCACCATCGAAAAGAGGGGAAATTCATCCCAATGGCAGGGGAAACCGCCCTACCGTTTTGAAACAGTAGGCGCAGACGGTGAAAACAACAATGTATCCCTGTTGGGTATGCCGGAAGAAAATGACTGGGTTCTCTATGCGCCCTGGCAGGACAAGACCATGATCCGGAATGTTTTAACCTATCAGCTATCAAATGAGATGGGCCGGTATGCTTCTCGGACACGGTATTGTGAACTATATCTGAATGGAGATTATCGCGGTGTTTATGTTTTGATGGAAAAGATCAAGCGGGATCAAAACAGGATCGATATATCAAGGCTGGAACCCGATGAGACCACGGGAGATGACGTTACCGGCGGATATATTTTGAAATTCGATTGGTACTGGACCGGCGATAACATTGGCGGTTTTGAGAGCGATTATGATGGTATGCTCTATAATTATCATTATCCCCAGCCAGATGACATTGTGCCGGAACAGGAACAATACATCCAGCAATATATTTATGATTTTGAAACGGTCATGCTGGACCCGGATTACACCAACACCGAAACAGGGTACCCTGCCATCATGAATGTGGAATCATTTGTTGATCTGGTCCTTTTACAGGATCTTTCTAAAAATGTGGATGCGTACCGACTGAGCACCTACATATACAAAGATAAAGATAGTGAAGACGGCCGGCTCACTGCCGGTCCAGTATGGGATGTTAATCATGGCTATGGGAACTGTGATTATGGTGAAACATGGCTCACGGATGGTTGGCTTTTGGAGTATGAGCCTATTGATGATCAGTTGGCTTTCTGGTGGGAACTCCTATGGCAGGATGAAAATTTTCAGAATAAAGTATCAGAAAGGTTTACGGAATTACGGTCTACCATTTTATCGGAAAACCATATTAATGCGATCATTGATAGTGTTGTGAACTATTTAGGACCTGCTATTGAACGGAATTTCAGCAGGTGGCCCCTGCTTGGCATCTATGTCTGGCCAAATTATTATGTATTCGATACGTATGAAGAAGAAATTGATTATTTGAAATCATGGACAGCAGAGCGGTTAGTGTGGATGGATGAACAGATTTTATTAACGGTCAATGGTCAACCAGTCCCAGCCGGGTTTAGCCTGGAATATCCGTACCCAAATCCATTTAATCCCAATACCACTATTGAGTTCAACCTCCCAAAAGATAGCTGGGTCAATTTGACCATTTATGATGTTATGGGACGAAAGATAAAAACACTCGTGAATTCTGATAAATTTTCAGGAAATCATTTTGCCACTTGGGACGCTACGAATGATGACGGCGAAATTGTTTCTACAGGCGTGTATCCTTATTGGTTACGGGTTGGTGATAATAGTGTGACAGGAAGTCTGTTATTTTTAAAATGATAGTTCTGAATTTGAAAATCATCCAACTAGTTGCTCACAATTCGTAGGTACTAAATAAACTGTGAAAGGATCAATTTCGATCTTTATTTTGGCAAGTACCTTCATTTTCGGGGCCCTGATCTTGCCAAGTGCCGGACAGGAATTGAATTATGTTCATGTCCTTTTTGAATGGGAACAGGAACCGGATGCTGAAAAATACCAGATCCAGGTTTCTCAAACAGAATCTTTTGACCAGATCCTTTTTACCGATAGCACCACCACCACTCTTTTCATTGATACAAGTCATATAGATTGGAATGGAACCTATTATTGGCGGATCCGCCAGGTAAATGGAAATGATAGTATCGGTTCATGGGGTGAACCTTCAGTTTTTCATACGATTGAGCCTAAGTTTCAAAACGTAGATGTGAATATCATCCAGGATGAACTGATCCAGGATGGATTAACTATTTTTGGTGGCGCTTTTCCAATGTTGCAATCAGGGATCATCGATAAATATGGCAACGAAATTTGGAACGACGGTAATGCTCAATTCATGTTATCCCATGTTAATGAATTTGGCAATATCTATGGGTTGAGCTTGATTGATTCACCAAATAATAATGGCATCAAAACCAATCAAGATATGGAGATCCTGTGGAGTGCCATGAATGGCGCAGTTGATTTTCACGAATTCAAACAAACCCCAAACGGCAATTATATGGGATTTATCCGCGTGGATACCCTTGGCCCCATTCCTTCGAATAACACGATGACGGAACAGTTTCAGGCATTGGGATATGCAGCAGATGACACCACACAGGAATTCCCATGGTACGCTCAGCTAATCGTGGAATGGAATGAAGATCATGAAATTGTTTGGAGCTGGGATCCATTTGATCATTTTACCATGGCGGATTTTGACAACCATGGCAGTACTTGGTCCGAAGCGTATATTGATTTGGAATATGACTGGACCCATACTAATTCGTTTTACTTTGACGAAAACGAAAGTGTCATTTATGCATCTCATCGTCATTTATCCAGGATCACAAAGATTGATTACCCATCCGGTGATGTCATATGGAATATGGGGTTGCCTGAACCCTATATGGCTTCTGGTGCAGAACAGATCTGCACAGAGCTGTTGTTCAGCTTCCAGCACCACATTCAACTCCTGGATAATGGACACCTTATCTTTTTTGATAATGGCAATATAAGTGATCAATTATTTGGATACGATAATCCGATTTCACGTGTGTTGGAAGTAGATATCATTGGCGACTCTACCTGCGAAATGATCTGGGAATATGTCATGCCGCCAACATTATTTGGAACAGGGTCAGGCAGCGTCCAGGCTTTGGATAACGGTCATTATTTGATCTATACCCCCGGCAACGGACTCGGTGATCCTGAATCTACTATAATGGAAGTAACGCCTGTTCAGGAAGTGGTCTGGAATTATGTCTCCCAGGAGAATGAAAGTTGGTATAGAGCCTACCGGATCCCGTCTCTTCGTCCCGATGCATTTGGCGTTATTGTTGATCGGTACAGAAGTTTGGAATTAGCAGGCAATTCTGTAAGCGGCGTTATCCTTTCTGATGACCATCCTTCTTTTTCATTTAAGGTTCATAATGAAAGCGGCTACGGCCAGCCCTATAAATACATATTGAATGACAGCCTTAGCTGGTTCAACGATACGACCGGTATTGTAATAATAGATCCAGGAGATTATTTTGAATTTTTAATGGAACCTGAAACCGGGAATGATTCTATTAATTCCATTACGATAAATGTCATACCAGTCCACCACAGCGACGCCCATAAATCTTTGAATTTTATGGTTTACAAAGTTGATGGCCAGCTTCAGGCAAAATCCCCGGAGCTGCCCGATAATTTTCTGCTTCATAAGCCTTATCCTAACCCGTTCAACCCTGCTACATCGATTCGTTATGACCTGCCTGAAGATGGACTTGTGCGAATCACCGTTCTCGATCTGGCCGGCCGGGTAGTGAAAACACTTGTACATGAAAAGCAAAATACTGGAGCTCACACCATTGTTTGGAACGCTGTTAATGATTACCATAATCCGGTATCGGCAGGGATTTATTTTCTTTCCATAGAAGTGAATAATTCTTATAAGACCCAAAAAATGATATTGTTAAAATAATGAACAGCAATTTAATCAAACGGGATCTGATATTTGGTTCGCTTAGAGTAATAAAAGAAACAGCCCATGCAGAGTATTAAGGAATTAACCATCTGCATTGAGGAACAATATAAGATCATTGGTGCGAAAAGTCATGAGCTCACATCCCTTTTCCAGTTGGAAAACCCAGATCGTAACCGGGCGGCTGGAATATAAAAATGAGATCCTGGCCGCTTTTATGGATAGTATGATGATTGCCCATGTGCCAGATCTTATCGGTGTTGTAGATGTGACCGGCATGCCACTCCAGAATACAAGATATGAACAGGGCACAGAAGTAATAGTGTATACCGTGCCAGCGCCTGCAATTTGGCAAGTGGGAAAAGGACGGCAAGTATTCGATCTGAAACATTTTGGCTATTGATTGGATTGAGTTGAACATTATTTCCATTACAAAAGAATAAGTTTTGCATGTATGATGGTATTCTTTAACTGTGACTAGAAATTTCTGTTAATTTTCCGGCTAATTTTTTAGTCTTTATCAAAATCAGTCTATCCATCACTATTCACATGTTAAGATTTAAGTTTCTAACAGCCAGCCTGTTTATCCTGGTCTTGGGTTATGGACAGTCAAGTTATCTAACTGATTTCAATCCCGATTCCCTCAGGTTCAAAACGGCAACGGCAGTCCGGTGTTCAGAAGCACCGGTCATAGATGGTATTCTGGACGATGCTGTCTGGCAATCAGCTTTGCCTGTAGATGAATTTTTTCAAATTGACCCATTGGAACTGGCTCCTCCTTCAGAAAAAACTGTAGCCCGGGTCCTTTATGATGATGAATCACTTTACATTTCATTTCGATCTTATGATTCACAGCCGGATCGAATCAAACGTGCTCTTGTTCGTCGAGATAATTGGATGGAGGGGTTTAATTCCAATTCTGATTGGGTTGGTTTTTCCATCGATTCAAGGAATGATGACTTCAATGGCTATTTTTTTGCAGTGAATGCTTCTGGAGTAAAAATTGATGTTTCCATTTCCGGCCACGAACAATATGATCCCAGTTGGGATGCTGTATGGGATGTAGCTGTTGTGATTAATCAGGATGGATGGACAGCAGAATTCCAGATGCCTTTTGCCATGTTTCAATTTGATAATAAACCGGATCTGATCTGGGGCGTAGAATTCCTGAGGGGAATTCACCGCGTTCAAGAATCTCTAATGTGGCCTGGGCGTGCTAAAGCAGTGCGGGGAACTGTGTTTCCCATCGGAGTACTTTTGGGTCTGAAAAATATCCAGGATCCAAAGCAGTTGGAGATAATACCCTATACACTTGTAGGTCACAGCACAGAGACCCGTCTTGATATGGGTCTCGATATTCGCTACGGGCTCACATCGAATTCAATCATGAAATTGACCTTTAATCCTGATTTTGGACAGGTAGAAGCAGATCCATCTGTTTTAAATCTGACGGCCTTTGAAACCTTTTATGATGAAAAACGGCCTTTTTTTTCTGAGGGGGCAGAATTTTTTAGTCAGCGACTGTCTCTGTTTCACTCCCGCCGGATCGGCCGAGCCCCAGGCTACTATCTTCCGGAAGAAGGCGAATTAAAGAACCCACCGGAGTATACAACTATCCTGGGTGCCATGAAGGTTATGGGTAACACCGCATCTGGTATCAATTATGGTTTGATCGGGGCATTAACGGCTGAAGAATCGGCCACTTTGATCGCTGATAGTGCTGACAGCCAGACTGATGTAGACATTGTGATCGAACCTAGAACGAACTATTCTATTGGCCGATTTGAAGTACCGGTGATCAATGATATTTCCAGGGTAGGGATCATGGTAACCGATGTGTCCCGTAGCGATAACCCCGGGGCAACCGTTGCCGGAATGGATTGGAATCTTGGTTTTTTTGATAATAAACTTTTTTCTAATGGTCAGATCGTCCGTTCCAATGCTAACGATACAACAGGGAATGCGATTCGCTTCAACCTGGGCTATACGGACCCGATCTGGTGGAGCGCCCGCTTCTGGTACGGATATTATGATGATAAATTTGAATTGAATGATCTAGGCTATTTACGCCGCAATGACCTGAACTGGATTGGCGGCCGCGTAGAATTTCGCAGACAGGAACCTTGGGGTAAATTCGTTAATAATGATCTGGAACTGAAATACAAGCAGGAATGGCGCGGCGATGGGCTGGTTCTTGAAAGGGAAATTGAAATTGAACAAAGTAATTTGTTTACCAATTACTGGACGCTTGGATTTTTTGGCAAAATGTTTCTCCCTGCTTTTAATGATGAAGATATCTTCAGGAATGAACAAGCATGGGCCTATAAAACTGAACTCTGGGGATATGCGGGTCCAAGTATTAGTACTGATCGTCGAAAAAAACTAGTTGTAGATGCCAGTATTGGTAGAGGATATGGTAAAAACAGAGGCTGGGGCTATCGTCTTAACCTGGGCGTGGAGATAAAACCTATCGAACCGCTCAATATTGAAATAAAAGCACAGCAGGACCGAAGCCCTACATATATGCAATGGGTAGATGTTGTAGAAACTCTGGAAGATACCGCCAGGGTGTATGCGAATTCTTTACTTTTGACACGGGACGTTACCTTGCGACTAAATTGGACCTTTTCACCGGACCTATCCCTCCAATGTTTTGTCCAGCCATTTTTTGCGGATATGAAATATAATGAGTACTACCGGCTTTTAGCCCCGGAAACCATGGATCTTGATGGCTATGATTATCTTAATGATGATAATAATCCTGATTTCAAATTGCAGAATACAGTTGGCACTTTTGTGCTCCGTTGGGAATACCGTTCGGGAAGCACTATCTTCATCGTATATAACTTGAATGACAGCAAATATTATTCTCCGGTAGAAAACACCTGGATCTCGGAAGCAGCCAACGCTCTATATTTCAAGCTGAATTACTGGATAAAAAACTAGACCTTTTATCCCGTTTTCGGGATTACCGCCCATTGGTAAACTTTGCTGACAGGTGTAGATTAAACATTCAGAAAGGAATCTGATATGAAAGACGCTGAAATCACATTAGATCAGTTAAAGGCCCTGGTTGAATCCTTCGTGGCAGAAAGAGATTGGGCTCAGTTCCATAATCCCAAAAACCTTTCCATGGCCCTGGCTATTGAAGCCGGTGAATTGATGGATCTGTTTAAGTGGATGACCCCAGCTGAATGCGAACAGAAAATGTCCACAGATGGAATAAGATCGGAAGCAAAAGATGAACTGGCGGATGTGCTGATCTATGCGATCGCTTTTGCGAATCGCAATGAGATTGATATTAGTGTTGCAGTAAGGGATAAATTGGAAAAGAACAAGCAGAAGTACCCCATCGATAAATTTAGGGGCCATTTCTAATCCTAATTAACATGGTTGTAGATTCAATTAAATTATAAATGGTGCCTTATCAGGGCCTGACACGCGGATCCTATTCGATCCGGATGGTATAATATGTTAAAACCCACTCCAGAACAGTCTGTTTCAGCTTCCAACGTCATTTCAAAATATTTAGATCCAACTCCATTGGAACTGAATACAGAGCTGTGCAGCCGTATTGGGGCTGAAAGTTATGTGAAATGTGAATACATGTCTCCGGTCCGTTCTTTTAAGGCCCGGGGTGCCCTGAACCTGGTGCATCATTTGAAGCAATTGAAAAAAGTATCCCATTTAAGCACCGCTTCTACGGGCAACCATGGCGCTGCCATGTCTTTTGCCTGCCGGAAGTATGGTTTACCTCTTACTGTGGGTGTACCGGTCAATGCGGATAAAAGTAAGGTAGCCCTGATCCGGAAGTTTGGTGCTAAACTGGAGTTCCTTGGCCGGGACCTGGATGAAACGAAAAAAATAATGTTGCAAAATCCAGCACACAGCGAAACCTTTTTTATTGAAGATGGCTCATCATCAGAGATCGTAGCCGGGACTTCTACGATTGGCTTAGAGATCATAGAACAAATAGAAAAGCTGGATATGGTTTTGGTACCGGTCGGAAACGGTGCCTTGGTTGGCGGTATCGGGACGGTTATCAAGGCAACAGACCCTTCCATAAAGGTTATTGGTGTCCAGGCCGAGGAAGCGCCCTGCATGGCCCTGTCCTTTAAGGCCGGTAAACCAGTAAATACAGAAAGCTGTAATACGTTTGCAACAGGCATGGCTGTCCGTGTTGCTATTCCTGAAGCTGTGAGCCTCATCTCTGAAGTGGTGGATGATATGGTATTAGTGGGCGAACGGGAAATGAAACAGGCTATGGGTATATATTATGTCTGTACGGAACGGATGTTAGAAGGAGCCGGTGTTGCTGCGTTCGCCGGTGCACTGAAAATATCTAAAGAGATAAAAGGGAAGACCATCTGTTTAATTGCTACCGGGGCTAATCTGGATCAGTCTCTGAAGCAGGAAGTGATTGATAATTTTATTTAGTATTATTTGTTATATTTTTAAAAGCTAAAGTATCATGGTTGATCTGATTATCCGTAGCGGACATATCCTGGATGGGACCGGCGCTCCCGCCCGGAAAGGTGACATAGCTGTACAAGAAGGTAAAATAGTGGAGATCACGGATTCTATCGATATGCATGCTGAACGTGAGTGGAACGCGGCCGGAAAATATGTTTGTCCGGGGTTTATCGACATTCATACCCATTCAGATTTTTCCTTGCTTGCAAATCGGTTTGCTGAGAGTAGCGTGCGACAGGGTATTACAACACTTGTGACCGGAAATTGTGGCCACGGACCTGCTCCTTCTCCGGATAGGGAACTGGGTAAGCAGGTTACCATCGGCTATAGCGAAAATTTTAATACGGATTTTGGGTGGGATCACTTTGCTGAATATTTGGAGGATCTCTTTTCGCCGGGCTTATCTGTTAATGTAGCACCTTTGGTTCCCCATGGGTCTATCCGGCTGGCAGTCATGGGGTATGATGCGCGTCCTCCTACGAAAGTTGAACTGGAAAAAATGAAAGACTTTGTGGATGACGCTATGTCTGCAGGCGCAGCGGGGTTCTCGACAGGTTTGGAGTATTCTCCTGGCCAGCACGCCGATAAGAATGAATTGATTGCCTTATGTTCTGTTGCTGCGAGTCATGGCGGTATTTATGCCAGCCATATTCGAAATCGCGCCGATACATTTATGGAATCAGTAATCGAATCATTGAATATAATCCGCAAGGCAGGGTGCCCTGGTCAGTTGTCTCATCTTGCACCACGGCCTTATGCAAATGAAAAATTTGACGAGGTACTGGAAACAATATATCAGGCACGGGACCAGGAAAGTTTGGAAATAGGCATTGATACCTTTCCAGATGTTTGGGCCCCGGGACCTGTAGTAACTCTGCTGCCTCCCTGGGTTTATGAAGATACGCCCGATAGGGTATTGGACCGGCTGAATTCTCCGGACGTGGTTGATCAGTGCAGGGAAACATTTCAAAATCCCACCAATTATCTTTTGCGCCTGGGTGGTTTTGAGTCCTTTTATTTAACCTGCTCGAAATCTTACCCGGAACTTGTCGGCAGAAATTTCCAGGAAATCTCTGAGATCTTTGGAGCGGATCATACCGAAACAATATTTAAACTGGTTTTGGCTGATGGATCCGATTTTTATAATGTGATGCTTCGGCACATCTATGCTACACCTGAAGATCTCCAGCAATTACTTTTGCAGCCGATCTGCAGCATTGAAAGTGATGGTGTCACCACCGCTCCCTATGGCCCATTAAAAGATTTTGTGTTTAACCGTTCCAGTTATTGTTATACGATCCGTTTTTTAATGGAATATGTTATTGACCAGAAGCTTTTTACATTGGAAGAAGGGATTCGAAAGATGACATCACTGCCGGCAGATTCGGCACGTTTGAAAGGGCGCGGTCGGCTAAAGGAAGACTATACAGCGGACATCCTTATATTTTCTCTTGAAGACCTTAAAGATAATACAACAGATGACAAACCCAGTGCCTACCCGGATGGCATTGAACTGGTTATGGTGAATGGATCTATTGTATTAGAGCAGGGAACCCACAGCCAGGCGCTCCCAGGGCAAATGCTCCCCAATTAGGACCGCATGGATTCAATTATTGAAGCAGTGATCGACCTTCAATTTAACGTTCGTTATTAAAATTCCGGCGTCTGCCGGTTGAAATATTGCAGGGGAAGTACTACTTTTAAGGATGCTTGGTAGCCACAATAGAGAAGATGCTTTGGCTTTGCTCCATGAATATACCAAAACTGATTCGCTGCGCCGTCATGCATTGGGCGTGGAACAGGCCATGCGCAAGATGTCTGAAAAATATGGCGGGAACTCGGATGAGTGGGGCATAGTCGGCTTACTCCACGATTTTGATTATGAAATGTACCCTTCCATGGAAGAACATCCATATAAAGGCAACGAAATATTAAAGGAGCGGGGTTATCCTGAATCCATCTGCCACGCCATTATGGGTCACGCCACCTATACTGGTGTTCCCCGGGATACAGACATGGCCAGGGCGCTGTTTTCTGTAGATGAGCTGACTGGTTTTATTTTCGCTGTAACTTATGTTCGCCCTTCCAGGTCCATTCTGGAAGTAACACCAAGGTCCGTAAAGAAAAAACTCAAACAGAAATCCTTTGCAGCCAGCGTCCTGCGCGAGGATATTTTTCAAAGTATAGAAGAATTGAAAGTTGATTTGACTGAACATATTCAGTTCGTTATTGATGCACTGGCTGAAAAAGCTGAGGAGTTGGGTCTGTCCGGCTGAAAGTCATGGCAGAGAAGGTCGCTATTATAACTGCCGCCAGTCGCGGGATCGGTGCTGCCTGTGCCCGGGAGCTGGCCAGCAGAGATTATCAGGTTGTGCTTATGTCCACCACGGAAAGTGTCCTGGATCTGGCCAAGGAATTGGACGGTATTGGTCTGGTCGGTACCGTTACTAGCCACGAGGACCTGTTGAAACTTGTAAACCTGGCACACACATCCTGGGGCCGGGTAGACGCTCTTGTAAACAACACCGGTCACCCGCCGAAAGGAGACCTGTTGGTGATCAGTGATGATGACTGGCATGCTGCCCTGGACCTATTGCTCATGAATGTGATTCGTATTTCCCGATCTATAGTTCCAATCATGAAAAAGAATGGCGGAGGAGCAATTGTGAACATATCTGCTTTTGGTGCCCAAGAACCTAACCTGTCATTTCCAACTTCATCCGTCATCCGATCGGGCCTTTCCACTTTTACCAGACTGTTCGCAATGCGATTTGGGCCGGATAACATACGTATGAATAGTGTGCTGCCAGGTTTTGTAGATAGTTATGATGTAAGCGATGAGGTCCGTCAGTCAATTCCTTTGGGCAGGGAAGCAGCTGTAGGAGAGATAGCCGGCACAGTAGCATTTTTACTCTCTGATAATTCCAGTTATATTACTGGTCAGAATATTTGCGTTGATGGTGGCATGGTCAGTATTTAATCGAAATTTTATTTGAAGTCCTGGAATAAATACAGCAGTTCCCTTGCCGATGAGACCTTTGATGCCATAATTATTGGCTCAGGTATTGGTGGACTATGTTCTGCTGCGTTACTGGCCCTGCATGGTAAACGGGTTCTGGTTTTGGAAAAGCATTTCAAGCTCGGCGGTTGGACCCATACCTTCCGTCGTGGAAAATATGAATGGGATGTTGGCATCCATTATATCGGTGAAGTTCACAAAAAACATTCATTTGCCCGCCGGATCTTTGATTGCATCACTGACAGTCAACTGCAGTGGTCAAAGATGGATGATAACTACGATCGCATCATTTTCCCTGACAGATCCTATGATTTTGTCGCCCCCCGTCAACGTTTTAAGGAAGACTTGATCGATTACTTTCCGCAAGAGGAAGCAGCCATTGTAACCTATATGGATTTACTATACCAGGTTGCCCTTGCTGCCCGGCCCTATTTCACCAACAAGGTTATGCCGCGATGGCTGGGAAACCTGACCTATCCCTTTATGAACCGGAAATTTTATAAGTACTCCGATAGAACTACCCATGATATGATTACAGAGCTAACAAATAATGAACAATTACTGGGGGTTCTCACCGGACAGTGGGGAGACCATGGTCTCCCGCCAAGGAAAAGCAGTTTCGCTATGCATGCCTTTGTAGCGCGGCATTACCTGGACGGAGCCAATTACCCCACTGGCTCATCGCGAAGCATTGCTGAAACTGTATCAGATCTGATTGAAGCTCATGGCGGCAAGTTGGTAGTGAAAGCTGGTGTGGAAGAGATCGTGGTCAAAAATGATCGGGCCGTGGGCGTGCGTATGGAAGGTGGCGAAGAACTAATAGCTCCCATCGTGATAAGTAACGCTGGCGTGGTGAATACCTTTGATCGGTTACTCCAGGAATACCCGGGACGTAGTAGCATGCATGGTTATCTGGACAATGTTGTACCCACTGCCAGCCACATATGCCTCCACCTGGGTTTTAAGAAATCAGCCCGGAACCTGGATTTTGGCACAACGAATCTGTGGATATACCCCGGGTATGACCACGACCAGAATGTGGCAGAAGCTTCAAAAGGTCCCGATGCAGAATTTCCTGTGGTCTATGTTTCTTTTCCCTCAGCCAAGGATGAAGCCTGGGATAAAGATCATGAAGGATATGCAACCATGGAGGCCATCACCATGGCTCACTGGGACTGGTATACCGATTGGCTGGGGCAACCCTGGAAGAACCGTGATGAAGATTATGAAGCTCTCAAGAAAAAATTAACCGATAGAATATTAGATATAGTTTTCAAGCACGTACCCCAGGCCAAAGAACACCTGGATCATGCTGAGCTTTCCACACCGTTGACCGTAAATGACCTGGCTAATTATTCGCTGGGTGAAATGTACGGGATAGAACATAGTCCCCAGCGTTTTCGGCAGCGCTGGCTACAGCCTTATACGGATGTTAAAGGTTTGTTTCTGACCGGGCAGGATGTGGCCACTGTTGGTTTGTCTTCGGCGGTCTTTTCCGGTCTTATGACCGCTTCGGCCATTCTGAAGAAAAACCTTTTTAAAAGCCTGTAATCAGCAGATGATCCATCCCCTCCGGTATCTGTTTCACCAGATTAGATTGGTACATACTAGGGTTGTTTCTTCTAGCCATTATTCAAATGATTTTGCAACGGAATTGAAATTGTGATCAGAATATTTAAAAAAATAATCCCCTATTTGTTTCTGTTGCCCATGCTGGTACTGTTTGCCAACGGTTCAACCTGCAGCTATTGTGGAAAATCTATTTCCGGTCGCTATACCACTCTTAATAACAAACATTATCATAATACATGTTATGAAAACCACATACAGCTTAGCTGTGATTACTGCGATGATAAAATCACCGGGACATATACCGAAACGGAAGGAAAGAATTACCACCCCGCCTGTTACCGGGATCATATTCAGGAGCGTTGTGCCCAGTGTGGTCAATTGATCAGTGGTTTATATAACATAAAAGATGACAAACAGTATCATGAAGCCTGTTTTATCAATTATATCCTACCAAAGTGTGATATCTGCAGTCTGCCTATCCAAGACCAATATATAGAGGACTTTTGGGGAAATATGTACCATGAAAAGCATACTGATGCATTGCCTGATTGTGATAACTGTTCTCGGTTAATCTGTGACTCTCTTACCGGTGGCGGGTATTCTATTAATGGTAAACGATACGTATGCAGTGTATGCGAGCCAACCGTGGTGTCGGATCAATCCCAGATTGCCCGGTCGTTGCGGGGAGTAAAGACGCTTTTGAAAAAAGTGGGCATCCAGGATCTGCCAAGGGGGATTCCCATTACTATGGTGACTGATAAAGATGAACTGATTCGGTTGTCCGGTAACCGGCTCGGAAAAATCAGGGGGTATACCCAATACGAAGCCGAGACAATTGGTGAAAAAACAATCAGTGAGGCCTATCATATTTATATTTTATCAGATCTGCACGAAACCGTCTTTGATGCGGTCCTGGCTCATGAATTGCTTCATGTTTACCAGATCCAGAATGGGTATAAACTAAAATCTGATGTTAGAGAGGGATTTTGTAATTTGGGCTCCCAACTGGTCTACGATCACGACGGGTCGGATCTCGCCAGGTTGCAGTTGAGAACCATGTATGAAAGTGATGATCCGGATTATGGCAAAGGGTTCAGGAATATGTCATCTCGACTGGATCAATTGGGCTGGGAAGGTATACTAAATAATTTACCCAGTTTCAAATAAAACCATTTTAATGTGAAAGTATTGTTTAATAGCATTACATATATCCCTTTAAACTTGGGTTGATTCTAAACCTGATTACACTTATGCTCCTGTTTCCATATTATATGAACTCATAACCAAAAGGGTCCATTCAATGACAGATAAAAATTATACTCTATCCACTTCCAACGTCATCGATAATCTACAGTTATATGGTCTGGTAACGTTGCGTGTTCTTATCGGCTGGCATTTGCTTTACGAAGGTATCGCGAAATTACTCAACCCTTATTGGTCATCTGCCGCGTTCCTGCTGGATGCCAAGTGGATTTTCTCTGGTGTCGCAGAGTGGATGGTGGCGACTCCTTCTATCCTCAGTCTCGTTGATAATTTAAACATCTGGGGACTGACTCTTATTGGTGCCTGCCTGATGTTGGGTTTATTTGGCCGGCATGTAAGTTTGGCAGGGATGTTGCTTGTTTTGGTTTACTATTTATTTACACCTTCATTTTGGTGGCTGGAATATGCTCGGCCCGGAGAAGGCAGTTATCTCGTGGTAAACAAGAACCTGATAGAAGCCTGTGCCTTGTTTGTAATCTATTTATTTCCCACAAGCAAAATTATTGGATTAGATCGTCTTTTATTTAATAATAATTCTTCCAATTAAAGGATACGTATCATGGCTAAGAAAGAGAATAAAGAAAAAAAAGATTTACAAAAAAATACCGATTTGAATCGCCGGGAAATATTGAAAGGCCTGGCGACCTTGCCAGCAATTGCCGCATTTTTTGTCAGCCTTTGGGCCAAGCTACGCCGTGATGCTATAAAGAAATCCAACTTACTGCAGGATCTGGTAAAGGAAAAACAGGCACCGGCCATCGTTTCTTCTACCGGATCCGATGAGCATCTGCGTATCGGGGTTATAGGCTATGGCGGTCGCGGGGGGCATTTGGTGCGGGGTGCAGGGTTTGCCACGCCTGAATGGACTGATACGGCATCAGAGAATGCTAAAAATAATAGATTGGACAAGGGTTTTGCCACCTTTATGCAGCAAGAGGATCTGAATGTATCACTTGTGGGTATCTGCGACCTGTTTGATGTTCGCACTGAGATGGGAATCGGAGCCTCAAAAAATGAGATCAGACCTGGCGGGAAACCGAAAGAAACAGCAACAAAGTATCGCCATTATACAGACCTGTTAGCCAATGATGATATTGATGGGGTGATTGTTGCAACTCCGGACCATTGGCATTCTCGTATTACTATTGATGCCGCCAAAGCGGGGAAGAACGTTTACTGCGAAAAAGGACTCACCCGTACATTTGATGAAGCGATCAAGGTTTACGATGTTGTTAAGAAAACTGGAATCACCTTCCAACTCGGGCACCAGAATCGGCAGGTAGATGCCAATGAAAAAGCAAGGCAGATCATTGAACAGGGCTTATTAGGCAAAATAAATCTAGTTGAGTTAGCCACAAACCGTAATTCTCCCTGGGGGGCCTGGGTTTGGGGAATACATCCAAAAGGAAGTGCTCAAACAATTGATTGGGATACATTCCAGCAGCCGGCTCCTAATAAAATACCGTTCGGAGAAGAAGCACTTAAACGATTTTTCCGTTGGCGTTGCTGGTTCGATTATGGCACTGGTCTTTCGGGCGATCTATTATCTCATGATTTTGATGCCATAAATCAAATGATGGACCTAGGTATCCCAAAATATGCATCATCATCAGGAGGAATATATTATTACAAAGATGGAAGAGACGTCCCAGATGTCTGGAATGCAACTTTTGAATATCCAGATAAAGATCTGACCGTTCTTTATAGCGCAACACTTTCAAGTAATGATCCCCGTGGAAATCGAATAATGGGGCATGATGCAACCATGCAGATGGGAGGCCAAAGCGGAGGCGGGTCTGTTCATGGTTTTATTGTGAAGGCTGATCCAGAATCAACCCGTTATAAAGAGCGTCTGGAAAGCGGTATCATCAATACACAGTATCCGATTTACACTTACTCACCGGGGTCCAAACAAATTGATGGTGTTACCTCTGCAACATCCAAGTATTTTGCAAGTAAAGGGCTGTTGTATACATACCGAGATGGCAAACG
>JYMV01038394.1_pt1 | contig 21624 bp, 18 predicted proteins | sample 338911 | NCBI WGS metagenome assembly JYMV01 (sample SAMN03354496, study PRJNA234377) | hydrothermal vent metagenome | biome: Deep sea; feature: Hydrothermal plumes at the Eastern Lau Spreading Center, Western Pacific Ocean; material: Seawater | place: Tonga | collected 2009 | depth 2000 m m
TAAAGCCGATGTTAAGGAAACGCTCAATCTGGTTCACATCATCGTTCAGCATCGCCATCGTCTCCCCCATTCGGTGGTTCTCGAAAAACTCTATCTCACGCGTCTGCAAGTGATTATAGGCGTCTGTGCGCAACTGATGCTGTACACGCTGGGCAAGATTCATGAATCCGTACTGATAAGCCCACTGGAAAAGACTTTCGAAGAAAAAAATTACTACACCCAACACTGCCAGGAATACCGCCAACCTCCAGGGGTCTATAGTTCCGAGTAAATTCGCAATCCACTCCGGAGGCTCACGCCTGACGGAGTCAATCACCCAGCCCACCAGTACTGGCGGCATCAGGTCAAGAACCTTATTCAATATACTGGAAAAACAGGACCACGAAAAAAACCGCCAATGCGGACGCAGATAACGGAAAAGATTCCACATAGGAACGGCAGTTTTAACCGAAACAGGCAATGATTCTGTCATTTAAGCAAAATTATATATTTTTAATTATATTGAGAGCGCGAATTAAGCACTCTATGTGACACTTTGCGGAGAGAGCCAAAAACAAATCTGATGAAATACCTAAAAATACATACGTGAGTTATAGCTAAACTATTCCAGTAAATCAAGCAAATACACTTTAATTTATAAGATTAAATTATTATCTTCCCCCAAAACTTCAGCAATAATTTACCTTGGTATTGGCAGAATTTTGAACATTGATAATTATTAGGCGAGAGGTGCTAATCTAGTCACACCATTGGCAGGATTACAGGAAATAATTTTCGGATTCAAACTTGATTTTTTTCGGTAGCAGTCCTTAACCGAGTTATAAAATTTTATTTCAAGTTCTGTTTTAACAATTGCAACAGCACAGCCTCCAAAGCCCGCACCTGTCATTCTTGCCCCCAGACATCCTGGAGCAGAGAGAGCGCATTCCACCATTGTATTCAAAGCGAAATTGGACACTTCAAAGTTATCACGCAAACTAGCATGTGACTGCTGCATCAGTTGACCAAGTAATTTGAGATCATTGCTGCGCATTGCTCCTACAGCATGTTTGACACGCTGATTTTCGCTGATGACATGTCCAGCCCGGCGATAGAGTAAAGGACTTAGCTTTGACGATTGAGCTTGAAGTTCTGTAAGAGACACTTCTCTCAGGATAGATTTTCCCAAGATTTCGGCAGCTTGAAGGCATTGACTGTGTCGTTCGTTATAAAGTGAGTCAACCAGGCCACGTCGTGTCATAGTATCGAGAATCATGACTCGTATTCCTTCCGGCAGCTTTACCGGTTTCATTTCCAAATTACGGCAATCGATAAAAAGCGCATGTCCAGCAACACCACATGCGGAAATCAGTTGATCCATAATACCGCAGCTAATTCCAACCCACTCAGTTTCTGCCTGTTGTGCCATTTTTGCCGCAATTTGGGGCTGCCACGATTTTCCGGAAGCTTCTGCAAAAGCTCTGAGACAGGCCATCTCAAGTGCTGCGGAAGAGGAAAGTCCAGCTCCCTGTGGAATATCTCCCATCATCACTCCTTCCCAACCAGTTAGTTTCCATCCTGCCTCCTGCAGGACCTTGGTGATCCCCTTAAGGTACTCCTGCCAGCCTTTTTCTTGTTTTTGCGGTTCCGAAAGATCAAGTTCCGCGGTTTCAGCAAAATCCAGAGAATGCAGTACAACACGTTGGTCCGGGCGAGGACGAAGGGCGATCCAAACAGCATGTTCAAGTGCAACAGGCAAAACAAACCCTCCACTGTAATCAGTATGTTCACCAATCAAATTGACTCTTCCTGGTGCCCGAATCACATGCTCTGGAGCAGAACCAAAACGTTCTTCAAAAGCTAGTTGGACTTGAATGGCCATTTTGCTCATAGAGTACGCTTAAGATAATGCTGAGTCGAACATTCACGGAGGCGTCCGGCCGCTTGTTCTGGAGTCAAATCACGTTGTGCTTCAGCAAGCATTTCGTAACCTACCATGAATTTTCGGATACTGGCTGAACGCAATAACGGAGGAAAGATGTGCGCGTGTAGCGTCCATGACTCCTTTGAGAGCGATGAAAAAGGAGTACCGTGCCATCCCATCGAATAAGGGAAACTGGTTTTAAAAAGATTGTCGTATCGCGTCAGTAGATTCTTCAGCAATTCTGCCAGCGCAGACTGCTCAACTCCGGTAATACCTGAAAAACAAGCCACCTGTCGTTTTGGTAAAATAAGTGTTTCGAAAGGCCAAACTGCCCACCAGGGAACTACTGCCAGCCAGTGTTCATTTATTTCAACCAATCTCTCCCGGCTTCTTATTTCATGTTCAAGGTAATCAGCTAAAAGTTGAGTTCCATGAGTTTGGAAGTAATCACGTTGTTGTCTATCTTCTTTACAGATCTCGTTGGGCAGAAAATTACCAGCCCATATTTGACCGTGTGGATGGGGATTGGAGCACCCCATCATTTCTCCCTTGTTTTCAAAAATCTGTACCCATTTGAAGATTCCTCCCAATTCTTTAACCTGTTCCACCCATACCCCCACCACTCTTTCCACTGCATCCAACTCCAATTCCGGAAGCGTCAGGTCATGCCTTTCCGAAAAACAAAGCACGCGGCAAATGCCAGAAACTGATTGAACTTGTAAAAGTGGTGATTCGGATTCACTGAATTCTATATCAGGCAGCAAAGCCGGAAAATCATTGGCGAAAACAAAAATCCCTTTGTAGTCAGGATTTTGTTTTCCCTCTGCCCGTGAGTTTCCTGGACAGAGGTAACACTGCGGATCATAACTGGTGCGTTGTTTACCTTCCGGAGAATGTACGCTCCCATTCCAGGGCCTCTTGGTACGCTGCGGAGAAACCAGTACCCATTCGCCGCTGAGGATGTTCTTCCTACGATGAGGATCTTCAAGAAATGTCATGCTGTAATCTGCAGAAATCATTGGTTTTAAGGAGTGGACTCTCCTGGATGAAAAATATACTACAAAAGAATAGAACTAATTCTCGAGGAGTCTCATATTTAGCTCAGCAATCACATCGGATCATATGTGTTTCCAAAGGAATGAAAGCATTTGAGTAAAGACTTTGCAATTAATAAATCTAAGACAAATTGTAGACAAGGTTAATACAGTTGAAATGAACTACTACGGCTATAATTCTTTACCAGCAGGTTTTCAAGACCTCAAGTGTGTGGTCAATTTCAGCAATGGTATTGTAATGCACCGGGCCTATTCTAACAACACCTCCTGATTTTTCCAGATCCATTTGACGAATTGCTTCCAGAGCATAGTTGTGTCCGTGCCAGGTGAAAATATTTTCTTCAGCCAATTTCTGCGCAATCTCTTCCGGATTTTGATTTTTGACCGTAAATGAAACAGTTGGAACACGGCGGGAGAATTCATTTTGATTGCTGATTCCCTTTACATCTACTCCAGGCAAGTTTTGCAGACCGGAAATCAGTCTTTTGCTTAGAGTCTGTTCATAGTCTTGAACAGCTAGCATTGCGGCGTGTAAATATTTTCGGCGACCACTGAAGTCAGGGAAATTCGCCTGAAATTCTGTCGCCATCGTTTTGCCGATCCACTCCAGATATTCCAGTACGCCCAATGTGCCTGCCTGGCCTTCATGCAACTGGGTTCCAGTTTCAAATTTTCCTGGTGCAGTATTGTCTGCAGGCCTTACTTTATAGGCCTCCAGTGAAGAGAGCAGTTCTGCTTTCCCCCACAAAACCCCCTGGTGCGGACCGAAAAATTTATAGGGTGAACAGACTAGAAAATCACAACCGATATACTGAACGTCAGTAGGCCCGTGAGGTACGTACTGTACTGCATCTACAAAAACCAGAGTGTCGGACTGATGGGCCAGTTTTGTGATTGTTTTCACGTCATTAATTGTGCCCAGACAATTGCTGGCATAGTTGATTGCCGCCAGTTTTACTGCACCGTCCTTGAGTAAAGCTGATATGTTTTCAAATCAAAATTCAGCCACCTGACTTTTAAACCCAGATCCTCAGCCAGATGCAGCCATGGACCAACATTGCCGTCATGATCCATTCTGGTCAGCAATATAGTGTCTCCGCGTTTGAAAAGACGCCCTAAAGACCTTGAAACTGCAAAGGTCAAGCTTGTCATATTCGCACCAAACACAATTTCATCTGCAAATTTTGCATTCAGCAAATCCGCCATTGCCTGATGTGCTTCTTCCAGTACCAAATCTGACTCAATCGAAGTCCGGAACGGACCTCCATGGTTCGCATTGGTGTAAATCAGATATCGTTCCATGCGCTCCAGAACTTGTCGCGGAACTTGTGTTCCTCCCGGATTATCGAGGTAAACCCTCGCTTTACCCTCATCTGTTATGGCCAGTGCCGGAAACTGTTCTCATGATTTTTGCTTGGTAAATTTAATATTTTTGTGAGTTTCATGAATACTTGATTCCAGGTCTACGCATCTTTACGGCTGGAATAACAATTGTTATAAAAATAAGACTCAAGGACTTATTAAGGCTGCATCAATAACGATCCGGAGCTTCTTCGGGTAATATTCCTTTTGGCCTGAATCTCAGCATCAGCACCAGAATAAGGCCCATCAGCACCATTCTCATATATGGTGCAACTTCCTGCAGATGCTGTCTCAAAGGATTGGATTCATCAAGAAAAACATTTATATGACTCACCAGCCAAAGCGCTGAAGGCTCTGCTTCTATCCAGACAAACCAGGTAATGAATGCACCAATGATTGCGCCTAAATTATTCCCGCTGCCGCCGATAATCACCATAACCCAAATCAGAAAGGTGAAACGCAGGGGTATATAGCTGCCCGGAGTGAACTGTCCATCAAGTGTGGTCAGCATTGCACCGGATATTCCGATTACTGCAGAACCGATGATAAAAACCTGTCGATGCCTGCTGGTTACGTCTTTCCCCATTGCAGCAGCAGCGGTTTCATTGTCACGAATGGCACGCATCATTCGACCCCAGGGCGAATTCAGGGCACGCGTGGCCAGACCCAAAATAATCAGTACTACCGCAAGAAACAATGCTGAATAGCAAAGTTTCACAAACACGCCTGCGCTTAACTGCATTGCCTCGTGCATTACGTTTGCACTGAGAGATTTGCCGTCTTCAGCAGTTCCGTAAAACCAATGCACGAGCTTAATAAACCATTCTGCCTGCTGAAGATCCACCTCATAAGGCACAGGACGTTTCAGTCCGGTCACGTTCTTTACACCACGGGACAGCCAATCCTCGTTTTTGAGGATTGAAATCATTATTTCTGAAATGCCGAGTGTCGCAATTGCAAAATAATCAGAGCGCAGTCCAAGTGCAATTCTTCCAATGAGCCAGGCTAAACCCGCTGCAGCCAGTCCACCTGCAAACCATGAAAGAATAATCGGCAGCCCCATTCCTCCCAAAAAACCTGTTTTTGCAGGATCAACAGCTTCAATTGCTGCAGTACCCTGTTCATAGAAAAACCGCATGAAGAGATAACCTGTCAGCACCACTGCAGTCATTCTCCATGACCTTATTTTGCCTTTAGCTGTTTTTTTCCATACAAGTACCCCTGCAACTATTGTCAGCAGCAATGAAATCAGTGCCGCAAAAAGTGAAGTACCACCGACAGACCAGGCTTTTGAGACCGGTGCATACGAAATAAGCAATGCCGTCAGACCTCCGATTGCAGTAGAAGCCATAACTCCGGCATTAAACAAGCCTGCAAAACCCCACTGCATGTTGAGACCCATTGACATTACTGCTGAAATCAGGCATAGATTAACTATAGCCAGTGCAACGTTCCATGATTGTCCAAAACCCACAATTGCAATCATCAGGGCCATAATGGAAAAACTGATTACGGCACGTCTGTTATTACTCACAGCACCCTCCCGCGTAATATTCCAGTCGGTCGTACAAGAAGCACAAGCACCAGAATGAAAAAAGATACCGCAAATTTGTATTCGGTAGTTAATAATTGTGCCAGTCCATCAGGCACAAAATCCCCTGGCGCAAGGTATTTAATAAACTTTTTAAAGGCATAGGTTGCAGTAATTTCAGAAAAAGCCACAATGTATCCGCCAAGAATTGCTCCCAGTGGCTGCCCTATTCCCCCGACTATAGCTGCCGCAAAAATGGGCAGTAGCAAATGAAAATAGACCATTGGTTTAAAACTTTTATCGAGCCCATAAAGAACTCCGGCTAACGTTGCCAGACTTGCGGCAATAATCCAGGTCACCAGTACAACCCGTTCCGGATTGATTCCGGAAAGCAATGCGAGGTCTTCGTTATCAGAAAAAGCCCGCATGGCTTTACCCGTACGTGTCCGCTGCAAAAACCAGAATAGTGCCAACTTGAGTTTGCTTTAGAGCCAGACCTTCACTCAATCCAGTCATTTTTTTGAAGACACCGGCTTTGATTAAAAATTTTTGACCGTCCCGGAAGATAATTTCGTCTGTACCAATCAGGATCCGGACCAAGCCGTTCAGCATAAACATCACACCGACGGATGCCACCACAAAAGTCACCGGTCGGCTTTTATGAATACGGTAAAAACTGAAAATTGAACGGTCAATTGCAACTGCAAGCAGTGCCGTGATGAGAATGGCAAAAGGCAGGGCAAGCAGTGCAGTTGGGAAAACTCCGCTTGAAATACCCATTGATTGGAACCACCAGGTAATGAAAATGGTGGCCATGCAGCCAAAGGCCATCATCTCACCGTGAGCGAAATTCGCAAAACGCAAAATACCGAAAACAAGTGTGACCCCAACTGCTCCAAGCGCCAATTGAGAACCATAGGATATTGCAGGTATCAAAACATAATTTGAAATCAACACAAGTGCATTTAACAAGTCAGTCGAATATTCCAACTATTATCCTCCCAAAAATGATTTCCGGACCTCTTCATTGGCCAGTAAAGCCTCTCCGGTGTCAGTAAATCGATTTTCACCTGTAACCAGAACAAACCCACGATCGGCAATATTCAAAGCTTGACGGGCATTTTGCTCTACCATCAGAATCGCGATTCCGGTAAGCTTGATTTCAATAATGCGGTCAAAGAGTTCATCCATCACAATTGGCGAAACTCCGGCAGTAGGCTCATCCAGCATCAAAACGGTAGGCTTTGTCATCAGAGCGCGTCCGACAGCAACCTGCTGTCGCTGTCCTCCAGAAAGTTCTCCGGCAATTTGCCTGCGTTTGGTTTTCAATACGGGAAATAATTCAAAAACCTGTTCCATAGTTTCTGTGATGTCATCCCGTCGCAGATAAGCGCCCATTTCCAGGTTTTCCTCAACAGTCATCGTAACAAATACATTTTGGTTTTGCGGCACAAATGCCATGCCTTTAGCTACTCTTTGCTGTGGAGACAGGGCAGAAATGTCCTGACCATCGAGCAATACACGTCCTTCACGCAGATCAAGCATACCCAGCAAAGCTTTCATAGCAGTTGATTTTCCGGCACCGTTAGGGCCGACTACTACCACAATCTCTCCCTGGTCAACTGAAACAGTACATTCCCTGATGATATCCGGTCCGCCATATCCACCGGTTAATTTTTCTCCAATTAAATAACTCATCCGGCCAGTACCTCACCCTTGTTTTTGAGCCCGGTTCCCAAATAAGCTTCTATGACGTCCTCATTGGACTTAATTTCATCTGCACTACCCTGAGCCAGTATTTTACCTTCCGCCATCACCACGACAGGATCACAGAGCCTGCTGATGAAATCCATATCATGTTCAATCATACAAAAAGTATATCCACGGTCACGGTTCATACTCAGAATTGCATCTCCAATTTCTCTGAGCAGTGTCCGGTTAACACCTGCACCGACTTCATCCAGCACAACAACTTTTGGCTCAACCATCATGGTCCGCCCAAGTTCAAGCAGTTTTTTCTGACCACCGGAAAGGTTTCCAGCCAGTTCAGCAGTCATATGCTTCATATTCAGGAAGGAAATTACATCCTCAGCTTTTTTCCTGATTTCAGTTTCCTGACGTACTACCTCTTTCCTGCGAAACCAGGCCCCAAGCAAAGATTCACCTGTCTGCATTGGTGGAACAAGCATCAGATTATCTAAAACGCTGAGAGTGTGGAATTCATGGGCAATCTGAAAGGTACGAAGAAGTCCCTTGGAAAACAATTCATGAGGCTTAAGACCGGTCACATCCTCACCATCTAAAAAAATACTGCCTTTGCTAGGAGCAATATTTCCGGCAATCAAATTAAAAAGGGTAGTTTTTCCAGCACCGTTTGGGCCGATCAAGCCGGTAATGGATCCCCGCTCAATCTTCATATCAACACCGTCAACAGCAGCTACACCGCCAAAGTGCTTAACAACATTTTGTACTGAAATCATGACAAATCTAATCTAAGCTTTACTTTCACAGACCACCCAATTCTGCAAATAAAATACTATAATGTCAAATTGAATCAAAGTTTAGTTTTGTATAATTTCAAATCAATCTACGGCTAATATAATCCACAATAAACTTGTCTTATTTTTGCGTTACATGACATAATCTAGCAGCACTTGATGGCAGGGTAGCTCAGTTGGTGAGAGCGCTGGATTCATAACCCAGAGGTCGGCAGTTCAAATCTGCCTCCTGCTACCAGTGTTAAGATAGTTTTATCGACCCAGCAATTGGGGGATAAACAGTAGATCCTCATAGATATCCATGGTTCCGTGTTCTGGTTATGCTTCTAGATTTTCATTATTCTTCCTTATCCAGCAACTCAATATCCAAGACCACTTCCTGATTTCCTGAAAACAATATAATCTCCGCTGACTTTTCTTAATAAGTTGATATTTTTAAATTTTACAAACAATTTACTCAGATATACTAAGAGAAACCTTTATACTTGCAAATGAAATTTTCATCTATCTTCCAGGCAAACTTCCCTTTTAGTCCTTTACGTTTTCCTTTTTTTTATGGGTGGTGCATTGTTATCTTCACAACCCTGGGTATGATTTCTAGCATACCCGGACAGACAATGGGTGTTGGAGTTTACACAGATTTTCTCATACAAAACAGTCACCTAACTCGTATGCAAATCAGCATGGCCTATATGACTGGAACTATATTAAGCAGTCTGCTTCTTCCCCTTGCAGGACGCTATTATGACCTTGTTGGTGGACGGATAATGATTGTTTTTGCAGGAATTGGAATGGGAATTTCGCTGCTTTTGTTTGCTGAGTCATTAACCATCATTCACCTCGTACATTCATTGCTTCCAAACATTTCAATATTAACAAGCGAACTTCTAGTGATCACTGTGATTTTTCTTTTACTGAGACAATTTGGACAGGGAATCATGGCCATGGTTAGCCGTAATACCTTGGCTAAATGGTTTGAACGCAGACGAGGCATGGTCAGTGGTATCAGTGGCATCTTTGTAGCCTTCAGCTTTTCTGGTGCACCGCTTTTCATGAATATTATTATTGAAGATTACGGTTATTCTGGCAGTATGATACTCATGGCCATTATTTTCGGATTCGGCATGGCCTTTATAGGCTGGTTGTTTTTTCGTGACAAACCGGAAGATTGTGGACTGCTCATGGATGGGGATAAAATAACATCTCTGGTCACAACAAACTTGTTTCCCGAACCAGAAACAACACTTAAAGAGGCGTTAAGAACCTACAATTTCTGGATATTCTGCCTTGGTTTATGCTCTGCGGCTGTGATAGTCACCGGTCTCACCTTTCATATCAGTTCAATAGGAGCACTTGCCGGACTGTCAAGAATGGAAGCCTATGGATTATTTCTTCCTATGTCTGTAATCAGTGTGATAAGCCACTTTTTTGCAGGCTGGGCCAGTGACAGAATGCCTCTTAAGTATCTTCTTATGATTCTGCTTGCCGGGCTTGCTGTAGGCAGTCTTGGAATACTAAATTTGGAATCGTTCTGGTTCAGACTCATGTTAATTATTGGTTTTGGAGTGCAGGGAGGAATTTGGGGCTGCCTGACCATCGTTGCCTGGCCGCGATTCTATGGACGCAAGCACCTTGGGGCAATCAGTGGAGCATTTATGGGGGCTCAAGTTTTCGCCAGTGCGATTGGGCCGCCTATATTTGGTTTGTCGGAAAGCTTAAATGGTGACTATTCTTCAGCCGCCTGGATTTCAGTAGCCTTAAATTTGCTGTTGCTGCTTGGAACTGTACGGGCTGTCAGCTACTATCGTCCATTGCCTTAACCATATTTTTATTTGCTCAAGCTGAACACCATAACAATTCGTTGGATCATACTAAATTCTATTTATAAGGTCGGTAAACATACAGTCACATTTAAATTCACAGTTCCTTAAATGTTGTTTAACAAAGTATCCTGAAAGACCTTAACACTCTTCAAAGTCTGTAATTAATTTCCACAAGTCTGATTTTCAAAACTGACTTTGTTTTTGGTCAGAATTCTTCTTTTCTCGCCTCGGGGCTGCCTTAATCAGCTTGGACAATAATATCAAATCGTTTTTCAATTCTTTAATTGATGGTCGTACTTTCGGTTTAGTTTTGTTTTCAGCATCTTTATTATTAGTTGTTATATCTGAAGCATATACCCCATCATCTGTTGAAGAAACCCCGGAAAGGTACTTTTTAAAACTCTGAATAACAACAACTTGATTTTTAGCCTTTTCAGGTACAGGCATCGATTGGTTACTGAAAATTTCTTCCTGCTCTTCAGCCGGTTCAGTTGACAAAAATCCAGGCAGATTTGTGCTTTCTGCCGCCTCTTCTGAAGGCTCTTCGGCCTTATTATCAACAGATTCTTCTTCTAACATTTGTTCATCAACATTTAATGTTGGAACATCTTCAAGAGCAGATATCACATTTATTTCATCTTGATTTGGCTCATTTGACATTATTTCAGACTCATCATTTGCTTCTTTTGCCTCTCCATCCCGGTTGGCTACCGAAACATCAATTAAATCCTCATTTAACTCTTCAACTTTTGGCTCTGAGGCCACATTTCCGGTCAAACCTGTTTCCTCTGCAGGTGTTGAAGGATTTACCGGAACATCTTCCGGTTGAGTTTTTAATGCCTCAGTCTGTTTGAAAAACTCAGTAAAAGCGTTATATGACTGAGATGATTTTTCCTTGACAGGTGCTGGAACCTGACTGTATTCCTGACTTTCTTTTTCACGAACTTTTACAATATTTTCAGTTGACTCATTCGAACCTTGAAAATAAGTTCCCACTTCTTCTTCAACAGTCTCTTTTGACTCTTCTTCTGCAATAATAGACTCTTCTTCTACAATAATAGACTCTTCTTCTACATCAAATTCAGTCACTTTTTCAATGTATTCTGGAGAATAATCTTCTTCTTGCTTTGCTTCATGTGACTTTGAAAACACATTCTCGTGTAAACCAACCTCTTGCTCTGCTACTTGCACAAACTCAGTTAGCTCTTGTTCTTCAGGAATATCAGTTTCAGGATTTTCTTTTTCAAGAGGTTCTGCATAGGTTGTCTCACGGATAAAATCTTTTAACGGTTCCTCTTCTGAATGTTCTGTATCCACGTCTTCTACCGGACAATCAGTTTCCTGAACTTCTTCTGCGAGAAGTTCTGCATTTACTGTTTCACTAACATAATTTTCTTCTTCAGTTGCATTTGATAAGTTATGCTCTCCATCAGCAATTATATTTTCCGAATTTGTCCGTGATTCATCAAGCAGATGAGCATAACGCTGTGTCATTAGAGGCGATTTCTGCGTTAACAGAGACTGCAGGGTTTCAAGATCCACCTTTCCACTGGATACCAGCATGGAGGCATATACATGTCTCAGACCCTGTAAAATACGAAAATCATCCGGCAGTCCAGCTTTTTTCCTGATCCTCAGCAATGGTCGTTTGCACTCAGTGCGTTTTTTACCACCACGTCCGGGAAAGACAAACTTGCTGCCGTTTTCAGTGTGAGCGTGTTCAACCAGTACCTTTTCAGCCATCTCATTCAAAGGAATTGTCGGTTGGTCTCCTTTTTTGTCGGATTTGACGGTGATGGTTTTGTTGTAAAAGTCAATATCACCCCAGTTTAGATTAAACAGTTCACCACGCCTCATTCCGGTATAGAGCGCAAGACGCACCAGATTACTGACTTGAATATCCGATTCTTCTTCCAATACCTGCATCAATTTCTGCAATTGAGCATTAGTCAATTCCTCGGTTTTATAATTTTCAACCTTGGGCATTTGAATCTTAAAACTCAGTCCGGAGCACAAATTATTTTTGGCCGCAAAGTTTGCAAGACGCCTGAGCAGTTCAAGGACGTGACGGATAGTGGCCGGTTTTAGTTCTCTGTTTTGGAGATTGTGCTTAAATCTCTCTATATCGTCCTGAGTGACACATGAAGGGGTAATATTCGCAAATTCCTTTTCAAGGTAGTTCTTGAAGCGGTAAATGTCATTTGCACGGCCTTTGAGCTTGTTTCGTAAACGCAAATACTCAGAAAATATTTTAGAAAACGTCCAGTCCTGCTGCGAAAGCAAATCTGAATTTGACTGCAGTTCGTTTCCTGCAGCACTAGTTCCTGACATCCTTTCAGTCCTCAATTGGTAGGCTTTTTCCGCATTCCATCCCTGATTGCTGCGTCCGGCCTTTTCTTCAACACTTTTTCCATTACGTTTGTAACGGATAAAAAATGATTGATCCTGATTTGCAAGCTTAACAAAATACACTCCACTGTACTCTGTACTGACCCTTATTTGTCTTGGCATAATAGTCTCCGATTATAAATATCCTTACAGTCACGAGTTTTGTCGTGTCATCCAAAATATATGAGGTAATATTGTACGATATCAGTATTTTATTTACTTTCACTCCGGTCGAAATGACAAACAGTAGTACACAATATCAGTATCCTACGATAACTCATGACTAACGATTAATAATTGCAGTTAGCAAAAATTTTTCCCCCAACGTTCTAAGGTTGAAAACAGAAAATTATAAATAATAAAAGGACTCATTTAAACTGTGTTTCTTAAACAAACTACTAAAATTAAAGATTATTTTTAAATAACTATGCATAATTCGTGTCAAACATATCCGCAATTATTTAACCCCGCAGTCTAAAAATTATTATTGAATTATATTAAGTATTATCAGTGTGTTATAAAAAAAATTAAATTACTAAATTATTTTTGTTTTATGCCATATTTCAACTGAAAAGATCTGATTTATTTTTCTGTCTTTATATTTACGCCAGTTGAGTTTATCGTGTCTTACCGACTTTTGAATTTCACAAACAAATATTTAATCAGCTGGAGGGAAAAACAAATGAGTAAACCAATTTCAATTCTGGGGATTTTTGTGGCAGACCTGACGTTTCGTACTGACCGTATGCCTCTAAAAGGGGAAACCTTTATCGGAAATTCATTCAAACTAGGTCCGGGCGGAAAGGGTTCAAATCAGGCTGTAGCAACTCGTAGAGCCGGTGCTGATACAATCTTCATCACCAAGATTGGAAAAGATACATTTGGTGAAATGGCAATGAAACTCTATGCCGATGAAGGTATCAATGCAGAATATGTCTGGGAAATTCCAGACATGGCGACAGGCGCCGCTTCAATTGTGGTCAATGAAGAAACCAGTGATAATGTGATTATAGTCGTTCCCGGAGCCGCTGATGCCATGGTTCCGGATGATTTGGATGCCGCTGAGGCTGGAATTGCAAAGTGTGCTTTTTTCCTGGCCTCGCTTGAAGTACCGATTCCTGTCATGCAGCGCGGTTTGGAAGTAGCAATAAGAAACGGAGTTCCCACAATCTTAAATCCTGCACCAGCAGCAATACTCCCGGATGACGTCTATGGACTCACTGATTATTTTACTCCAAACGAAACTGAAGCAGCCATGCTGGCCGGAATACCTGTTGAATCAGTAGATGATGCTCAAAAAGCTGCAAAAATATTTATGGAACGAGGAGTTAAAACCGCAGTAATCACACTGGGTGAACTTGGAGTTTATGTACGTAATTCTGAAATCAGTCAGCACGTACCTGCTTTTGACATGGGAGAAAATGTAATTGAAACGACTGGAGCAGGAGATGCCTTTAACGGCGGCTTTGCCCATGCCCTGGCAGAAGGAATGCCACTGTTAGAAGCAGTACGCTTTGGTTCTGCAACTGCTGCCATTTCCGTGACACGCCTTGGAACTGCTCCGTCTATGCCTTTTAACAATGAAATCCTGGACTTACTCAATAAATAAAAGGAGAAATTATGCGTTATCAAGTCAAACTTACAAAATCAGAGGAAGGTGTTGCTGTTTCATGTCCTGGATTACCAGGATGTTGGTCACAGGGTGCAACAGAAGAAGAAGATTTGGAAAACATTCAGGATGCTATTGTGGACTATTTATCAGTAGTTGATGAACTTACTCAAGAAAGTGAAACACGTTACGTGGAAGTTGCGAGAGATGCCAAAACTTTCGGGAGTATCTCACAAAAGAGCGATTAAAGCCGTGGAAAAAGCAGGGTTTTCGTGTAGTGAGACAATGAAAACATGTAACGATGACAAATGGAGAACGAATTTTGATCATTCCGCGGGCAAATCCTATCAACGCCTTTACTATGGCTGGAATTGTGAAGGATGCAGGCTTAACCATTGAAGAGTTTAAAAAATAAATTTAAGGATTATTTTGACCGACTACAAACACACGAGAAATCCCGGTATAGCGTTTAATTCAGACTGGCTGGACAGTATTCAGATGAACCGAAGTGCAATCGAACGCCGTTGTGCAACCTTGACGAAACGTCGCAGCATCAAAAAAGAATGGCAGGCCGCGTGGCTGCTGAAAAGTTTACGCTGCATGGACCTCACCACTCTTTCCAGTGATGACACACCTGATCGTGTAAACCGTCTTTGCGCCAAAGCGCGTCAACCGCTGCGTCCGGAACTGATTGAAAATTTATGTCTAAACGGACTTAAACCGCGTGTAGGAGCAGTCTGTGTTTATCATGCTTATGTGGAAACTGCAGTAAATGCCCTGAAAAATTCCGGTATTCCGGTTGCCGCAGTTTCGACAGGATTTCCACATGGACTTAATTCCATGCCCCGACGCATTGAAGAAATCAAAGATTCTGTAGCTGCTGGTGCTAAAGAAATTGACATTGTAATTACCCGATCACATGTGTTTGCAGGAGATTGGCAAGCTCTTTACAATGAAATTTCTGCATTCCGCAAGGCATGCGGGGAATCACATTTGAAAACTATTTTGGGAACCGGTGAACTCGGAAACTTCCGTAATGTAGCCAAAGCAAGTTTAGTTTGCATGATGGCTGGAGCTGACTTCATCAAGACCTCCACTGGGAAAGAAAGTATCAATGCTACACTTCCTGTGAGTTTGGTGATGATTCGTATGATTCGCGAATATCTGGAAATCACCGGATCATACGTTGGATTCAAGCCTGCGGGGGGTATCCGCAATGCCAAACAATCATTGGAGTGGCTAATTTTAATGAAGGAAGAACTTGGGAATAAATGGCTGGAACCGGATCTATTTCGTTTTGGTGCCAGCGGTTTACTGACTGATATTGAACGGCAGCTTGAGCATTTCGTTACCGGACGTTATTCTGCGGCGCATAGACAGCCCACAGCTTGAACTGACAATGTAGTGCAAAATATTTTTGAAGGATTAGCATGATAAGCAGGTTTGTTTTGATAATTTACTCGTTACAAAGTGGAGTCCCGGAACGATGAATTAAAAATATTATAAAATTCAGTGTTTTATAAAAAACCAAGCAACCCAATGAAGGTATGTCATGACTGGTGAATTAAAACAAGAAGATTTGGAGCAAGTCCAAAAACTGTGCAAGGAAGCGGGAATTGTTCCCGTTATCAATCCCGCAAATGAGGATTTGCGAATGAAGGAATTGAAGCGTCTGGGGATGCTGGAAAAGGATTTGGAGAAAGACCGACGCTACTCCTCGCTAACCGAAGTGGTAACCTACCTGACCGGATGTACACACTGTTTCATTAACATTTTGGGTTCGACGGTTCAACGCTGTAAAGTCGCCTACGGGTTCAGCAAGGAAGAAGCAGAAAGTGCACCGCGGGACATGCCCAGAGATTTTTCAATTTGCCAGTTCAGCTTGAACAACCCCCATCAACCCCTGATCATTGAAGATCTCTTGGAAGACGAGCGTACTAAGCCGATAGTTAGCCTCCCGGATTACCCGCCGATACGCTTTTACGCCGGGTCACCACTGATCAGTTCACGGGGGTTTTCAATGGGAACGCTGTGCGTGGTGGATGGAGTTTCAAAATCCTTGAAACACAATCAAATTGAAGGCTTACGCCTCCTCGCTGATCAGATCGTGTCGTTGATTGAAAGCGAACATGATGCGAAGCAGCCTAAGGAGTCCGAAACGAAAACTGATGGAGAACCTGCTGAAACCTCCGGACGTTACTACTCTTCAGCCACGATCCTGTTTGCAGATATTGTGGGATTCACCTCGGAGAGTTGCTGGCGACCTTGGATACGTTTTTCCGGGGCTTTGACAAGATTGTTGAAAAGCACAAGATTCGCAAGGTCAAAACCATAGGGGACGCCTACATGTGTGTAGGGGGGATTTCGGAACAGCGAAACTCCCATGCTAAAAACGTCTGCGTGGCAGCGTTGGACATGCTGCGGTTTGTGGAGGGCGTGAATCTACAGCAAGAAGTCCTTGGCAATGAACGCTGGGAACTGCGCATCGGTATCCATTCCGGACCGTTGATTGCGGGTACCTCTGGCAACGCCTTCGACATTTGGGGTGATGCGGTCAACATTGCCTCCCGCATGGAAAGCAGCAGCGAACCGGGGAAAGTTCACATTTCCGAGAAAACCAAGGATTATCTGGAAGGGGTCGGTCAACTGACTTCTCGGGGAGAAATCAAGCTCAAGGGCAAGGGGGTCTGGAGTACCTTTTTTCTGGAATCACTCAATTCATAAAAGATGCTCTCGCAAGGATCAAATCGGTGCTGATTTTCTCGTTCCATTGCAGAGCCTCTGAACGAATATTTGACTGCATTCTGTCGCAGAATTGTGCAACATATTTTTTATAATAACACAGAAAATAAATGAAAATAATTGAAATATTCGAAACAATGGAATACAGTCCTGCACCTGAAAATCCAGCTTTGGCACTTGATTGGCTCAAAGAGCATAAATCTAAATTTGGGCTTTTTATCAATGGGAAATGGTGCAAAGCAAAGTCCGGCAAAGTTTTCAGCACAGACAATCCGGCAAGTGGCAAAAAACTGGCCTCGATTTCTGAAGCAGGAAAAAGCGACGTAGATTCAGCCGTGAGAGCGGCAAAACTAGCATTTCCAAAGTGGAAAGCCCTTTCCGGACATGAGCGTGCCCGCTATTTATATGCTCTCGCCAGACAGTTGCAAAAACACTCACGGCTATTTGCTGTCCTTGAAACTATGGATAACGGAAAAACGATTCGCGAAACCCGTGACATCGACATTCCGCTCGTAATCCGCCACTTTTATCATCACTCAGGCTGGGCACAACTGCTGGAAAGCGAGTTTCCGGAACACATGGCTATAGGACCAATAGGCCAAATAATTCCCTGGAATTTCCCTTTGCTGATGCTTTCATGGAAAGTAGCGCCAGCTTTGGCTGCCGGCAATACTGTAGTTTTAAAGCCCGCAGAATACACTTCGCTGACCGCACTCCTTTTTGCAGAAATTTGCTCGCAAGTAGGCTTGCCGCCTGGAGTTTTTAATCTCGTGACTGGTCCCGGCCAAACCGGATCCTTAATGGTAAATCATTCTGATTTGAAAAAAATCGCTTTCACCGGATCGACTGATGTTGGAAGGTTAATTCGTGAAGCTACTGCTGATACTGATAAAAAACTGACACTTGAACTAGGTGGTAAATCTCCGTTCATTATTTTTGAAGATGCTGATCTGGACAGCGCAATTGAAGGTCTGGTGGACGCAATTTGGTTTAATCAGGGACAGGTCTGCTGTGCGGGATCGCGTTTGCTGGTGCAGGAAAGCGTTGCTGAAAAAGTGATTGATCGCTTGAAGAGGCGTATGGCAAAACTGAGGGTCGGAGATCCGCTGGACAAAAGCATGGACATGGGAGCAATCATCGCTCCAATTCAAAAGGAACGTATCCAGAACCTGGTCGACCAAGGCAAAAAGGAAGGTGCTGCAATCTGGCAATGGGAAGGTAAATTACCTCAAAATGCAGAAAAAAAAGGTGACGGTTGCTATTTTCCACCTACGCTTTTCACAAATGTTTCACCAGCATCGATTATTGCCCAAACTGAAATTTTCGGTCCGGTGCTGGTTTCAATGACTTTCCGCACCACGGATGAAGCAGTGATGCTGGCCAATAACAGTGCTTACGGATTAGCCGCCAGTGTCTGGAGCGAAAATATCAATCAGGCTTTGCACGTCGCTCCGAAACTAAAAGCCGGTGTGGTCTGGATTAACTGTACAAATCAGTTCGACGCATCTGTTGGATTCGGCGGTTACCGCGAAAGCGGATACGGCCGCGAAGGGGGACATGAGGGTATGTTTGAGTACCTCAAGCCAAAAGAATCCGGAATTTCGAAAAATCAATTTCGAATTTCGGTAGCAAAAGTTAAAGCATCTGCAACTACTGCTTTATCACTGGATCGTACTGCCAAGCTTTACATCGGAGGGAAACAGGCTCGTCCGGATTCCGGTTATTCGCTAAACGTTGTCAATGCTGACGGTTCACTAGCAGGAGAAATCGGCGACGGCAACCGCAAAGACATCCGGAATGCCGTAGAAGCTGCCCACAAAGCGTCCGGATGGCAAAGCAGCACTCCTCACTTGCGGGCACAAATTCTATATTTTCTGGCAGAAAACCTTGAAACACGGGCTGTAGAATTTAAAAACAGAATTACTCAGCTAACGGGCGTCACCGAAAAACAGGCCGCGCTTGAAGTAAAAACTGCCGTGAGCAGGATTTTTACTTATGCGGCTTTAGCTGATAAGCACGAGGGACTGATTCATCAACCGCCGATGCGAGGACTCGCTTTAGCCCTGAATGAACCGATCGGTGTGCTGGGACTTGTCTGTCCGGATGAAGCTCCGCTTTTGAGTATGCTGTCAATGCTTTTACCGGCAATCGCAATGGGGAATTCTGTTGTGCTTGTGCCGTCGCGTCCATTTGCTTTGGTTGCCACAGATTTTTATCAGGTTCTGGAAACCTCAGATGTCCCTTCCGGAGTAGTCAATATTGTAACCGGAGATTCTGCAAAGCTCGGTACCGTTCTGGCTAAACATGATGATGTAGCAGGATTATGGGTGGCAGGAACTAAAACTGAGTGTACGGAGGCTTGTAAACTAAGTACCGGCAACATGAAGATCATCTGGACCAATAACGGAAAACAACTTGACTGGTTTGATAATCAGCAGTCAGAAGGACGCGAATGGATGCGGCGCGCATCTCAAGTTAAGAATGTCTGGATTCCGTATGGAGAGTGAAAGTTATGCGAGGATATTTCGGTGTAGGAATTGAACAATCAAGCAAACCGATGAATGCAGGGAACCTGTTTCGCACGGCTCATGCTTTTGGAGCGAGCTTTCTGTTTACTGTCAATACCGAATATTCCGTCACCAAGGCAAAATCCGATACTTCTGCAGCACCACGGAACATTCCCTGGTATGATTTCGATTCTGCTGAAGATTTAAAACTTCCCGGAGGCTGTGTTCTGGTAGGTATTGAGTTCCTTGAAGATGCTGTAGAATTGCCAGTTTTTCGGCACCCACCAAATGCCGCATACATTTTGGGCCCCGAAATGGGAAATTTAAGTCCGGAAATATTACAGCGCTGCCGGCATGTCATAAAAATCCCCACCAGTTTCAGTCTTAATGTAGCCACAACCGGTGCGATTATACTCTATGACCGTATCCGTACTCTGGGGAAATATGGGGAGCGTCCGGTAAGCCCCTCAGGAGACCCCTTGCCGCCACTGGAACATGTTCATGGTGGACCAATCAGGCGTAAGACTAAAAACAAAGCTTAGAAGACGTCTGACGCACAATTCCATATTAATGATTTTTTCTTAATCAGACAGTCCCCATTATTTTTTTACAAAATAAACTACTGCGAAAATAAATGTATTGACAGAATGCGGGTTTAGCATCTAGAATGATTGATAAGATGAGGCGAGAGTAGCTCAGTTGGTAGAGCATCAGCCTTCCAAGCTGAGGGTCGCCGGTTCGAACCCGGTCTCTCGCTCCAGAAATCGATTTCTTTCATTATTCCTCTTGTAGCGGGGTGGAGCAGTCAGGTAGCTCGTCGGGCTCATAACCCGAAGGTCGAAGGTTCAAATCCTTCCCCCGCCACCATTACTTACGGGCTATGTGACTTACCTGTAAACTGCTTGGTGTCCATATAGGTGTCCATCATTCCAATGTCTATGCACTTATTTTAGCAGAAATATCCTTAGTATCTGATTCTGTCTTTCTCTCAATCCACCGCATTCCTTTTAAATCTTCTTCATCAACTAGATTATATCTTAAGAACATACTCATTGTTTTGTGGCCAGAGGCTTTCATGATTACTGTGGGGCTGTTTCCTGCTTTGCGTAAATTGGATATTGCAACATGCCTGAAGTCATGAAACACAAAATCGTCCAATCCTGCCTTTTTCCTTGCAGACTTCCAAGATTTTCTGAAATCATTAAACTGTTCAAACTGCTCATTAACTCTGCGCAAAAATACTCTGTTAGATTGAAATGAGCGTGGTAATGAGGAAAGCATCTTTCTTACCTCAGGGTGTATTGGTATACTTCGACCTTCTATACCACCTTTTGTCCTAGACGCTGCCAAACGAATAAATCCTGCTTTAATGTCAATTTCTTTCCATGTCAATCGTATAATCTCATCTTTTCTCATAGGTTCATAATAAGCCATTGTCAAAACAGGCTTGATATGTTCATCAGCACATTCCATCAAACGCAAATAATCATCATGCGAAATACTTAACATCCTTGAATTACTTAATTTTGGCATTGAAGCATCCATGATCGGATTTGTTTCAATTTTGTTATAACGTACTGCAGTATTTAGCATTGATTTAAGTGAACTAATTTCTTTGTGTATCGTTGCTGTTGCAATGTTATTCTGCTTTTTCCATGGGGAAGAATCTTGGCTTCTTGAAACAGAATATTGCCTAATTTGTTCTAGTGACAACTCAGAAACTTTTAATTTTTCACCGATTTTATAAACAGGATTTCCTAGACGACCTTTGATAGTATTGTATGATGAAAGACTTATCACTTCTGGCAAATCAAGATACCACTTGTATATTTCTCCCAGTGAAATCATATAACTTTTATTCTTCTTTATATGATTACCCTCAGCTTTGGCTGTTTGTATCTCTCTTAGACGATTCTCTGCAGCCTGCTTGCTCCTACCGATTCTTTCTCTGCTACGTTTACCGTTGATGTAGTAATCAATCCAATAATTCTTTGAATCTGATTTCTGCACGTGGTTACCACATTTACAGATTTTACGCTTAACACTCCCCCTAACTTTACACTTTGGACATTCAACTAAGATACCCATATTCATCTCCTCGTTTTTAAGTGTTCGTTGATAATTTCTTGTGATTGAGATTTATTTCCCAGTGCACAAAAGGATGCTATGTATTCATCTAGCCCCTTAAGTTCAGGACTTCCGTGCA
>JYMV01010696.1_pt1 | contig 21608 bp, 19 predicted proteins | sample 338911 | NCBI WGS metagenome assembly JYMV01 (sample SAMN03354496, study PRJNA234377) | hydrothermal vent metagenome | biome: Deep sea; feature: Hydrothermal plumes at the Eastern Lau Spreading Center, Western Pacific Ocean; material: Seawater | place: Tonga | collected 2009 | depth 2000 m m
AGTGTGTTTTTGGGTGTCTTTTTGTGAATTTAGAGAGGTTTTTGAATATAAAAAGTAAAACTCTTATGTTGATATTATTCCAAGTCATTTGGGATGCCGAATTTGAAAAACCACGCACAATTTTAAGTTAGAAACGTGTGCCATAGGGCTGATTTGCTTTTATTTAGGAGGTTATCTTAGTAAAATGCATCCGAGTCAGTCATACAATTTTTTAAAACGACATATGGTCGTGGGGATAGTAGTGTTTATTACTATTCTGGGATTAGCGTGGATTCAAGGAGGGCAAGGAGATCCTAAGTTGGATGAGGCAGACACGATTGCGATTACGAAGGCGAGTTTTCTATTTCAATTCGCAAAATCGAATGACTGGCCTCAAGCGACTAAGGTGGGGGCGTTTAAAATTGGAATTCAAGGTAATAGAGCTCTATATAATTATTTAGTTGAGAAATATTCGAGTCAATCGATAGGTAGTCAAATGCTTGAGATGGTTTGGTATGATGAAGAAGAGGTAGGGGAATTCGTCCACATTTTATACACTGAATCGGAAGGTGAATTGCTGGCGGAGATAATTTCATCTACAGAAAACAAGCCTATTATGGTTGTGACTTCAGTTAGCGAAGATGTTCAAATGCCTGATGGTGCAGTTATGAATTTCGTGATTCAAGCGAATAGAATTAGGTACGAGTTGGATATGGAAAATGCCCTATCCAGAGGTTTGATAGTGGGAAATCGAATTTTATCATGGGCTGTAAGGAAATGAATACATTCATGAAAATCTTCCTATTGATTTCGACCATTCTATTTTCGATGTCTACGTTCGCTCAATCTAATGTCGATGCGGCAATTTCATTAGCCGAAGAGGGAGCGTTTAGGAAGGCAATTGCTATGATAGAGCCTCTTTTAAATGGAGTGGCGAAAAATGACGCACGGGCTTGGTATGTAGCAGGTTACTCACATAAAGAACGATACAAGGAATTTGCGTTTAAGGGAACTTCTACTTCGCCTCAAGCGCGGAGTGAAAGGTCGCAAGCGGTAAAGCAATTGACGCACGCCCTCAAGCTCGATAAACAAGATCATTACTTAGTTGAGGGTGAGATTTCACAACTTTCAAACGAAGCTCTGGGTTATTTAGCTAAAACCTACATGAACGACGCCGTAAGGGGGATTAAAGGATTTCAGGAAGGAAATGACGATGATGTTTTGGCATATTTTCATGAATTCACAAAAATAAGAGGCCAACTAAACTCGGCTGAGAATTGGATTTCTGAAGAAGTGGAAATCGAAAAGAATCTCGCGAAGGCGAACAGAATCCTTCTGGAGTCGGCTTCTAAACCCGAAGTATCTGAGTTGTTTGAGAGAGTGGTAGGTCACTATATGAGGGCAATAGAGCTTGATGGAAACGATTATGCGTCAAGATATAATTTGGCAATAAACCTCTATAATATGGGGGTAAGACAGCTCAAATCAATTGATCACACAACCTCTATGTTTGAATTGATGGAAATTCAAGATGTTTGTGTTGCTCTATTTCAAAGGTCCTTAGATCCTATGCTTGCTGCTCACAAAATGGATCCACATAGACTTGAAACGCTCAAAGGTCTAATGACAATTTATAAAGCACTTAGTGAGGATTCCGAGAGTGAAAAGTATAAGCAGTCGCTAGGGCAAGAGTTAGAATTACGTGGAGGAAAGTCGGATAATTAGATGGGTGATTCTCAAGTAAAACCAAGATTTAGATTCACCATAGGATGGCGAATGGCAATTGGGTTTGCTGTCTTTACACTTGCTGTTAGTGCGCTCTTTTTACGAACAAGGACGATGCTTGGTGAGAGCCGCCTTTTAGGAGATAATATCGATAAAGTTTTAGTGCCGAGTATAGGGGCACTGGAGGATTTGGATAGATCTGTGGGTGAATCTAGGGTGATGGTAAAGCATTGGCTAACAGTCCAAAGTCGTCCGGATGATCCAGAGAAAAGAGGGTTAATTAATCTTATCGATGTTGTAATTCCTGATCAGTATAACACGCTCAAGCAAATGGAGAACGCTTGGGATGTAGACGCAAAAATTCAGCTTGACAGTCTTCAGCGGGACATAGACTACCTATTCATTGCGTATGCAGAAATCATGCGCCTACTCCCCGATTTTTCTAGCTATGACGACCCGATAGCGATGATGGATGCGGAGTATTATGCTCTTGATGGCTCAAGCCTTCCTCTCTTTACGGATCGTATTCGCACGAGATTGGATAGGCTATCTGCAGCCCAAACCTCTTCCCTTCGTTCCTCCACCGGCCGAATGGAACGCTTAGGAGACGACCTCAATTCATACGCGGGATCTGTGGCGCTTTTTGTATTAATCTTGGGAATAATTGTGGGCTTTGCAGTTACTAGATCGATTCTAGTTCCTGTAAGACAGCTTAAGCGGGCGGTTCTTTATATGGGTCAAGGAAAAGAACCCGATGGTCCTGTTCCGGTAACTCCTGATGAAATTGGGGATATGGCGATTGCGGTAAATAGACTTGCCGAAGGGCTTCATAAAACCCGCGTTTTTTCGCAAGATGTCGGTTCTGGAGATTTCACATCTACCTACAACCCACTTAGTGATGACGATGCACTCGGGCATGCTTTACTTAGTATGCGAGACGATTTGGCAACCACAGAAAGAGAGCTTGAGTTGAAAGTCGATAATAGGACAGCTGAAATGTCTAAACAGAAACAAATTGCCGAAGATCTATACGCCGATTTGCGAGACAGTATTAACTATGCTCTTCGGATTCAAGAGGCTATTCTTCCTACTGAACGTGAAGTTTCAGAGGTTTTCGATAATGCCTCAGTCTTTTATCGACCTAGAGATATCGTAAGTGGTGATTTCTACTTCTTCCGTTCCGTAGGTCGAATCCGCTTACTTGCCGCCGTCGATTGCACAGGCCATGGGGTCCCAGGAGCATTCATGTCTCTCGTGGGTTATAACGCTCTAAATCATATCACTAAGGTTTACACAAAACCCTGTAAAGTACTGGATAAACTCAATTCTGCAGCTTTAGATGTTTTAAGAACGGAAAATTCTCCTACTCACCTTCAAGACGGGATGGACCTTGTGTTAATCGCTGTAGATATGGAGAAGATGGAGCTTCAATACGCCGGGGCTAACAACCCTCTTTATGTTGTTCGCAATGGAGAACTCCATGAAATGAAATCGGATAAGTTCGCAATCGCATCTTTCGAACCCGATTCTCAATCTTACACTGAAAAAAGCTTTGCTCTAGAAGAGGGGGACACGATTTTTGCTTCGACGGACGGGTTTGTAGATCAATTCGGTGGTCCAGCGGGGAAGAAATTTATGCGCAGAAGATTTAGAGAATTAATGATAAAGGTCGCAGGGATGCCGATATCTGAGCATAAAGCTGAATTAGGGAGGGTTTTCGATTCATGGAAGGCTTCTGAAGACCAAGTAGATGATGTTCTTGTGGTGAGCATTAGAATTTAACCTCGATTCAAGCGAAATGAAATCACCAGGTAATTTACTAGCTTCATTTAGTACCAATACTTGGGAGTTCTTGCGCTCGGACAGAGCGATATTAGTGTGGGCTAGTTTGGTGGGGGTGCTCTCTGGCCTAGTGGCGGTGCTTTTGAAGAATGGTGTGAGTCTTATTAGATCTGGGATTTTTTCAGCCCAAACCCTTTTCGGCAACAATTTCATAGTCGGTTTTGGCCCCCTAATAGGCTTACTCCTCACAGCTTGGTTCGTGAAGAAAGTACTTAAAGGAGATCACCCGGGAGGTGGTATTCCTGCAACTCTTCACGCTCTTTCTACTCGAAGAGGCGTCCTAAAGAGAACGTGGCTTTTCGCTCCTGTAGTAACGAGTATTCTGTCTGTAGGTTTTGGTGGTTCAGGTGGACTTGAGGCCCCAGCAGTCCAAGCCGGGGCTACTATAGGTTCAGAGATAGCCTCTAAAACAAATAGGAATTTCCATAGACGACGACTCTTAATTGCGTGCGCCGCAGCGGCTTCTCTTGCAGCGATGTTTAAAGCGCCGGTTGCAGCCTTGATTTTCGCTGTAGAAGTGATCATGATCGACCTTACAGCTGCTAGTCTTGTCCCGTTAATTTTTGCTTCTCTCGCCTCCCTTCTCACGGCCTATTTTTTGATTGAGGGCGAGGATATTCTAACCGTAACCGATCTTGCTCCATTCGCCGTATCCCGACTTCCTTTTTACATCATTCTGGGTTTACTTGCCGGCCTCGGATCCGTTATTTTCACTCGTTTTTATATCGGTTCGTCCAGATTCGTCTCTCGATTTAAGCAACCCCTTACCCGAATTCTCATCGCCGGCACCATTGTGGGTTGGGCCGTTGCAAGCTTCCCCTCTCTTTATGGCGAAGGATACGAGGTCGTGAATTCGTTATTTATGGGATACTCCCATGATTTGGCGAACGAACTCACCCCTCTAGATAACGCGCAGGGACTCGCCCTAATAGGAGTTCTCCTTCTCGCGTGGGCTCTAAAACCCATACTTACAGGGCTTACCGTCGGGGCAGGAGGAGTAGCGGGAGTTTTCGCCCCTGCACTCTTCGGTGGGGCTTTACTCGGATATATCTTCGCGATAACGGCGAATCTGATCTTCGGTCCAGATACAATTCCGGTTGGAAATGCTGTCCTTGCGGGACTCGGCGGGATGATGGCTGGTGTTCTCCACGCTCCCCTGACAGCAATTTTTCTTGCATCAGAAATCAGTGGTGGATATGAGCTTTTCGTGCCGCTGATGCTGAGTGCGGCTTTGAGTTATTTGGTCTCTAAATTTCTTCTGAAAAATAGTATTTACACCCGCGAATTGGCTGAACGTGGTGAACTTTTGACCCACGATAAGGATAAAAGTGTGTTGACTCTCATGAGTCTTTCGTCTGAAATTGAGACTGATTTTCTGCCCGTCAATCCCGACCACACTTTAGCGGTTCTAGTACGGATTATAGCTCAGAGCCATAGGAATTTACATCCAGTAGTTGATGCAAAGGGTAAGTTTTTAGGCCAAATCGATTTACAAGACATCCGCCAAATAATGTTCGATCGCGACAGATATGAAACGACACTAGTCAAACATCTTTTAGTCGTTCCAGATAATTGCATTATCGAAAACGAGAAGATGGAAAGTGTGATGAGAAAATTCGAAATGAGTGGAGCTTGGAATCTCCCCGTTCTAAATAAAAAAGGCACTTACATTGGTTACGTTTCTAGATCGAGACTCTTCAATGCTTATCGAAGTTGGTTGAAAGAGACTTCCTCCGTCTAGGAAATGCTCAGTTTAAGAAGTCGGAAGTTATATCGTAAAACTCCTCGGGTTCTTGAGCGTGAAGCCAGTGTCCGCAGTCTTCTAAGCACGCTGTTTCAAGACTGAGATAGAGGTTTTCTAATTCGACCAAATCTTTTTCGCTCACGTAATTTGATTCCCCCCCGTAAATGAGAAGAGTTGGTAAAGTATTTACCGAAAGTTCAATTTTTTCGGTCACTTTATCTAGATTCGAACTCAGGACGTCAACGTTGAATCTCCAACAATACCCGCCCGTCTTCTCTCGCCTCAAGCTTTTCATAAGGAACGATATCAATACTGGGTCCTTTCCTAAGTACGACTCTAAAACTTCAAGCACTTGCTCTCTCGATTTAGCACTTTCGGGATTCGTCGATTTTAACGCTTCGAAAATAGGGCCGTGATGTGCTTCGTATGCTCTAGAGGCGATATCGGCAATGATTAATTTCGAGACTCGGTCTGGATAGCGTTCTGTAAAAGTCATAACGATTTTTCCGCCCATACTATGGCCGAGCAGAGCTGTTTTCTCTATGTTGTTTGTGTCTAGATAAGCTAGAAGGTCGGCTGACAGTATTTCGTAGGAATGTTCGTCTGTATGTGGGCTGCGACCATGATTTCTGGCGTCAATGAGGTGTACTCGAAAATTCTCTGCGTAGCGTTTTGCTAACGTTTGCCAATTATCGGAACACCCCAGTAAACCATGTAATATTACAAGGTCGGGAGAGGATAAATCTCCTAGGGTACGGCTGTGAAGAACTACAGTTTTCATATTACGACTTTAGGCAATCGAGGTATGCCGCTACGGTATTAGAAAGGCCTAAATAAAGAGCGTCGGCAATCAAAGCATGACCGATACTAACCTCGTCGAGATATGGAACACACGATGCGAAGTCTTTCAAATTCGACAGATCTAAATCATGACCCGCATTTACTCCGAGCCCCAATCCGTGAGCCAAAGTCGCAGCTCGAGCATAAGAAACCGTAGCGTCCTTCCCACTAACTTTATGCTGCACAGCATAGTCCTCCGTGTAAAGCTCGATTCGATTCGCCCCCGTATTTGCGGCAGCCCGTATCCCATCTTCGTCTGTGTCCATAAATAGACTGACCCTAATCCCTTCGGCCTGGAATCTCCCTACGACCGCTTTCAACATCGCGCCATTTTTTATGGTATCCCAACCAGCATTGCTCGTAAGCACGTCAGGTGGGTCCGGGACGAGGGTGACTTGTTCGGGTTTGGTCTCTAAAACAAGAGCAATAAAATCTTCAGAAGGGTAGCCCTCAATATTAAATTCACACTTCACAACGGGCCTCAAATCCCTCACATCCTTGTATGTAATGTGCCTCTCATCAGGCCTCGGATGGACGGTAATCCCCTGAGCTCCATAGGACTGTATCCTTGTAGCAGCAAGTAATACGTCGGGGATGGCACCCCCTCTCGCATTGCGTAAAGTCGCGATTTTATTTACGTTGACGCTTAGCTTAGTGTTTTGTACCTTCGGACTGTCTGACATACGGCAAAATTAACTCATGAGAGCCCAGCAACTTATAACTTCTGATTTTCCTATTTTAATCCCTATTGACACCGTTTCTAGAGCGATTAAATTGATGGATGAATACAAAGTGGCGCATCTTCCGCTCGTGGTGGAGGACAAGTTTCAGGGGCTTGTAAATGAGGATGATTTGCTTGAGTTGGAAAATGACGCCGTGCTTGCGGAAGTCCCGACTCACCCGCTTTCCGTTGATCCTAACCTTCACGTTTACGAGGTTGTAGCCCAAATGGCTCGCGCCGAAGTGGACATCCTACCCGTCGTAATTCAAGGGAAGTACATGGGGTGTATTGATCTTGGTGCAATTCTTAACTTTTTTGCGCACGATGCGGGATGGGGTTTAGAAGGCAGTACGGTTATTTTCGAAATTCCAGCTGCGAAATACAGTTTATCTGAAATTTCTCGGATAGTAGAAGAGAACGGTACTCGGATAACGAGTTTTAACATGACTCACTTAGAATCGGGAGATTTAGTTGTGACCATTAAAGTTAATACCACCCAAATAGCTACAATTCTGGCGTCTTTCGATAGATTCGACTATAAAGTTGTGACATTCTATAATTCACCAGAAGTTGAAGACGATTTACGCAATAAGTTCGACGCGTTCATGCGTTACCTTGAGTCCTGAAAGCGAGAATATTTAGATTATGCGGATAGCACTTTTCGGAAAACCATTCAAACAAAAGCACAATGACGCTGTTCGGCATCTTGTGGATAGGATTACAGAGGTGGATTCTAGCGCGCCTATTCATAGTGAATTCAGAGAACATTTGAATAAACATATGACACTCCCCGCTTCTACTGGAACTTTTTTTACTTCAGATGAATTGGATGGCTGTGATATAATTTTTTCTATCGGAGGAGATGGGACTTTTCTTGAGTGTGTCACCCTAGCAGCAGAAAGGGGTATTCCCATTATGGGGATTAACACAGGAACTTTAGGGTTTCTTTCAAATGTTGGAACCGAATCCATTGATGAAGCGATAGATGCAATTGTAGATGGAAAAACATGGATTGATGAACGTTCTCTATTTCATGTAGAAGCTGAAGGGATAGACTTGGGGGCCTTCCCATACGCGATAAACGAAGTGGCGATCCATAAACGCGATACTGCGAGTATGGTAGTAGTAGAAGTTCACAGAAATAATCGATTCGTCAATACTTATTGGGCTGATGGGCTTTTGGTCTCAACTGCAACGGGATCTACGGCATATAGCCTTAGTGCTGGAGGGCCTATTATTTCTCCGAGTTCAGATGTCGCAGTCATTACTCCTCTTGCTCCGCATAACCTTACAAATAGACCTCTTGTGGTGCCACTAGATGGAGTAATAACTATTTCACCTGATGGTAGAGATGCTAGTTTTTTGCTTTCATTAGATAGCCGATCATATCACATTACTCCACGAAGTAAGGTGATAATAAAGCCAGCACCTTTCAAGGCGAAATTCTTAAAGTTAGAACATCAACACTTCTTCAATACCATCCGTTCTAAAATGCATTGGGGAATTGATCCGCGTGAGAGATGAGAGTTACACAATCTCCACTGTTTTCGAGCGTTAGTAATAGCGATATGAATTTTATTAAAATAATTGCATGCCTTTTTTTGGCAACGTTTTCACTCCCTTATTTGGCCCAAACCTTTCAAAGTGGAACTGATGAAATAGGATATCAGATAGGGACAGGGTTTTACTTGGGGGATATTAATCCTTCTAATCCACTTAAGGGGCGAAATCATATTGCTCAAGGGGGATACTACAGGCATAATATCAATTCTCGAGTGGGTATAAGGATTCAACTTATGCAAGCTAAAATTGAAGCTTGGGACGAGGATAGTAATAACGCTTGGTCGCAGAATAGAAATCTCCATTTCAGAAATAGAGTGGTAGAGTTTTCAGTTTCGGGTGAAATAAATTATATAGATTTCACTATGGGCGATCCAGGAGATAGACTGACGGGATATTTAACAGCAGGCATCGCCTACTTTACTCACGATCCAGAAGCTATGGACACCTATGGAAACTGGCAACCCCTTCAGCCATTAGGCACCGAGGGGCAAGGTTGGACTTTCGGTTTAGATCCATATAAACTTAACGGAATAGCATTGCCTTTTGGGATGGGTTTCAAGGTTAATTTAGGTCCAGCTATTGCGTTCCAAATGGAGTGGGGACTTAGAAAAACATGGACAGATTACCTTGACGATGTGAGCACTTCCTACACAAACTCGGTAGCAATAAGACAAGCAAGGGGAGAGCTCGCTCTTGAGCTTGCAGATAGAATAATTGAATTACCTGATGGTCTTACTAGCTCTCAAGGTCTACAACGTGGTGACCCAGGACTTAACGATAAATATGGATTTTTCTTAGCTTCAATAGCATTTAGAGTGAGTAAGAAACCTACCTCTTGTTGGATGCAATGACAGAAACAGATATGGAAAAACGGTCTGCCCTGCTTAGTTCTGCAGGCTTAGATCCGAGCAGAATACCTAAACACATTGCAATCATAATGGATGGCAATGGACGTTGGGCGCAGAATAGAGGTGAAGACAGAGTTTTCGGCCATCTAAATGGCGTAGAGTCTGTAAGAGCGGTAGTTGAGGCGGCTTTGCAAATAGGGGTGAGGTATCTTACACTCTATGCATTTAGTACAGAGAATTGGAGTCGCCCTAAGGAGGAGGTATCTGCTTTAATGGACCTTCTTGTAAAGACACTCAATCAAGAAACCGATGATCTGAAGGGAAAAGGGGTAAGGTTAAGAACCATTGGAGACTTAAGTGCCCTACCAGATAATTGTCAACAGCAATTAAAGACTACTGAGAAATCTAAAACTGAGAACGTAAGTTTGGATTTAATTCTTGCACTAAATTATAGCGCAAAGTGGGAGATTACTGAGGCAGTAAAGGGAGTTTTGCGAGATGGGTTGGATGAGGATGAGGTGGATATTGAGAAATTTGAAACTTATCTTCAGACAAATGGATTACCTGACCCGGAACTTATGATCAGAACTTCTGGTGAGCATAGGATAAGTAATTTCATGTTGTGGCAATTAGCGTATGCGGAATTCCACTTTACACCCGTACTTTGGCCTGATTTTCGCGGAGAGCATTTTCTCGCTGCGATTCACGATTTTCAAAACCGAGAACGTCGCTTCGGCGGAGTTCCGCAACAGACTGTTAAATGAGAGCTTTTTTGCTTGCGACTGCTTTTTTGCTTTCGTCGTTTCACCTTTCAGCCCAAACCTCACCTACTGAGGTCCTCGATATGAGTATTCCTCAGGAATATAGAATCGGAGGGATTACGGTAATGGGTGCGGAATTTACCGATGTTCAGGCTATCAAGTTGTTTAGTTCTTTGCAGGTAGGAGCATCGATTACTATTCCCGGCGATCAAGTTGGGGAGGCGATAACGAGTTTGTGGATTCAAGATCTCTTTGCTGACATCAGTATAGAGGCGGCGGAACTTCGAGATAGAGATGTTTATCTCGTGATTAGAGTGAAAGAACTTCCTCGCTTGACTCGATATAGTATCGCTGGCGTGAATAGATCGGAGCAAGAAACGATTAAAGGAAAAATCGATTTGATGACGGGTCGTATTGTTAACGAGAACGTTATTGCTACTGCGACGAAGAGAATCAATGACCATTACCGAGATAAGGGATTTCTCGATGTCGAGGTAGATATCGTTCAGGAATTTGATTCGACTTTCGCAAATGGAACGATAGTTAGAGTCAATATCGACAAGGGAGTTAAAGTAAAGGTCGATCTCATCACTCTAAACGGAGTTAGCGCTTTCGATGCAGAAAAGTTGAAGCGTAACATGAAAACCACGAAAGAGAAAAAGTGGTGGCGTTTTTACAAACCCTCGAAATATCTAGCTGACGGATTCGATTCAGACCAAGCGCAAATTATTGCGATGTACAATAGCGAGGGTTATAGAAATGCTCGAATCCTGAGCGACTCTCTCTATAGAACGGAGGAAGGTCTTATCGGTCTCGTACTTGATATTGAAGAGGGAAATAAATTCCGATTTGGAGAGATAACCTTTACGGGAAACACGAAATATCGCTCGACACAGCTCGATTCGATTTTAGGAATTCGCAGAGGAGACGTCTATAATTTGGCACATCTAGAAACCAGGGTGTTTATGGATCCTAAGGGAATGGATTTGAGTTCTCTTTATCAAGATGATGGCTACCTGACTTTCCGTGCTATGCCTATTGAGCAGCGTGTCGAGAACGACACCATCGATATCGAAATTCGTATGATGGAGGGGCAGCAATTTCGCATTGGGAAGATTATAGTTGAAGGAAATACGAAGACGAATGACCACGTAATTTATCGAGAAATCAGAACTCGTCCCGGAGATTTGTTCAGTAGAACTGATATTATCAGAACTCAACGTGAGCTCTCTCAACTCAACTACTTCAATCCAGAGGCGTTCGGAATAAACCCGATTCAACACCCAGAAGATGGTACGGTGGATATCGAATATCAAGTTGAGGAAAAGCCCTCAGACCAAATCGAGCTAAGTGGCGGTTGGGGCGGTGGCCGTGTAGTAGGCACATTGGGCCTCAGTTTCACGAATTTTTCGGCGAAAAACATGTTCAAATCGAGAGCTTGGCGTCCTATCCCTACAGGAGATGGCCAGCGCTTGAGCATACGAGCACAATCTAACGGACTGTATTTTCAGAGTTACAATTTTAGCTTTACGGAGCCGTGGTTAGGTGGTAAAAAGCCTAACTCTTTAGGCGTTTCGGTTTGGAAATCGGTTCAGTCGAATGGGCAGCCGAAGTATGTGAATGACGAACCTAACGAACTGAGAAACTCCCTTCAGGTAATAGGAGCTCAGATAGGTTTAGGCCAAAGATGGAAGAAGCCAGACGACTGGTTCGTTATGCAAGCCTCGATTTCATATCAAAACTTTAATCTGAATAATTACGGTTCTTTCTTTAGTTTTTCAAACGGCAGATCAAATAACCTATCTGCAGAGTTTAAACTAGGACGTAATTCCATTAGCGATCCGATATTCCCGACTTGGGGTTCTAATGTAGAGGTCAGTGTTAAAGCGACTCTTCCTTATAGTGTTTTCCACGAGGAAGGTTACTACGAAGGTATTTCTCTCGAGGAGCAATATAAATGGGTCGAATACCATAAATGGAAGTTCAAAGCTGAATGGTACACACCACTTTCAAGAAGTGGAGGAGAGAATCCTCGAACCCTTGTTCTTAGAATGGCAGCAGGTGTAGGTCTTATCGGACAATACGATAGAGCTGCTCCCCTTTCTCCGTTCGAACGCTTCTATCTCGGAGGAGTTTTCTTAAGTGGTTATACTCTCGATGGTCGTGAGATCCTGAACCTTCGTGGTTACGATGATCTATCCCTCACTGCCCCGAATCCTCAAACTGGAGCGCCCGTTGCCGCTAAATACACTGCCGAACTAAGATATCCTCTGTCTACAAACCCTAGTGCGACAATTTATACTCTCGCCTTCCTCGAAGGAGGATCGACTTGGGAGGACGCCAGAGCATTTAATCCCTTCCAAGTTTATAGATCGGCTGGGGTAGGGCTGAAGATTTTTCTACCTATGTTTGGTCTATTAGGTCTGGATTATGGATGGAGATTAGATGATGTTGGAGCTGTGCCTAACATGTCTCGTGGCCAATTTCACTTCAGTATGGGGATGAATATGGGTGAGTTATAACAATGATTAGCATAAAACTGCGTTAGTTGAAGGGTGCGATGAGAACCACTTTATTAACTTCGCAAAGAATACACTAAGATGTCAAGATTTTTTAACATAGCAACAGCAACACTTTCAGTAGTGATTTTATCATTACTGTCGTTTAGCGCTTCAGCTCAAAAATTTGCTTACATAGATTCGGATTACGTGCTTTTACACATGCCTGATTATGCAACTGCGCAACAGGGATTGAACTCATACGCAATAGAATGGCAGAGCGAAATTGAGAAGAAGCTTGAAGCTGCAGATAGATTAGAAGTTGCTTACCGTGCTGAGCGTGTCCTCCTGACTAAGGAAATGCGTGTAAAACGAGAGCAAGAGATAACGAAAAAGCGTGCTGAGGCGAAGGAAATGCAAAAGCAGAAATTTGGTGTTGATGGAGAGCTTTTCCAGAAACGTCAAGAGCTTATCGAGCCGATTCAACAACAAATTTTTGAGGAATTAAAAGATATCGCAGGCGGTTCAGGTTACATGGTCGTTTTCGACAAAAGCAACCAGAGCAATATGCTTTACACTAACCCTAAGTATGATATTTCAGACCGCCTCATCAAGAAGCTCGGTTACGTTCCTGGAGAAACTATCGAGGTAGAGAAGAAAGACGGCGACGGAGGTGCGGTAGGTAGAGCTCAAGACAAAATCGACGGCGCACGTGATAACGTACGCGATGCTGGAAGATCTACAATGGACCGCGCGAGAGGTGGTTTGAATGAAGGATCCAAGCCCCCGAAAAATTAATAACCAATAGTATTTTACTAAGCAATCAATTCTTTATGAAACAGTTTTTACTCCTTTGCGGCCTTATCGGCTTCATGTCTTTCGGGGCTTTAGCCCAAAAGTTTGGCCATATCGATGCGCAAAACCTTTTACTTAACCTTCCAGAGCGTGCTGAGGCACAGGCTTCAATTGAGTCAACAGCGATGGAGTTTGAAAAGGAGATGATGCGTATGCAAGAGGAACTCCAAACAAAATACGGTGAGTACCAAGCGAAAGCTGAGACTTGGCCTTCTGCGATTCGCGAGTCTAAGGAACGTGAAATCCAAGCTTTAGATCAAGGCCTTCAAGAGTTCGGCTCTACAGTTCAAGGAGAACTAGCAGGATTAGAAGAGTCACTCCTAAGCCCTATGATCGCACGCGTAAAGAACGCTATCGAAGCTGTAGGTTCCGAGCACGGATTTACTTACATCTTCGACTCTAGTATGGGTGCGACTCTATACAATGGCGGTGAGGACGTAACGGATCTCGTCCGCACTAAGCTTGGAATGTAAGATTCATTGAGACCTATAGGAATTTTCGATTCTGGGATAGGCGGCCTAACGGTCGCCCGTGCTATCCACGACCTTCTTCCAGAAGAGTCTATCCTATATTTCGGAGATACCGCGCATTTACCTTACGGAGAGAAATCCCCGGTGTTAATTAGGCGCTATTCTAGTAGAATAGCTAAACACCTAGTTGATAGTGGCTGTAAAGCAATTGTCGTAGCCTGTAATTCTGCTTCAAGCAACGCTCTAGAAGCGATCAAGGCCGCTGTCGGCCCTTCCATACCTGTTGTAGATATGGTTACGCCTATGGTTTCGTACATCTACTCAAAAAATCCTGAATCTAGAGTGGGATTAATAGGTACGAGAGCTACTATTTCATCAGGAGTTTATGAAATAGGCTTCGCTGGAGTTTCTGACGCGATTACTCTCCTATCTAGAGCCACTCCACTTCTTGCTTCAGCAATAGAGGAGGGGTTTTATAACGACAGTATTCCTCGGGCTGTACTCGAAGCATACCTTTCAGACGACTTTTTTACAGATATTGACTCTATAATTTTAGGGTGTACTCATTATCCCCTTGTGAGGAAGGAAGTGAAAACACTTTTGTCGTCTAATGTAGAAGTAATAGACTCGCCGTCAATTATTGCTGGGGAGTTAAAAAATCAGCTCATAAAGCATCAATTACTGGAAGATAACTCTCAAACGGTGGAGCATCACTTTCAAGTTTCTGACCTAACAGAAAATTTCAGAAAAAGCGCTCAATACTTTTTCGGGGAGGATCTGAAATTGGAGGAGGTGAGTTTGTGAAATCGCTTATATTTCATTACCTCTAAACCAACCCGCATACTCAACGTATCTATCTGCCGTAGCACTGAGGTGATCGGCAAGTTCTGAGCGTACTTCTCCCCTTAGTTTGGCTGGAACCCCAGCAAATAAAGTTCCAGGAGGGATAACAGTTCCTTCGAGCACAACGGCACCCGCTGCTACAACCGCCTCTTCTCCGACTATTACATTATCCATTACGACGGCACCCATTCCTATTAGGGCTCCTTTGCATACTCTTGCTCCATGAACGATGGCATTGTGTCCTATGCTCACTCTATCTTCAAGAACTGTTTGCGACTTTCCGAATGTCCCGTGAATGACTGCTCCGTCTTGAATATTTACTCTCTCTCCGACCTCTATCGAAGCCACGTCGCCCCTTACAATTGCTCCGAACCACACTGTGCTTTCTGAGCCGAGTTTCACTTCTCCTACTATTGTACAGTTAGGCGCAAGCCAAACAGAGTCGTGAATATTTGGACTTTTGCCGCGAGCTGGCAGAATTACGGGTCGTTGAGTTTGTCTTTCCATAAAGCGAATTTAACGCAACCACGTTTTACGGTCGAACAATCGACTTGCGCCAGCTTCGGCAATGTGTTCGAGCTCGATGGAGGGGCTGTCATCGACTAGTGCGGCCGTTAATGCAACGTTTCGCACATGGTGAAGGCCGCGATGAGATAGTTTGAGAACGGTACGGCAGGAGTGAAGTAGATCTGCGGCTTTGGGAGTCATTTGGGGTCCGTGTGAAAATCGGTCATCGCCGTGATGCTCGAGATTCCATTTGCGAATACGGGCTACGGTGGCGCGCGCGGAGGTCCAGGACATAGCCGAGGTGGAGGCGGTAGAGGGTTCGGTTAATTCGTGTCCTAGTTCTAGGTGAATAGCAATTCTATCGGCAACGGGGCCTGAAACTTTTCTGAGATATCGTTTTATTTCGGATTCTTGACACGAGCAGGATTTTACCCTTCCTGTACCTCTACCACATGGGCATGGGTTGAGCGCTGCAATTAATAAAGCTGAGGCAGGAAGTTCGGAAGAACCAGCCGCGCGAACTAAAGATATCGTGTGAGATTCTAAAGGGCTTCGACAAGCTTCTAGGGTGCCTCGGGAAAATTCAGCGAATTCATCTAGAAAGAGAACTCCGTGGTGGGCGAGACTCCAAGATCCAGGAATTACTCCTCGAGATTTCAAAGTACTCCAAGATCCTATGAGGCCATTTAGATTTGTAGAAGAATGCGGAGATTGCCAAGGTGGTCTTTTCGAATTCGGGTTAAATAGATGACCAGCAGCAGCGTGGATGGAGGTGCATTCGGAATGGTGTTTGGGTGAAAGGTCGGGTAAGAGGGAATGAATGCACTTCGCGAGTACAGTTTTTCCTGAGCCCGGAGGTCCGAGCATTATTAAATCGTGAGATCCTGCCGCAGCGATAATGGCCTTACGTTTTGCGGTTTCTTCTCCTTGAATATTTTCGAAAGTGCTTTCACTTTGGGTTTGTATTGTAATTGTAGAAGAAGCTTTTAGGAGAAGTTTAGAGTTATTTGAGCTATTTTTTGATTGTGTAGGGGATTTGAAATATGCGATTAAGTCGCTAAGGTGTGTGAAGGTTTCGTGGGGAAAGATTGGTTCGGAATAACCGCTCAAAGGTGGAGAAATAAGAGTTTTTATTTTGTTTGAGTCTGATAGTGGGGATGTGATGTTTATTCTATTTTCAAAAATAGAGGTTTGCCATGGGCGAATAGATCCGTCAAGACCCAGCTCTCCTGCTGAAGCCTTCAGGGTAAGGGCCGAGGCAGGGATTACACCCCTTGAAGCAAGAATAGCAAGAGCAATTGGCAGGTCGAAAGCGGTGGAGGTCCGAGAGAGCTCGGCGGGAGCGAGGTTTACCGTTATTGCTTTGCCAGGCCAACGCTGTCCACAAGCTATCAGGGCTGAACGAATCCTAGCGTGTGAAGCTCTCGCCGCTTGAGAGCTAAAACCCGAGATACGAAATAGGATGCCACGTTCGAATCGCAATTCTACGCGCACGAAAGAAGGTGAGCCGGGGTTACCGGCAAACCCGAAGGTAGAGACTATCATGTGAGGTGAATATTAAGAGGCGAGAGACTTCTCGATGGAGTCAATCATCGCGTGTATGCACTTAATATGCATCTCTTGTATCCTGTCGGAGTATCCGTTCCAAGGGATTCGGACCTCGAAGTCGCACAGATTCTCTTGGGCAAGCTTCCCGCCGTCTTTTCCAGTAAGTGCGACGACCTTCATTCCCTTGGCTTTTGCCGTACGTGCCGCTTCGACGATGTTAGGACTGTTTCCGCTCGTAGAAATAGCGAGAAGCACGTCGCCAGGTTTCCCTAGAGCTTCGACACCCCTCGAAAATATTTTATCGAAACCGTAGTCATTTGCTACGCATGTGATATGTGCGGGGCTGCTTATAGCAATGGCGGCGTAAGCGGGTCTGTCGTCTCGAAATTTTCCGGAGAGTTCTTCTGCGAAATGCATTGCGTCACTCATGGAGCCACCGTTTCCACAGCATAGAATTTTCCCGCCTGATTGAAGGGAGGTACTGATAGCATTTGAAGCTGTGTCGACAGAATCTATAAATTGCTCGTCTTCTATTAAATTAGAAAGTAGTGAGAGCGCTTCTCGAAAATGTGACCTGGCTTGTGGCATGACCTCTAAGGTATGGGGTAAAAGGGATATGTTTAACATGTGACAAAATTGACACATGAAAGGAATTAATATTCCACGAATTAATAAACGAGTGCTAGAACTTTGCTAGCGCATTATTTAAGTATTCTAGGAAAACCTCCGGGTCGGAATTGTAACCAGCAGAACCACCGATTTGGTTTCCATCATGGTCGAGGAGGACATAGAAAGGCTGTGCGTTACGGTTAAACTGGGATGCCTGCAAGTAGGACCACTTTTTACCTATGGTACGGATGTGGAATTCTTTACCACCGTATTCTTCAACATTCCACTCGTTTTCAGGCAGTTTCGTGCGGTCGTCCACATATAGGGATACTAGAATCACATCTTCGGTTAGGATTTTTGCGACTCTTTCGTCAGTCCAAACCTGCTCTTCCATCTTACGACAGTTTACACAAGCCCAGCCAGTGAAATCTAGGAGGAGAGGTTTATTTTGGTCTATAGCGGCAGCCATAGCTTCATCATAGTCAGAGAAATGAGCTTCGACATGCCCACCTTCATGAGACCAGATGCTATAAAAAGCTGGAGGCGGAAAACCAGAAATCAAATCAACAGATCCTCCCCATAAACCAGGAGTCATATACCCACTGAATAGGATGAATATTGCACCGAGGACCTTACGTTTAATGCTTATTTTCACCCCTTTAGTGTCGTGAGGGAAATTAATTAACCCAAACAGGTATGCCGCAAGAACTAACGATACAATTATCCAAATTCCAATAAAAATCTCTCTTGGTAGTAGTCCGAGTTGAAGGACTAAGTCAGCGTTACTTAAGAATTTAAAAGCAAATCCAATCTCGATTAGTCCTAAAACCACCTTTACGGTATTGAGCCATCCGCCTGCAGTTGGTAATGAATTCAAGTAGCCTGGGAAGGCGCTAAAAAACATAAATGGTAGAGCGAGAGCAATTGAGAATCCCAGCATCACAGCAGTAGGGGCAGCAAATGAACCTGTAGCTGCTCCAGCAAGTGCTCCCCCAATTAATGGTCCAGTGCAAGAGAATGAAACTATGGCTAACGTTGCGGCCATAAAGAAGATACCAATTAGACCTCCCTTATCTGAAGCTTCGTCAGCTTTATTAGCCCAACTTTGGGGAAGTTGGATTTCGAAAAATCCAAGGAAACTGATTCCGAAAACGATAAGAAGTACAAATAATCCAAGGTTGAAATAAGGATCAGTAGAAATTACGTTCATAACGTCTACGCCGAAAATAGCGGTGAGAGACAATCCTAAAGCGGTATAAATGAAGATTATAAAGAACCCGTAAATCAAAGCGTTTTTAATCCCGTCAGCTTTCGTTTTACTGGTTTTTGTGAAGAAACTCACAGTCATAGGAATCAATGGGAACACGCAAGGTGTAAATAGGGCGGCTAACCCTAATCCGAATCCCATTAAGAAAATCCAAATCAATCCTTCGCTATCTTTTTTTTCGTCTGACTCAGAATCGTCTTCATAATCGTCATGAGAACCTTCTTTACATAGATGCTTAGAAGGTGGGCAAAGTTCAGGTTTTGAAGAAGCAGGTTTTGCGTCAGATAATGCGATTTTGTAGTATATGTCAGTTGGAGGCAAGCACATAATAGCATTGCACACCATGTATAGGAGAGAACCGCTTAGGGTATCTGTTGACGAAAGGTCGGCGAGCTTTAGAGTAGCGTTCCAATAAACCTCTTCATCAAAGAATTTGAGGTCCATCATAAAATTCGGATCATACTCTATAAGTGGGGTACATTCCTTTACTCCTTCTATAACTTCATTCGTATCGGTGTAGAAAGCGGTCGCAATAGGACCATCGTCTGTCGATAAAAATTGTGAGTAGATATGCCAGCAAGTGTCTAATGAAGCGTGATAAACAATTTCAATTTCGCCATTTTCAGCTCCTTCATAGAGATTGATGTCCCACTGAATGGGATCTTCCATTTGGGCTGAAACACTAGTAATACTAATCGTTACTAGAGTGAAAATTGCGAGAAAGGCCGTTAGAATACGAGTCATAGTAGGAATTTTCTTGAGCGCAAAGATAAGTCCTACAGCGAACTTGTGAAATCGTTTAAGATTTATAGGGAAATAGATTTATTTATCGTTTTCCCAGAGGGTCAGACCTTTACTTCGAAAATCAGTCGTTTCGCACTGTTTGTTAGGGTCGTTTTTCTCGAAATTCTAGACCAAACCTCACCTTTCCCCTTATCTCCCTCCGCGAAAACCCATAAGATATTTCCTCTTGCATCTTGAAGTACCCGAGCGGAGGATCTCGATAGGTGAGGGACTTTCCATTGGGTGAGTAGGTCGCTTACATTTACGGTTCCTTCCATGCCGTTTGGCTCGAGCTTATCCCCGTTTTCCCAGGTGCGCCACGTTATAGGATGTTCTATAGCGTAAAAATCGAGCCATAGAATTGACGGATCGGTAGGTGGGGGAGAATCGAGGTTTTCGATCTCGCAAAACCAGGAAAGATTTTGAAAAGTTCCCTTTTCGTTTACGATATTACAGGGGGCGTTGTCGTCGGAGTTTTCGGATTCGATCTCGACTTTCCTCAAAATTAAGTGCTCCCGTTCGCGCACTAAGGAATCATCTTCGAAAGACACTTCCGCCCCGATAGATGCTCGTGTGAGTAATAATGCTTGCTCTCGAGACCCTAAAGGCCATTTCCTTTGAGCTAGTAATCTGTCCATAACTTGATTTCCCCAAACAGATTCACCTAGTGCCTTGAGATTTATACGACAGATTTCAGAACCCTTGTTCGAGGAATTGTCTAGCCCTGAATCGTAGTATTTAACGATATCTCTATATGCATCGCTCATCGAATTTTCTACTGCGTCGGCTTGATATCTTAAACGAGTCGCCCATTCAGCGATGTGGTTTGTCGAACCTGGACGGATAGATTCAAATAACGGTAGAACTTCATTACGGATGCGGTTCCTCAAATATTTGGGACTTTGATTAGATAAATCCTCCCTAAATGGGACCTTATCAAGCTCTACCCATTCTTCAACTTCTTCTTGACTCCAACTAAGAAAAGGTCTAACTACCTCTCCATTTCGAGCGGACATCCCTCCTAAAGACGAGGGGTCAACACCTCGGAGTAATTGAATGAGAAGAGTTTCGGTTTGGTCTTTTATATGGTGAGCCACAGCAACACAGGTCGCCCCTCGCTCCACTCTCAAATCCTCAAACCATCCATACCTCAACCGCCTCGCCGCATCCTGAATCCCGTCTCCCTTCCGCTTCGCCTCCTCATCTGCGGGCAGATGCCTCACGTGACACACCACCCCGTTTTCGTCACACCAATCCCTAACGAGCTTCGAGTCCGCCTCACTATCCTCACCTCTCAATTTAAAATTTACGTGCGCGACCTCGAATTTCGCTTCCCCCTGCAATAACGCATTCACGAGACACATCGAGTCCACCCCTCCACTACAAGCAGCAATAACGAGCTCGCCATCTTCTACTCCGCACTTCCCCATGTCATTTTTAAACCTGGTGGTAAATTGAAAACGATTACTTCTCATTATGAGATAAAGATACTATTCCTTTTTCCTTATTCTAGACTATTTACAAGTATAACTTCTTCCCTATTCGATTATTCAGCTTTTGCCAATGGTTTGGCTAAACTGCGTTTTAGGGTAGTTTCTTTTTTGATGTGCTTAGTTTTCGTTTATCCGTTTCAAGAATTGAATACTCAAAATTATCGGACCAACCTGATTCTAACGGTAATATTTGTCTTCCTCTTCCTTCTCTTATCATCCCCACCTTTTCAAGAACTTTGACTGACCCAATATTTTCTACTGCGCACCCTGCTTGAATTCTATGCAGATTCAATACATCGAATCCGTAATCAATCATTTTCGCTAGAACCTCTGTTGCAATTCCTTTGTTCCAATTATCAGGATGTATTTTATACCAAATTTCTCCACGTTTATATTTCTCACTTCCGAGTTTTAATCCAAATAAACCTATGACATCGTTATTCAGCGTATTTTCAATTGCAAAAGTGTAATTACAAATATTATTCAATTCATTTTCTGCAATCCAAGGTTCAATTATGGATTTGGTTTCCTCAATATTCTTTGGGATTCCTAACGCATTATATTCATCCGTTTCAGCTAACGAAAGAAGCTTATGAATTGAGTTCAAATCAGATAATTCAATTAACCTTAACCTTGTTCTTTTTGTTGATATTTCTATAGCCATTTTCAGTTACCCCCAACGCCGATATAAATCACAATCGTGTTTAGTTGC
>JYMV01052471.1_pt1 | contig 21604 bp, 19 predicted proteins | sample 338911 | NCBI WGS metagenome assembly JYMV01 (sample SAMN03354496, study PRJNA234377) | hydrothermal vent metagenome | biome: Deep sea; feature: Hydrothermal plumes at the Eastern Lau Spreading Center, Western Pacific Ocean; material: Seawater | place: Tonga | collected 2009 | depth 2000 m m
TTTCCCGGCCTTTGCTAAGCGTAAGATCGCAGAGAGGTGTTGCGTGGTATCGTAACAAATGCCCCGTCTACTCCTGGTCGGCGATTTGAATTTCTTTGAGCCACAAGAAAATCTGTACCGGCGGCACGTTACATTAGCCACATCGAAGTCTTAGTTTTATCCACTTACTGCATGGCTCCGGATCATATCAGCCTACAAAGATCTCCGTGCTTTTATATTAGGCTTTAGTTTTAATAAATGACGCACAAGAGTTACGTATAAAGACAGTCTGCTCTAGGTTCATCGAAATCCCCAAACCAGATTAATTATAGTGCCCTGGCAAGTGACTGAGAGATAGTTAATGGAGATAAAAGAATTCCTCTTGCCTGATGCTGTGAGAATTGATCTCAAAGTCACTAGCAAGAAACAAGCGCTTCAGGAAATGGCCAAGACGGCACAAGCGCTCACAGGAGCGAACGAACGAGAAATTCTCAATGTCTTGATAGAGCGCGAGCGACTAGGAACTACCGGTGTCGGCCAGGGCGTTGCAATACCTCATGGGAAACTAGGTGCCCTAGACCAACTATCCGCTGTGTTTGCACGACTCGAATCGCCGATCGATTTTGATTCTATCGATGACGAGTTTGTCGATCTAATTTTTTTGCTACTTGCACCTTTATCGCCTGAGCACGTTCATTTAAAGGCACTCGCTAAAATTTCACGCTTGCTGCGAAGCAAATTGATGTGCGCAAAATTGCGTGGTAGCACATCCGCCGATGCAATCTATGCACTGTTGGTGGCACCAACCGAAGACGACAATGATGCTTAAAACTTCCAATGTTAACACTAAATAGGTCAGAATTGGCTGTTGAGCTTACAGTGTAGATCAACCCAATGAATATTCATATTGAACCGCCTGAAACTTCGACATGCTTCTTTAGATGACGCAACCATCCTGGCAATTGCCCGGCACCTGTATTTAATATCAGATCCACCCATAAACCACATAGTAGCTATCATGGACTGCCCTGATAAGATCGACATAATCCAAGATTCAAATACGCAACGATTAGGAGATTTGTAATCGTGGCAGAGTCTCGTTTGCTGTTAGTCACGGGGTTGTCGGGCGCCGGCAAAAGTACGTTTCTGGACGGGCTAGAGGACCTTGGTTATGAGGTGGTCGACAACTTACCACTTCGGTTGTTGCGAGCTTTGGTGGAAGGGAGCGGCAAAAATGCTGCTCTGGCCATCGGCATTGATTCGCGCACTGGGGGATTTTCCTCTGATGTTCTTCTATCGGAAATCGATGAGCTCAATAAGCATGCGAAAATAAAAGTAATTGTGATATTTCTCACTTGTGATGCGGATAGGTTGCACCTCCGCTTCACAGAAACCCGGCGACGGCATCCTTTGGCCATAGACCGGCCCGTTACCGACGGTATTCTTCACGAACGCCAGCTGATGGCGCCATTGCTGGACCGGGCCGATCACGTATTCGACACATCCCACTTAACAGTCACCGACCTACGGCTTGCAATTGACGGCACTTTTACCCGAGAAGGTGGGCCGCCGCTAACAATCAGCATAACGTCTTTCGCTTTTCGCCAAGGCTTGCCGCGCGAGGCAGATCTCGTTCTGGATGTGCGTTTTCTGATCAACCCGCACTATGTTAAGAATTTGCGAAAAAAATCCGGACTTGACGAGGAGATCGTTTCCTACATTAAAACTGACCCAGACTTTGAAGGCTTTTTTGCCCGGCTCTGTGCAATGATACTCCCTTTGCTGCCACGCTACACGGCGGAGGGGAAAAGATACCTTACAATCGCCGTTGGATGCACTGGTGGCCGTCATCGTTCGGTTATGGTTGCCGAATATCTAGCTGGGCGACTAAGAGAAGCTACTTACCCAGTCCAAGTGCGCCACAGAGACCTACATTAACTTGCCAATCAAACCAGGAACACCAACTATTTTTGACTTGTCTGCGAAGGTTATTCCGTGATCTGCACCACGCTCATTGGTTTCTTTCTACCGATGGAGCGTGGAAGCTTTAATTCGTATTGCTAAGGCAAAGGCGGGAGAAGGGATCGGATAACATGCACGCGATTAAACATGGTCCCAAGACAAATGCCGCCAGAACCGCATCAGAAAATCTTGAGGGGGCTTAGCCCTAAAGGCATTAAACTACGTCCCAGACCTGACTTGTCGCCCAACCAGGGTATTTGTCAGATCACCAAAATCCACAGTGACACATGTTAGGAGTCGATAAATGACCAAAATTTCCGACTATAAAGTTGCTGATATTTCATTAGCAGACTGGGGGCGGAAGGAAATCAATATAGCACAGTCGGAAATGCCCGGCCTTATGGCGCTTCGTAATGAATACGCGGGCAAATTGCCACTCAAGGGGGCTCGGATTGCTGGATGCCTACACATGACAATCCAGACCGCGGTACTGATCGAAACGTTATTGGATTTAGGAGCTGAGGTCCGTTGGAGTTCATGCAATATCTTCTCAACTCAGGACCACGCAGCCGCTGCTATCGCCAGCGCTAATATCCCCGTATTCGCTTGGAAGGGCCAAGATGAAAAAGAATTTTGGTGGTGCATCGACAAAACCATCCACGGACCAGAAAACTGGAACCCCAATATGCTTTTGGATGATGGGGGTGACCTAACCAAGCTCATGCATGACAAACACCAGGATTTGTTATCGCATGTCAAAGGCTTGTCAGAAGAAACTACTACCGGTGTGCATCGGCTGTACAACATGGAAAAATCGGGCACACTGGCTGTGCCTGCTTTCAACGTGAACGATTCGGTAACCAAGTCTAAGTTTGATAATCTCTACGGCGTCCGAGAAAGCCTAGTCGATGGTATTCGCCGCGCCACCGACGTGATGTTAGCAGGTAAGGTTGCCGTAATATGCGGCTACGGAGGCGTTGGAAAAGGATCCGCGGAATCATTGCGCGCCGCAGGTGCACGAGTGCTCATCACGGAAATTGACCCTATCTGTGCTTTACAAGCAACAATGGAAGGTTACGAGGTAGTGACCATGGATCAGGCGGCATCACAGGGGGACATTTTTGTAACTGCCACCGGGAATATTGACGTTATTACCCTAGACCATATGCGGGCGATGAAAGACCTAGCGATAGTCTGCAATATCGGTCACTTCGATTCTGAAATTCAAATCGAGGCCCTGAGCAACATGAAATGGACTGAAATTAAACCACAGGTTGACCAAGTAGATTTTCCCAATAACAAACGGCTAATTGTATTAGCCAAGGGGAGGCTGGTAAACCTCGGATGTGCGACTGGACACCCTAGCTTCGTTATGAGTGCGTCGTTCACGAACCAAGTCCTAGCACAGATCGAACTTTGGAATAATGCCGAAGCCTACAGCAAGAAAGTCTATGTTCTTCCTAAACACCTGGATGAGAAAGTTGCCGCCCTTCATTTGGATAAGGTAGGAGCTACTTTAACCTCGCTCTCCGCCAAACAAGCAGAATATATTGGTGTAGCAAAACACGGGCCCTTCAAGCCTGATCATTATCGCTATTAATCTTTGCTTTAGATCACGATGTAAAATTAGAACTGAATGCGATTAACCGACTGGTCCCAGCAGAACACCAAAACGAATGTTCGAGTTACCCGATTTGAACGCCGTCCAACGGTTCGCCCAAGCGCTTGCACCCCTTATCCAACCAGGGGATGTGATCGAACTGAAAGGAACAATTGGAGTTGGCAAAACAACCTTCGCACGTGCGTTAATTCGCACACTTGGTGGAAAAGAAGAAGTGCCAAGTCCCACCTTCACCCTTGTCCAGACCTATCATCTTGACCGGCTCACAGTTTGGCACTTCGATCTCTTTCGGCTTAAACATCCCATCGATATTTATGAGTTGGGTATCGAAGAAGCAATGAGCGATGGATTATCGTTAATAGAATGGCCTGAAAAAATGGCCCCCTATACTTCTCGACATCGCGTTGAGATCACGTTTTCTTTCTATATAGGTGAAATTCGAAAAGCGAGCTTAAAAGCCCACGGTCATTGGCGCGCTAGGCTGAGCAAACTAAGTTGGCCCAGCGATGGATAGATCAAAACGCCGCGCCCAGTTTCTTACCAGGTGCGGGTGGGACAACGCAAATAGCAAAACACTTGCCGCCGATGCTTCATTTCGCCGGTATTACCGGCTTGATTCCTGCGGCGAACGGGCGGTTTTGATGGATGCTCCACCCTCTCAAGAAGACGTGCGACCATTTGTGGCTGTTGCCCGACACCTGTTAAATTTAGGATTGAGTGCCCCCAAAATTTTAGGGCAGGACATCATGGGTGGGTTTCTGTTGATGGAAGATTTGGGAGATAAAAAATTGAATGATCTCCTGCCGATGACAGACAATGAGGAGCCATTTTACGAACGCGCAATCGATGTTTTGTGTGCACTCCATGAAAGGCCACCGCCTGCTTGGCTCGCGCCTTACGATGAAAAACTTCTTTTGACAGAAACGGATTTTTTGATCGACTGGTATTGGCCTACAGTGACTGGGGCTTCAGTTACCAATCCAACGCGTGAGGCTTATCACGACGCGTGGGCTGAGGTAATTTCTAAAGTTGAGCTTGGCCCACCAGTTACTGTACTACGCGACTATCACGCGGACAATTTAATGTGGCTCCCCAATAGGGGAGGTGTTGCTGCAATCGGCTTACTTGATTTTCAAGACGCCCTAGCTGGCTCACCGGCATATGATATGGTCTCGCTGCTTGAGGATGCACGCCGGGACGTCTCGGACGATCTTGCGGAGAAGATGATCAAGCGTTATGTCAGCGCGCGTAATATAAACTCCTCCTCCTTTAGAGAGGCGTATTCAGTCCTTGGAGCGCAGCGCAACTCTAAGATCGTTGGCATTTTCACTCGACTTTGGAAAAGAGATGGAAAGGCGACATATCTTGAGTTAATACCCAGAGTTTGGCGCTTACTCGACCAAGATTTAAACCAACCCATCCTGGCACCGGTCCGCGTTTGGTTCGACCGATATCTGCCAAAACATTTGCGGCTACAACCGCAACGATCTTAGGTTATTAAGCCTTGCCTATGCACGCAATGTTGTTAGCTGCCGGGCTCGGGAAACGCATGCGACCGCTGACAGAGCGAGTCCCTAAACCCCTGATCTCAATTTCTGGAACCCCTATAATTGATAGAATGTTAGATCATTTAGTTGAGGGGGGAATAAAAGAAGTGGTGGTCAATACTCATCATTTAGCTGAGCAAATCGTAGCACACCTTAGACTTCGTCAGGCACCTTCGGTCTCCATTGTGTACGAAAAAAACTTGTTGGATACCGGTGGAGGAGTTGCCCAGGCTCTGCCGTTACTCGGCGGAGCACCATTTTTGGTAGTCAACAGCGACATCATGGTACTTAACGGGATACAACCGCTTGTAAGGCGCATGATCGAGACATGGCGTCCTGACATGAATGCCCTTTTACTCGTCCATCCGACTGTACGCGCTTTCGGTTATAGCGGCTTAGGGGATTTTATCCTCGAACCTGACGGCAGAATGCGCCGGCGTATAGAAAGAGAAATTGCACCTTATCTCTTCACTGGTGTGCAGATACTACACACCAGTTTGTTTGATAACTGCCCTAACCCTCCTTTCTCTCTAAATGTAATTTATGATCGCGCGCAATCTACCAGTAGTCTTTATGGTATAGTTCATGATGGCGAATGGATGCATATCGGTACGATAGACGCCATTGCACACGTCGAAAGCCATCTCAAGTCCCTGATATAGGCTGTCACAAAGTGGCATTCTTACGTCCACACATCGCTACCGTGCCGCTGGGGCAGGCCTTCATTGATGCCGTCGCCTTAGGCTTGATAAACGATTTCGCTGACTCGCAACCTGAGGTCTTGGCGGATGTAACAGTGTTGTTACCAACGCGCCGGGCCACACGAACGTTAAAAGAAGCGTTTCTGCGCTTCAGCAAGCGTGAAGCACTGCTGTTGCCACGTATATGCGCAATTGGCGACGTCGGGGACGCCGAATTTGGCTTCCACGACTCCGATACAGAAGACTATTTGATAAATGATATTCATTCCGTGCCGTGCACAATATCCCCAACGAGACGAAAGCTACTGCTCGCGCAATTGATCCAGAGATGGTGGCACGCTCGAACTGGAGATACACCGAACGCATTTGACCAAGCGCTCCATGTTGCCGGTGGACTTGCAACCTTTCTGGATCAATTCCAGACGGCGCGATTGCCATTCTCCTCGCTCGACACACTTGTTCCAGAGGATTATGCAGCTCACTGGCGAGAAACAGTCGACTTTCTCCGCATCATTTCCAAACAATGGCCCACGTTACTCGCAGAACGGGATTTAGTCGATCAAGCAATGCGACGAAATCTGATGATCGAGAACTTAACTCGGCAATGGAAAGATTCTCCACCAAAAACACCCATCGTAGCAGCCGGCTCCACCGGAAGTCTTCCGGCAACCGCTGATTTACTAGTGGTCGTTGCAAATTTGCCGCTTGGATGTGTGCTGCTACCAGGGCTCGACCGAAATCTTGACGACAAAAGCTGGGAGGCACTTGAAGAGACCCACCCACAGTACGCTTTAAAACGCCTCCTCAGCCAATTAGAAGTTGAACGCTGTGCAGTTGCAAATTGGGGAGACGCAGAGGAACAACCCAGCGCCATAAAGCGCTCACTGCTGCTCTCTGAGTTAATGCGTCCCAAAGCGACCAGCGCGGCCTGGCACAAGCTTGATTCGATAGATCCCAGCGCAGTGCAGGGATTGCGTACGATCACATGCCCTGACCTTGGGACCGAATCAACCGTGATCGCAATGATGATGCGTGAGGCCATAGAGACCGCCGGTCGCACTGCCGCGTTGGTAACAGGGGATCGCGAATTAGCTCGCCGGGTGAAAGTAGAGCTTCGCCGTTGGCAGCTCACAGTGGATGATTCTGCTGGATTGGCGCTTGCAGATACGCGCGTAGGCGTATTTCTGCGCTTGATAGCTTCTATGGCCAGCACTCAAGCCGCTCCGATCCCACTACTCGCAATGCTTAAACACCCACTTTGCAATGGTGGAATGGCACATGAAATTTTTCGTGATTACGTCGGTAAGTTTGAACGCTCTAGCCTTCGCGGACCTCGGCCTCCGCCAGGTTTCCGGGGACTCCTAGAGACGTTGTCCTTGACATCCGAATCGGAGAAATTGGGGCCATGGCTCCAATCGATCGCTTCTGCGAGCGAACACTTACTAGCTCTCACTTCTTCTAGTTCGGCGCCCCTCGCTGATATCTTGAAGTCTCATATTTTGTTCGCCGAGTGGTTGGCAACGGATACGAATTGTTCTGGTGCAGTTCGCCTGTGGGCGGAAGAGGATGGTGAGACGACGAATGCATTTCTTAGAGAACTAATCGTTGCGGCACGAGAAGCGGCTCCTGTGCGTGGACGTGAATATGAGGTCATCTTCGGTGAACTATTAGCGGACGCTGTAGTTCGCTCCACTTGCACCAGACAATCGCGGCTCCATATTTGGGGACCTCTAGAGTCACGTCTCCAACAAGCTGAACTAATCATAGTTGGGGGTTTGAACGAAGGCATCTGGCCACGCCACGCCGACGCCGATGCCTGGTTGAGTCGCCCCATGCGCCAGTCACTGGGCGTCCCAGCCACCGAGCAGACAGTAGGGCTATCCGCCCACGATTTCAGCCAACTCTTCTGTGCTCCGAACGTGGTACTCATCCGAAGCGCCAAGAACGCCGGCACGGAGACAGTCCCATCCCGATGGCTGGTTCGACTCGAAGCGGTACTCCATCGTGTTGGCCTGGCACAGAGGATAGACTGCAGCACACACTGGATTGCGCTTTCTGCCCTCCTTGATAAAAACTGCTCACCACAAAAACAAATAAAACCACCCTCCCCACGGCCTCCGCTTGCAGCCCGACCGCGTCGGATGTCTGTAAGCCGCATCGAACAATGGATACAGAACCCCTACGATATTTTTGCGCGCGATATTCTTCACCTTCGGCCATTAGATCCGATCGACGCTGCGCCCGATGCAATCGATTATGGCAACGCAATTCATGCCGCTCTAGATCGTTTTGTGCGGAAATACCCAAGCAAACTGCCCAGGCAAGCACTTGACGATCTACTTACTATAGGCAAGGACTGTTTTGGCGCTGCGATCGCAAACCCTAACGTACGTACATTCTGGTGGCCCCGATTTGAGCGTATAGCCGATTGGTTTATCACACTCGAGCGAAACCGAAGGTTTGATCTCATAGAGTCCTTCACCGAACGGACAGGCCAGCTTGAGATTAATGCGCCTGGGGGAACTTTCACACTAACTGCTAAAGCAGATCGCATTGACCGACACGTCAATGGAGGGCTCTATATCATCGACTACAAAACCGGAGTGCTTCCAAGCAAAACTAAGATTCTCTCCGGAGAGGCACCGCAATTGCCTTTGGAGGCGGCAATCGCGAACAGCGGTGGCTTTGAAGACTTAAATAGCGGCCTGTCTCGGGCTTTAGTTTATGTCCGCCTGGATGGAGGTGATCCAGCGGGTGAGTGGCGGGTCATAGAAAAAAACGTACCTGCTTTAGCAGAACAGGCCTTATCCGGTGTGGCAGCACTAGTTGGAGCCTTCGACAACGAATCAACCCCCTATCATGCAGTCCCAGCTCCCGACCGGGGCCTACAGTACGGCAACTACCAACATCTTGCGCGGGTTCTAGAATGGTCTTCGGGTGGTGAAGATAAATGACTTTGGCGTCCATCCTCACAGAGTCAAGAAAGCGTCAACAGCTTGCTTCCAATCCAGCAGCTTCTGCCTGGGTATCAGCCTCAGCCGGCACTGGAAAGACAAAAGTGCTAACCGACAGGGTTTTGCGGTTAATGCTAGATGGCACGCCGCCACAGCGAATCCTTTGCCTAACGTTCACACGCTCTGCTGCTGCGGAGATGGCAAACCGTTTAAATCAGCGGCTCGTCTCATGGGCCACCATCAATGATGAACAACTAATCCATGACGTAAAAACACTAACTGGAACAAAAATCGATGGGGTACAAGCGGAACGAGCTAGGCGCCTACTTGCTTGCGTCCTGGATGCGCCGGGCGGCATGCGAATACAGACTATTCACTCTTTTTGCGAGTCCCTACTCGGGCAATTCCCTCTCGAAGCTAATGTCATCCCACATTTTTCCGTTATGGACGAACAGGCTGCAGTGGAGTTGTTAGAGACTACACGTGACGAGCTACTCAACCACCTTCAGAACAATGAAAATTCTAACTTGGCAAAGGCTTTAGGTATCGTTGCACTCCATACACAGGAAGCCGGATTTCGCGACCTCATCACCCAGTTGATCTCAGACCGCGCACGAATTGCTCATCTCTTAGCCGATGGCGGACTTCAAGGTGCAGCAAATCAGATTAGAGCAGCCTTGTCTTTAGTTGAAACCGATACGCCAACAAACATAATAGCCACTGCCTGCACTGATGACTCGTTCGATTTGCAGAGCCTTAACGCCGCCTCCGAAGCAATGGAAGCGGGCCAAAAAACGGACATTGAACGCGCAATACGAATTAAATCCTGGGTATCCAAATCTCCAGAAACTCGAATCGTTAATTTCGATGATTACTGTCGCGCATTTCTCACTACGGATAATAAAGCTTTATCTCGTTTAGTCACCAAGTCGGTACCAGACAACACAGGTTGTGTTTTACTAACTCTTCAGAGAGAGCAGAACAGGATTCTAACGATTAGAGATAGAAGAAAAAAATCAATTCTTTCGGAATCTACAATTAGTCTTCTTACCGTTGGTGACGCACTTATTAGTGCATATCAAAATAAAAAAAATGCAAGAAATTTCCTTGATTACGATGATTTGATCCTAAAGAGCAAAGATATGCTGCTCCGCCCAGGCATACCGTCATGGGTTTTGTATAAACTAGATGGTGGTATCGATCATATTTTAATCGATGAAGCACAGGACACAAATCCGGATCAATGGCAGGTAATTCAGGCGTTATCAGAGGAATTTTTTGCTGGAGTTGGAGCACGAAAAGAAAAGCGGACAGTGTTCGCTGTCGGAGATACCAAGCAATCTATCTATAGCTTTCAGCGAGCTGATCCAAATTCATTCGATCAGATGCGCAAATTTTTTAAAGACCGAGTGAGGGGCTCGTATTCTGAATGGAATGATATCGAGCTGGATATCTCATTCCGTTCGAGCGGGGCCGTATTAGAGGCGGTGGATCTTGTGTTCTCAAATCCTGCGGCACAAGACGGAGTAGTAAAGCCTGAAACGAGCGTAAAACATTATCCAGCTCGAAGTGAAGCCGCAGGATTGGTTGAGGTTTGGCCATTAATTGAGACGAAGCGAAGGCATAAAAAAATCCCCTGGGCGAAGCCAGTTAACAGGACTGGAGGAGATTCTGCTCATGCGCGACTAGCCAGTTTAGTCGCAGGAAAAATCAAAATATTGTGCTCGGAAGAAATTTTGTTGTCTCAGGACAGGCCAATCCGTCCCGGGGATATCATGGTACTTGTACGTAGACGAAACGCCTTTGTAGGTGACCTAGTCAGGGCACTAAAGACGAACCAGATTGCAGTATCAGGTGTGGATCGCTTAATACTGACGGACCATATCGCGGTAATGGATTTAATATCTCTTGGCCGTTTTTTGCTTATGCCGGATGATGATCTCAGTCTTGCAGAAGTCCTAAAAAGCCCCCTTTGTGGCTTGGATGATGATGACTTGTTCACCATCGCTCACGGTCGCCACGGATCCCTATGGCAAGCCCTGCATGATCACTCTGATCAGCGCTCAGAGTTCACCAAGGCAAAAACCACGCTGGGCCGCCTACTCGACCAAGCTAATGAGAAGCCACCATACGAGCTGTATGCAGAGCTGCTTTCCGCAGATGGTGGGCGCCGAGCATTTCAATCTCGAATCGGTGAAGAAGTCTTAGACCCACTGGATGAATTTTTGACACAAGCCCTATCTTATCAGTCCAGCCACGTACCGTCGTTGCAAGGGTTTCTTGACTGGCTTGAACGGGGCCGTCTCATAGTGCGTCGTGATTTCGAGCAAAGGGCCGCGGATGCTGTTCGGATTTTGACGGTTCACGGTGCAAAGGGCCTGGAAGCGCCAATAGTTTTCCTACCCGATACCGTCCAGGTCCCAGACCAAACACCTCGCCTCCTTTGGTCAACAGACCAACGATGCCTGTTATGGGCGGCACGCAAAGCATGGCTCGATAACATTGCTGGGGCTTGGAGCAAAACGGCGGAGGAAAGGCGTGACCGAGAGTATCGTCGCTTATTATACGTCGCAATGACTCGTGCTGAGGATCGCCTGTATGTCTGTGGTTGGACAGGCCAAAAAACTCTCAACCAGAGAAGTTGGTATAATTTAATTCATGCCGGCATCAAAGATAGAGCTAAAACCGAACATGATACTTTTCTGGCAACCCGAAAGGATACAACAAAGGCGGCAGTGTTACGCTTAGTGCATCCTCAAGCCGGAGTTGCTGACACCGATAAAACACCCGCCAAACCCAAAGTGCCACCAACTTTACCCGACTGGGCGTGGGAATCTCCGCCAGCAGAACCTCCTTCGCCGCAACATATAATACGCTCCGAGTTGGTAACGTCGGATACGATAAAACCAGGACCGATCGATTGCGACACCAAACCACTCCACCGAGGGCAACTCATCCACAAACTTCTGCAATGGCTGCCACAGTATCCACCCGAAACTCGCGCCACCAAAACCAAGCGTTTTCTTGCACATCCCGGCCTAGGTCTGAACAAAGCTCTACGCGATGACATAGCTGTAGTCGCATTGAAAGTCCTCGCGGCGCCCGAATTCGCACCTTTATTTTCGTCAGAAAGTCGCGCTGACATCGCAGTCACGGGCTGTTTCAAAAGCTCAGGACGGACTTATAACGTCTCTGGAAATATTGATCGTCTTACGGTGAGAGAGGACTTAGTCAGATTGGTCGATTTCAAAACTGATCAGCATACACCGACTGAGGTCACCTATTTACGGGAACAGTATCTCCAACAAATAGCATTGTACCGGGCAGTATTGGCCCGAATATATTCTGATCGTCCAATTGAATGCGCGCTTTTGTGGACCGAAAAACTGCAGTTAACAATCCTAGATAATAAATTTCTCGACCAATGGCTACCTTGACCGCCATGAAACGCATCCCTAGGTTTCACCCCAGTGCTCGGGAAACATGTAAGCTCGAGAAAGGAGAAGAAAGGGTAACTCATGACTCCAATCAAGGTGACCGACTCTTCATTTGAGACCAAAGTTATCGAATCGGATAGGCCAGTCCTAGTAGATTTCTGGGCAGAATGGTGTGGGCCATGCATCCAGATTGCACCCGCACTTGAAGAGCTTGCTTCGGAATATAGCGAAAAGCTTACCGTTGCTAAGGTCAATATTGATGAGAATCCTGAAACTCCGACACGCTATGGTGTGCGTGGTATTCCTACCTTGATTTTGTTTAAAAATGGAGAGATAGCAGCAACCAAGGTTGGTGCAACGTCAAAAAGTAAATTGGCTGAATGGATCGACACTTCGATCTAAATTGGTAGCTGTCACCAATGTTGTTACAAATGAGTTACCACGGGAATCGACCTAAACTTAGAATTATGATGAGCAACAGACACTTGGGTTGAATGGACTTAAGGGGCTCACATAACCCCCATCTGCGCATTTCAGTTTGGCATTTCATTGTTCGCCGAAAGAACTTGGCCGGCTAAATATAGCGAACCGCAAATCAACACATATGACGCAGTAGCACTTGCTGCTTTGACTGCGGTTTTAAGGTCGGGGGCTGGCTCTGCGAGCAGCCCCAAACGACGGGCGCAAGCGGCGAGATCAGCAGCAGAGATGCTGTTGTCCTCCCCTATAATCGGGACTCCCCAGAAATGTTCCACAAACGGTATGAGTGGTGCAAGAAACGCCTCAGGCGACTTGTTGTGGAGCATACCAACCACCAGGCGAAGCGGACGAGCCCTAAAACGAGTCCGGACCGCGTCAGCCAGCACGGTACCAGCCGCAGCATTATGACCACCATCAACCCATAATTGAACATTAGACGGAACAAACCGTGTCAACGGACCCAAAGCAAGTTGCTGGAGTCGAGCCGGCCATTGGACTCGAGTCAAACCTGCACGCACCGCAGAATTGGATACTGCAAAATCCGGCATTTGATCGAGAGCTGCAACGGCAAGCCCAGCATTGTTCCGTTGGTGAGCCCCTATAAGACTGGGAACAGGAAGTAAACGCCGGGTTGAAGTCGACTCAAATACAGTACCAAATTCGTGGTGGCGTAATCGCCATTCATAATTCTGGCGCCAAAGTGGAGTGCCGCGCGCACGCGCTGCGCGTGTAATGACCCGCGACGCAGATTGAGCTTGTACACCGATAACCGCTGGACGACCGGGTTTAAGAATAGCGGCCTTTTCGGCTGCAATCTGTACAAGCCCCCGTCCGAGATAATACTGGTGATCAATCGAAATCGGCGTCAGTACAGTTAGGTAAGGTCGAGCGATAAGGTTAGTCGCATCAAGCCTCCCTCCCAACCCTGTCTCGACAAGAACGACATTCGCAGGGGTGCGAGCAAATGCAACGAAAGCCGCCGCTGTAGTCATCTCAAAAAAAGTAATCGGTTTGCCTTCATTAGCTCGGGCACAAAGCTCGAGCAACACCTCTAGTTCCGCATCTTTGATTAGTTGACCGGCAATCCGAATGCGTTCATTAAAACGCACCAGATGCGGCGAAGTGTAGACATGAACTCGGTAACCAGCAGCCTCTAGCACCGAACGCAAAAAGGCTATCACAGAGCCCTTGCCGTTCGTGCCGGCGACATGCACCACTAGGGGTAAACGTCGTTCTGGATGACCAAGCAATGCTAACAAACGTGCCATTCGCCCCAAGCTCAAGTCAATGGAGCGCGGATAAAGCCTCCTAAGGCTGTCAAGCGAAGTTTCGAGAGCCAAGAGCTTTAGCGATTGAGGGGTTCGGATTCCCCGGATGAATCACTGTCAGCAGCTAATACCTCGGGGATATCTATATTGCCCGCATTCATATTAGCAATCTCGGCGGTTGGTTGCCTATCAAGAAGCAGGCCTAATAAGTTAACGAGACGATCCCGTATTTCAGTGCGACTAACCACTATATCGATCATCCCATGTTCGAAAAGATATTCGGATTTTTGAAACCCGTCTGGAAGACTTTCGCGAATTGTATCTTCAATCACACGCGGACCTGCAAAACCGATAAGTGCATCTGGCTCTGCCAGGGTTATATCTCCAAGCATGGCGAACGAGGCCGTCACACCCCCAGTTGTTGGATGTGTAAGTATCACTATATAAGGCAGTCCAGCTTGGCGAACCTCATCGAGTGCGATAATAGTGCGTGGCATTTGCATAAGGCTTAACACTCCTTCCTGCATACGAGCGCCACCTGAGGCGGTGAACACAATTAATGGCGCCCTCTGCAGCACCGCCAATCGAGTAGCCGAAAGAAAGCCATCACCGACTGCCACGCCCATTGAACCAGCCATGAAATTAAAATCGAGCGCACACACCACTGTTCGATAGCCACCAATCGTGCCATGAACTACAACCATCGCATCATCCTGATCCGTCTTTTTTTGAGCCTCCTTCAAACGATCGGAATACCGTTTCCGGTCACGAAACTTCAGAGGATCTATGTCAGCAACAGGAAGTTCTATCGTCTGATAAGCGCCTTCATCAAATAGCACTGCAAATCTCTCCGCCGGTTTAATTGGCATATGATAATTGCAATGAGGACAAATTTTCTGCCGCTCCGCGAGATCACGATGGAAAATCATCTGTTCGCAAGATGCACACTTAACCCAAAGTGCATCTCCGATTTGAGCACGATTAACCAGTGCCTGTATTTTAGGACGGACGAAGTTTGTTAGCCAGCTCATGACAAAACCCTATTCCGTGCCTGGCGAACGCCATCCGCAAGATCCCTGGTTAACGAAAGCACAGCCTCAACCGGATCTCGCCCATCAGCAATCCCTTTCGTAATCTGATCAACCAATGCTGAGCCAACCACAGCTGCATCCGCCTCACGTGCAATTGATCCTGCCTGCTCAGGTGTCCTAATACCAAACCCAACTGCAATTGGAAGGTCTGTGTGGGAACGCAGCCGCCTCACTGCAGATGTGACAGCATCGGCACCCGCCGCGCCTACACCGGTAATCCCAGTGATTGAAACGTAGTAGAGAAAGCCGCTGGCATTGCGAAGCACGATCGGGAGACGGGCGTCGTCTGTCGTCGGAGTTGCCAAACGAATGAAATGAAGACCAGCTATGCGCGCCGGCAAACACAATTCATTGTCCTCCTCGGGGGGCAGGTCAACAACAATTATCCCATCAACACCAGCCTCCAAAGCATCCGCTAAGAACGAATTGACCCCATATGAGTAAATTGGATTGTAGTAACCCATCAAAATGATTGGAGTAGTTTGATTATCACCACGAAAGCTACGCACCATATCCAGAGTCCCGCGCATAGTTTGACCAGCGTCAAGCGCTCGCAGCCCCGCTGCCTGGATTGATGGACCGTCGGCCATCGGATCCGTAAACGGCATACCGAGCTCAATCACATCAGCACCGGCATCAGGCAGACCTTTCATAATTTCGAGGCCACATTGCGGATTGGGATCTCCAGCAGTAACAAAGGTAATAAGCCCAGCACGTCCTTGCGCATGCAAATTTTCGAAACATTTCTCTAGCCGAGCAGTTTTTGGGGCTACCGTAATCACAGACTCACTCCAAGAGCATCAGCGACAATAAAGATATCTTTATCACCACGACCGCACATGTTCACTACTATGATATGATCAGAGGGCAGCGTCGGCGCGATTTTGATCACGTAGGCGAGTGCGTGCGCGGGCTCCAGAGCGGGTAAAATTCCCTCAAGCTGCGCACAAAGTTGAAACGCCTCAAGCGCTTCGCTGTCAGTTGCCGAGACATATTGAACTCGGCCAGCCTCGTTCAACCAAGCATGTTCAGGGCCAATGCCAGGATAATCAAGCCCAGCGGAAATCGAGTGAGCTTCGATGATCTGGCCGTCGCTATCCTGCAATAAATACGTTCGATTGCCATGCAGCACACCCGGGCGACCAGCGTTTAATGATGCAGCGTGGCGACCAGTACCTATGCCCTCACCACCGGCCTCAACACCGATCATCGTAACTTCCTCATCGTCAAGGAAAGAATAAAACAAGCCCATGGCGTTCGAACCGCCACCGATGCATGCAACCAAAGTATCAGGTAAACGGCCCTTTCCTTCCAGGTCGGACAATTGACGGCGCACCTCATCGCCGATCACGGACTGAAAATCACGCACCATTTCAGGATAAGGGTGCGGTCCAGCGACGGTTCCAATTAAATAATAAGTGTCCTCGACATTAGTCACCCAGTCACGTAATGCCTCATTCATAGCGTCCTTGAGGGTGCGAGCACCCGATGTCACCGGCACCACTTCAGCGCCGAGCAACTTCATCCGGAACACATTGGGTTGCTGACGAGCTATATCGACCTCACCCATATATACAACACAAGGAAAGCCGATTAGGGCGCACACAGTGGCCGTCGCGACACCGTGCTGTCCCGCGCCAGTTTCAGCAATAATTCGGCTTTTCCCCATTCGCTTCGCAAGCAATATCTGTCCAATACAGTTATTAATCTTATGAGCACCAGTGTGATTAAGTTCATCGCGCTTGAAATAGATTTTTGCCCCTCCTAGTTGAGGAGTAAGACGTTCAGCAAAGTAAAGGGGGCTGGGCCGACCGACATAGTTCTTGAAGTAACGAGCCACCTCTTGTGCAAATATTGGGTCCTCTTTCGCCACACGATACGCCGACCCCAACTCAAGAATGAGTGGCATTAAGGTCTCTGCAACAAATCGGCCGCCAAAGTTTCCGAAATGGCCGGTTTCATCCGGGCCGTCACGATAGGTGTCAGGATGATTCATTGGATTAGGATTTGGTCATGATCGTAGCAAACACACTTAATCATTTTTGGTCTCAGTCAAATATAGATATAGCGCGTCATACGGTCGGGCCAGAATTGCATTCCTTCCAGTAACTGAAAGGCATTCAAATCGCAGGGGCAGCAGCCAAGAATGCCTTTATGCGCGATGGATTTTTATGTCCCGGCGAATCCTCTACACCCGACGAAACATCAACAGCGCGAGCCCCAGTTAGTGTTACTGCCTCAGCCAAGTTATCTGCGGTGAGCCCCCCTGACAACAACCAAGGCACATGCCAATCTCTATCACCAAGTAACTTCCAATCAAACGCTAATGCATTTCCACCTGGAAGAGCGTTAACGTGATCTTTAGGCGCCTTAGCGTCAAAAAGAAGCCAATCTGCAACCCTCTCATACTCTTTAGCACCAACCACATCATCATCATTTGCGATCGCAATGGCCTTGATCACACGGCACTTAAAACGGGCCCTAATCTCCGCGACCCTGCGAGGTGTTTCCTTGCCGTGCAGCTGGATTAATGCATTGGGCAGCACTCTCATTACAGTCGCCAATTCCTCGTCTCCTGGCTCGAAAAAGACGCCAACTGGACGAACTGAGCTCGGCAATTGCGTCGCTAACCTCGCAGCATCACTTGGTGGCAGGGACCGCGGTGACGGTGGATAAAACACAAACCCAACAAAACGGGCCCCACCCTCCACCGCAGCCAAAACCCCAGCAGGATCGCTTAGACCACAGATCTTCGCCACAACATGCAACGCCGGCATCAGGCCATTACCGTTGCGTCGGCAATCTCTGCAGAAATGCGCCGGGCTGCAGCGGCAGGATCATCGGCACAGCTGATAGGCCTGCCTATGACCAGATAATCAGCACCTCTTGCCACTGCCTCACCAGGCGTTAGAACCCTTTTTTGATCATCGGACCTTGCCCATGTTGGACGAATTCCGGGTACTACTAACTTAAACTCTTCTCCACAAACCGAGCGCAGTATCTCTATTTCGTGGGCCGAGCATACCACCCCATCAAGACCGCTAGCTTGAGCAAGTTCGGCCAAGCGCGATACCTGTTCAACAACAGTTGAGTAAACACCCGTCTCACTCAGATCATCTCGGTTGAAGCTAGTCAACACTGTCACACCGAGCAAGAGCGGTCGCACGTTCCCAGACTCTTCTGCAACTTTTTGATTAGCGTCCACAGCTGTCCGCATCATCGCCCCGCCACCACTGGCGTGAAGAGTAATCATTGCGGGCTGGCAGTGCGCCGAGGCGGCAATCGCACCCGCAACCGTATTTGGAATATCAAACAACTTTAAATCCAGGAATACAGGCAGTCCAATCCGCCTTAAGACCTCCACCCCAGCCGGACCGTTGGCGCTAAAAAATTCAACACCCAGTTTAACGCCCCCGACCCATCCCATGACTGCAAGCGCGAGCGACTTTGCACGATCGCAATCGTCCGTGTCGATCGCATAGAAAACTTGCCCTGCACAATTCTTATCAACCATACATCGGTCCCGGAAAGAACAACCCAGCCAAAACATGACACAACACCATAACCCTGCGCCAGACATCAATTAGTGGGCACAATTCCGTCTTCACGTTGACCGACCAGAATAAGAATCAGGATGGTCAGACTTTAGCGCATTCTGACCTAAGATGCGTGCACGCCTTTTTCCTTCGTCCCCGAGCGAGTCACGACGCAAGCCACGCTCTTCTTCCAATTTAGCCTCAAGCCATTTGACACGGCGACTTTGGTTGCGTGCCTTATACCTCTCACCAAAACTTGAAACCCACGCGCCAACTCCACCTAGGAGAACTCCAAGAAACAGCATGCTCATTAAAATAAGGTAAACCGGCGCCTCAATTGTGAAGGGTAGTGGCAATAACTGGATCAGGAGGACTTCTCGGTTAGAAAGCGCAAACACAACACCTACGAGGCCTGCTAACACCACAAACATCCAGAAGAATGGTCGGAACCGGCGCAAAACACCACCCCGCAGCAAGGCCTTAAGATCAATCCTTGTTGATACGTGCACGCAGTCCTTTACCGGACTTGAAATACGGAACTAACTTTTCCGGAACCTGAACAGCCACACCAGTGCGCGGATTACGGCCGGCACGTGCCGCACGCCTTTTGGCCGAAAAGGCACCAAATCCACGAAGTTCAACCCGGTCACCGCGGGCCATTGCCGCCGCGATTTGGTCAAATATAGTTGAAACGATCCGCTCTATATCCCGTTGATACAAATGTGGGTTCGCTTCAGCTAAACGAAGTATCAGTTCCGACTTGGTCATCGACGGCACTCGCTTTTAGCTTCCCATGAGCCCGTTGTGGGGATTCGGCACAGGCCAGCTGTATTCCTCGCTTGGAATACCGTGCGCTGGGCGCTGGTGCATCTCCTTCCCTTCGCCCTTGCAGCCAACTCCATCACATGTTGACCATGCACCGCTAGCCTCAGTGACTGACCCTGCCTGAGCCGACGTAGCTCTACCACTTATTCGAAATGAAAGGGTGCCAAACCGAAACGAGTCCGTCAAGTGTAAGGCGCTCTGCAAAATAGGATTTTTGGATTGCAGTCGACAACAACCAGTCCAACCAATGTTTGGTGCGAGAAGTCTGCAAAGCCTGATTAGGTAAGGTTACTGGGATTGCATATTTCTCTTCGAGCCAGCGACGCGCCTCAGGCAATCCGCCCAAAGCATCAATCAAACCATTTGATTTAGCGTCGGCGCCGCTAAACACTCTCCCGTCAGCCAACGCTTCCACCACATTTGGATCAAGGCCGCGACGCTCAGCCACCATATGCTTGAACATACCGTGTATATCGTCAACCAGCCTCTGGTTTACTGCGCGTGCATCTGGAGTCAGACGTTCTAAAAGGTTGGGCTGGGCCTTTAGGGGGCCACTTCGAATGGTTTCATTTTCAACGCCCATCATTTCCATCAGCCCAACCAAATTCGTTGCCTCAAGAACCACGCCGATGGACCCCGTAATCGTGCTTTCGCGAGCGAAAATACGATCTGCAGCGAGCGCCGCCATATAACCGCCAGAGGCCGCAACACTCCCCATCACTACTACGACAGGCTTAACTTCGCTGATAGCAAGCAGAGCTCGATAGACAGACTCGCTTGCTGCAGTCTCACCGCCGGGACTATCAATGCGAACCACAAGAGCAACGGCGGCGGCGTTCTCGACCAGATCATAAAGCATTTGCTCTCGTTGTGGCTTGCTGAAAATCAGGCCTTCTATCTCCAGCAAAGCCACGTGGTGGCGACCGACGCCAATCAAATTGGCTTTTCCGATCACAACCACAGACATCATGACAATTGCCACTATCGTGGCTGCTCGCCAAAACGTCACGTGCCGTTTCAGCCTACGGCGATCAATAAACATGTCGGTTTTTGAAGACATTATTTATAGCGATATCAAGTGTATTAACTTGGGGGGCGTGGCAGAAATGCCTACTCTAATTCAATAGAGCCCGATGTGGATGTTTTCACTCACTCTTGATCGGTATCCGATCCGCCATCGCCGCTACCATCCGCAAGCCCATCCTCAGAATCATCATCGACATCACTCTTTTGAGCCGCCTCTTCTTTCTCACTTATGGCGGCCCCCAGAATCTCGCCGAGGCTTGCACCACTTGATGGCGAGCCATATTCAGCCACCGCGCGCTTTTCTTCTTCTATTTCAAGCGCCTTTATCGACAAGCGGAACTTTCGACTCGCCTGATCTATTTGAGTGATTTTAGCATCAACCTTTTCACCGACTGAGAATCGATCCACCCTCTGATCCCTACGGTCACGTGCCAAATCATTGGAGCGAATTTGCCCAATCATACCATCATTGATTTTAACTTCTATTCCAGTTTCAAGTAGTGCCGATACCATGCATGTAATTACCTCCCCTTTTTTCAGTGCGCGCGCAGCACCGGCAAATGGGTCTTCGGTAAGCTGCTTGACACCGAGGCTGACTCGTTCTTTCTTGACATCAATTTCGAGGACCTTCGCTGTGATTTTATCACCTTTTTTGTAGCCAGCTGCCGCCTCCTCACCTGGCTTATCCCATGTCAGATCAGTCATGTGGATCAGACCATCAATATTACCAGGCATTCCAACAAAAAGACCAAACTCGGTTATGTTTTTGATCTCTCCTTCGATTTCAGCTCCTACAGGACATAAATCGCCAACGGCTTCCCAGGGATTCGTCTCACACTGCTTAAGCCCCAAGCTTATCCTGCGCTTTTCAGAATCTACATCCAACACCATGACCTCAACCTGCTCGCTCGTCGAAACTATTTTCCCCGGGTGAATATTTTTCTTTGTCCAACTCATTTCAGAAACATGAACCAAACCCTCAACTCCAGGTTCGATCTCTACGAAGGCCCCATAGTCCGTAATATTGGTAACGCGGCCAGTGAATTTCTCCCTTATGGGATACTTGAGTGCAACCCCGTCCCACGGATCTTCCTCTAGTTGCTTCATACCAAGGCTGATACGTTCAGTTTCTATGTTGAAGCGAATCACCTGCACCTTTACTCCCTGCCCAATATTT
>JYMV01043148.1_pt1 | contig 21595 bp, 21 predicted proteins | sample 338911 | NCBI WGS metagenome assembly JYMV01 (sample SAMN03354496, study PRJNA234377) | hydrothermal vent metagenome | biome: Deep sea; feature: Hydrothermal plumes at the Eastern Lau Spreading Center, Western Pacific Ocean; material: Seawater | place: Tonga | collected 2009 | depth 2000 m m
TCCGGCATGGATGCGGTAATACATCTCGGAGCTGTGTCGCGGGAGGCTTGTTTTGATGAAATTCTGGGACCGAATATCATTGGCGTCTACAATCTGTTTGAGGCGGCCCGCCGGTGTGGTGTGAAACGAGTTATCTTTGCTAGCTCAAATCATGCCGTCGGTTTTTATGAGGTAGGCACGCCGCTTGGTGTTGTTGAGGCGGCTCGTCCAGACGGTTTCTATGGTGCAGCTAAGGCATTCGGCGAAGGTCTTGCAGTGCTGTACCACCGAAAATGGGGGCTGGAGTCGGCTTCCCTGCGTATAGGGAGCTTTCGGGAACTACCAACCGAGGTGCGCCACTTGAGCACGTGGCTCAGCCCAAGAGACATGGTGCAGCTCGTGCGTTGTTGTTTGGAGGCGCCCGTACTTGGATGTGCAGTTTTATACGGGGTCTCGGGTAACAGCCGAAAATGGTGGAATAATCCAGACGCTGACCGTCTTGGGTATCGGCCGAAGGATAATGCAGAATGGTACGCTGACAAAATTACTGGTTCTGCGCTGCCTGTTGACACCGACGATCCAGCCGAACGGTATATGGGTGGTTTCATAGCTGCAATCGATTACGGAAAGACGAATCGGGAATGAGCGACGGGCCGGTGGAAATTCCGGAATCCGAGGCTACGGGGACGGTTCGCGAGCTTTACGACGACATGAAAGCGACCATGAACATCGGTATGATCAATTTGATTTATCGACGAATGGCTACTGCCGATGGGTTGCTGGAGTGGGTTTGGGACGCAGTTCGACCGGTGCTGGCCTCAGGCGATGTTGAGCGCGCTGCACTGTTACTAGAGTCAGGCCTGGACTGGCCGTCTATGCCGGAGATCCCTGCGCCCGCACTACCACTTTTGGGTTTGGGAAGCCCCGAAATTGACACTCTAATTCGGGTCCTCGATGATTACAATCGCGGCAACAGTTTGAATTTATTCCTTCTTACCGCTTTTGCAGAACGTTTAAAGTCGGGAGGCTCATGGGAAGAAGTGCCCGATGCGACGGTAGATGTACCGTCCGCCAAACCGCAGGATTTGCCTCCAATCGTTGCAATGAGCGATATGTCCAAGGAAACAGCGTCATTGGTTAGGGTGTTGAGTGCGCCGATTTCGTTAGCTAACAAACCAATGATTCCGAGCTTGTTTCGTCATCTTGCACGGTGGCCGGGATACTTGGCTTTAGTTTCGCCGCACATCATCCACATGATTGGTTCCGGTAAGCTTTCGACTGTGTCGAGCATTGTCCGGAATCGCGCAATAGGTTTTGCGCCAGACCTTGGAAAAAAAATACGGGTGCCAGTCGGTTTGAAGACTCCGGGTGAGGCTATCCAAGCGTATTGGCTTGATCAGTGGCAGTCCTATACATCCAAACCAATCCCGGAAATGATCGTAATTGGCTATGCCCTAAGGCACGCTTTGCCAACGGCTTGAGGGCAATATATCGGTGCAAAAATGCAATAAAGATTAGAAGCACTATAACCGGTCTTTATTTCATTTTTTGTAATCCAAACAAGATTTATCGCTCGCTGGATAAAGTCCAATAATGGAGCGCCCTTTAGTTACTTCCGCACGCACAAATTGCTCGTGGCGTTCCTGTTCTGGCGCATCCTCAGCGTTTTTTTTCGAGCGCGCGTGGAACAACAACTACGCCGTCTTTGTCGCCTGGGAACACGGCCACACCTGCACAGCCGATTGGCACTTGAAGTTCCACCGCGTATAAACCAGAAATGCTGGCTGGTGCTGCGCGAGAGGCGCAGTAAATTGGTAGGTCTATGCTTCTAGGTCACCCGAGTCACGGACAGCGTCGTCGGTGACGGCCGCCGTAACCCCTTGAACTCGTAAACGTTCCGCCAAAATATCTCCAATGGTGCCTGCCGTGACATTGGCGCATGCGTCGTTCACAGGGCAGTAGCCAGATGGTGTAGTCCCAATTGCGCTCCTCTGCGGATATTCCGGATCTCCGAGAATCGCCATGCCGTCTACATCTTGTCGCATTGGAATATTACGAAGCGTAAAGGCTGGTGCGACAAAACTAGCGGTCCCAGGGTGCAACGGTTTCACCCCTCCAAGGTAACAGCGCCGATAACTGCGTTTGTATAGCTGCATTCCAATCGTGGCGGTGCTGACCTTGGCAAGGTGGGTTAAGACCTCTGGATCTATAGAGATCGCGTTTGGCTCTTTCATGGCATCCTATCTTTGTGAATGGGGATGTCGAGGTTATCAATGTGGGTAAGGCTCTTTGTGCTGAGACCGTACAGGTTAAGACAATTGTCCCAGAGAATCTTGCGTTTGGATTCCAGATTTACACCAGGAAGTTCTAGGAAGGTCCGAGTTCCATTTGGGAATGGACCGTCCGCATGAGGATAGTCGGTGGACAAGACGATATTATCATCTCCGATTTCGTCAATTACCACTCGCAGGAGTTCTTCGTCGACGTCAGTGCCGATAAAACATTGACGTTTAAAGTAATCGCTCGGCAGTGCGTCCAATCGAATAGCTTCGCCCCCACCGTATTTTTTCCACTGATCGTCTAGCCTGTTGAGCCACCAGGGCAACCATCCGCAATTGCCTTCCAAAAAACCAACACGCAGATCTGGGAAATGCTTTAGCACTCCCCCTGTGGTCATCGCACCTAGCGCAGGCATGAGTTCCATCGGGAATGCCACAGAATGATTTAAGGTTCGGAAATTTGGGTTATGGCGGAAGCGGTTGCTAGCGTAGTCTTCGCTTGCTCCCCCGCTTGTGCCATGAAACAGAAGCGGGACCCCTAGGTTCTGAATCTCTTGCCAAAGTGTGTCGCATTCCGGAGCATTCATATATCGCCCCTTCACTGGCATTGGTAAAACAACGATGCCCACATGCCCTTTTTCTGATACGGCCCGCCTTGCCTCTTCGGCAGCCAACTCGGGATTGTGTAATGAAACAATGGCTGCTGGCTTAAGGCGCGCTGCATTTATGGCGCAATAGTCAGATAGCCAATCGTTAAATGCCCTGCAGTATGCAGTTGCCAGTGCGCCAGGTAACCTGTCAATTGAAACCACCATATGCGCAAACGTCCGGAATACGATAGCAACATCAATCCCTTCGACGTCCATGGCTTCCAGTGCCGATTTTGCATCGTAACCACGTTTTTTGATTGGCGCGTAGAGATTCTCCGTGGGAGCATCCAAAAATCTTTGTGCTTTAATGACTTCATCAGATAAAGCCCAGGGAGGGATCAATTCACCTTGTACACGCCAATGAGGAAAGTTTGCGGGGCTCCATCCTAAATATTCTGGTCGCTGATCATAAAAATCTTCCGGCATATAGTCTTCATACAACGAGCCCGTCTCGATGACGTGCAGGTCGGAGTCCATGATTTTGTAGCCGTTTTTCATAAGCCCATTTTTAAGTTGAAAATCCAGGTAAACGCAGTCTTGCGCATTTTATTAGCTCAGATCCGATGAGGCAGGAAACCCTAGAATAGAACCAGGTGACTCAAGTTGTCTTACCTTTGTTAGGGCACGGGGTGTGCCTTCAATGACCTCTAAATACTGGTTCACGCTTTTCCATGAACGCTCGTCTGCCTTCCTTGTAATCTTCGCTATCAAAAATGGTGCGAATGTTGCTTTCCAATTTCTCAAGATCACGCGATGCCGGATCCTTAAGGCCTTCGTTTACGGCAGCTTTGGCTGCTCGGATGGTCAGTGGCGCGTTTGCACTAAGTTTTTCAACATACGTACGTACAGCGTCTTCTAGACTTTCACTTGGAACGACCTGGTTTACTAGCCCTATGCGGATCGCTTCCGTGGCGTCCAGGCGTCGTGCGGAAAATAAGATATCCTTGGCTGAGGACGGACCAACTAAATCGCTCAGCACTTTGAGCCCGTCGAACCCGTAACCGAGCCCGAGGCGAGCGGCGGGGATGGCGAATTGGGAGTCCTCGCTAGCAATGCGAATATCTGCTGTTAGAGCGACTGCGAGTCCGCCCCCTATGCAGAACCCCTGGATCATCGCGATCAATGGTTTATCAAAATCTTTTAAAATGCGTTGTGCACTTGACGAAATCCGATTGTATTCTTCTTCAGCGTCCGCGGTGGAACGATGCTTTTCAAACTCTGATATATCCGCACCTGACACAAATGCTTTTTCACCAGCTCCTGCCATTACCGCGACGCGGATTTCTTCGTCTGCTTGAAAATCGGCCATGATATCGCCCATCGCCGTCCACATCTCAAGTGAAAGTGCATTCCGGCGGGCTGGATTATTAAAAATCATCCAGCCGACATGGTCCTCCTTTCGGGCAATCATTTTCTCAGTGAGAAGTTTCATTTTACGCGTTGCTGACACTTGCATTTTCTCCACTAAGCCATTCTATTTTTTTAGATCACGCTTTCGTTGCGCAACTGGGCGATTGTGTTGGCATCTAACCCGAGATGTAATAGCACATCGTCAGTATCCGATCCTTTATCCGGCGTCGCCCGGCGCATCCGTTTTGGCTGGGGCTGGCGTGATAAATTGACTGCCTGACCGACAACACGAACGGGTCCAAGTTTGCCGTGTTCCATTTGGCGCGCGATGCCGAGATGTTGCACCTGCGGGTCCGCAAAGGTTTCATCAATTCGGTAGATGGGTCCACAGGGCACCCCTACTTCGTTCATCGCATTGATCCATTCCACACTGGTCTTTTTGACAGTGATTTTTTCTAAAATTTTGTTGAGTTGGTCGCGATTGGTAGACCGGGCTCCGCCATTTGCAAAACGAGGATCTTCAGCGAGTTTGGGAGCTTCGATTACACCGAGAAAACGTCGCCACAGGGTTTCTCCCGCGGCCGCGATGTTGATGACGCCGTCTGACGTTGGATAGACACCCATCGGGATACCTGTAGGATGATTGTTCCCCGCTTGAGGAGGCACCTCGCCATCAATCAGCCAGCGCGCGGCTTGAAAATCGAGCATCGATACCTGTGCTTCCAAAAGCGACGTGTGTACCCACTGACCTTCGCCGCTTCGATCACGGTCGATCAGGGCCAAAAGGATGCCCATTGCTAAATAATTGCCTGATGATAAATCGGCAATCGGCACGCCAACTCGAACCGGCCCTTGGCCTGGCAAACCAGTAATCGACATGAGGCCGCCCATACCCTGTGCTATTTGATCGAGTCCGGGGCGGTCGCGAAGTGGACCGTCCTGACCGAATCCGGAAATGCTCCCATAGACAATGCGCGGGTTAATTTCACGGATAGTCTCGTAGTCAATACCTAGGCGATGTTTCACATCTGGCCGGTAATTTTCGACAATCACGTCTGCGTCGCGTGCAAGATCGAGAAAGATTTGGCGGCCTTTTTCTTTTTTGAGATTAAGGGTAATGCTTCGCTTGTTGCGGTGAAGATTGAGAAAATCGGGTCCATGGCGTGCGCCACCTAAGCCCTCGTCTCCTGGCTCGCTGGGCATTTCAATTTTGATGACATCAGCACCCCAATCTGCAAGATGGCGCGCGGCCGTGGGGCCAGCTCGCGCCCTAGTCAGATCAAGGACCGTTAAGTGCGACAATGGTAGGTTTACTTTGGACATTGTGTTCCTGTGATTTTGGCTTGCTGAGTTCCTGGTTGTGAGGTCAGATTTGTTACTGACCGTGATCTATTGTCCCTTTATTAGCAAATTGTTTGTTGCAACGGTCTGGCCCGCTTGTACGTTTGATTCCTATTCGATGAATCGTTTAAAAGACAGGCATCACGGTGGTATCGGATGAAGACCTCAATCACGATTGGCGGTTATGCACGAAATGATATTAAAGGCACTGTTGAATTTGTACGACAGGCCGAGAAACTTGGGGTTGAGCGAGTGTGGTCGGCGGAAGCCTGGGGGCAGGATGCAGTAACGTCCCTCGCGTTTTTAGCTGCTCAGACTGATCGGATAGGCCTTGGCACGGGCATCATGCAAATTAGCGCTCGGGTTCCCTCAATGATCGCAATGACTTCACTTTCTTTGCAGGCATTGAGCAACGGACGTTTTACTCTTGGTTTGGGTGCAAGTGGGCCACAAGTTGTCGAAGGGTTGCATGGTGTTGCCTATGATTCACCGTTAACCCGGCTGCGTGAAACGGTGGAAATAATAAGAATGGGGTTTCAGGGGGAAAAACTATCCTATCAAGGCAAGCGACACACTCTTCCTCGATTAGGTGGAGAAGGGAAGGCTATTCGACTTGATTTTCCCGCGACGAAGATACCAATTTTTCTTGCTACGCTCGCTCCGAGATCCTTGGAATATACAGGGGCTTCGGCAGATGGCTGGCTCGGCACGTCGTTTTCCCCAGACCACGCAGAGACTCATTTGGCGCATATTCGTTCCGGTGCAGAGCGGGCTGGCCGGTCCATAAAAGACATCGAGCTCAATGTCACCTGCCCAGTTTCGATTGGTGAAGATGTAGAGGGAATGATTGAAGCGCGGCGCGCCGGCGTAGCATTCAACATGGGTGCGATGGGATCCGCGACGACAAATTTTTACAACGATGCGTTTCGACGAGCAGGATTTGTCAATGATGCAGAAGAAATTCAAAGCCTTTGGCTGGCTGGAAAGCGTGAAGAGGCTACCCGACGTGTGCCTGATGCTATGGTCACCCAGTTTGGGGCTTTGGGTACGTCTCAGATGGTTTCTGAGCGATTTCGCCTATACCGCGATGTTGGTATCGATTCCTTGACACTCCGCTTGGACGCGGATGGTATGAATGCAAAGCTTGAGATGCTTGAACATATCGTAGATTTGCTCAGGAGATTGGCGTGATAGAGCCAGATTTCTGGGCCACACACCAGAATATTGTGCGCTGAGAGCATCTATGGCAACAATCGCTTTGGGCCTAGTCCCATCCCATTATGCTGACTTGCGGGGGCCCGACGAGCCGTGTCTAACTTACCCAGACGGCGAGCTTACTTGGTCAGAACTTGAAAGCCGCGCCAATCGTCGTGCAAGAATGTTGGAGGAGCATGGTATAGGGCTCAACGATTTTGTGACCGTGGCGCTGGAAAATAGCACACTGTTTCATGAAACTTGCTTCGCGTTATGGAAGCTTGGTGCAACGCCCCATATCGTGTCACCTAGATTGCCGCCAGCTGAATTAAAAGCGATTGTTGAATTGCTTAAACCGGCCACAGTCATTGGGGCCAACTTTTTTAGTATCTTGGGCCATCTGTCGATAGAGGCTGGACTTGAGCCCGATCAGTATCCGGACACACCGCTTGAGCCCCGCGTAGCCAAACACTGGAAGGCGATGTCGAGTGGTGGCTCGACCGGTCGACCTAAAATTATCGTTGACCACCTGCCGTCCGAATTCGATCCAACGGATTGGCTGCTGGATATGCCGCAGAGCGGTTGCGTGCTGAATCCAGGGCCGCTGTATCATAATGCGCCATTCATGATGGCACATCATGGCTTGTTTCGGGGGAATCATGTGGTGGGTATGTCTCGATTTGATGCGGCAGAGGCACTGCGGTTGATAGAAAAATTTCAGCCTGGCTGGGTTATGATGGTCCCAACGATGATGCACCGGATTTGGCGTTTGCCGGAGGAGATTCGAAACAACTTTGATTTATCAAGCCTTAAGGTAATCGGGCACGTGGCTTCCCCTATGCCGGTTTGGCTGAAGGAAGCCTGGATCGATTGGCTCGGGGCGGATCGTATTTATGAACTCTATGGCGGGACCGAGGGAACAGGTGCCACCTGGATCAGAGGTGATGATTGGTTAGCACACAAAGGGTCGGTCGGGAAATTTATTCGTGAGGCAAAGGTTCGTGTTCTCAATGATCAAGGTAACGATTGTAAACCAGGAGAAATAGGGGAAGTTTATCTAATGCCTGCTGGTGGTCCAGGCAGCGCGTATCATTACATAGGCGCCGAGGCGCAGGTTGCAAACGGTGGATGGGAAACACTGGGCGATATGGGCTGGCTTGATGAAGACGGATATTTGTATCTCGCGGACCGTCGAACCGATTTGATCCTTTCTGGCGGGGCAAATATCTACCCGGCCGAGATCGAGGCTGCACTTGCCGAGCATCCTGCTATCGATACTGCGGTCGCGATTGGTCTTCCTGATGAGGATCTAGGCCAGACTGTTCACGCAATCATACATATCCACGAAAACTGGCGGGAGGAGGTCAGGGAAAGTGATTTGAGATGTTTTCTTGAGGAACGTCTGGTCCGATATAAGACACCACGAACCTACGAATTTGTTGAATATTCATTACGTGATGACGCTGGTAAGGTCCGTCGTTCAGAGCTCCGGGAACAACGCTTGGCACAATTGGATAATGGGGGCTGACCTCAGGTCTCCGTAATCAATGGCTCGCAATTGGTAGTAGGCCTTTGGTTTTTGCGGGACCGTGATAGGATTGTGCTAAGATATAAACTAAATCCTGCTGTGTTGGTGTTAAGGTGGGTCGATAAAAAAGGGAAGGGCAAAAATCGTGCGCGAAGACCTTCAATTTAATATTGCCGGTGGTCTCGGATTTGAGCTACCGCAAATGGTGCGGGTGCGCCAATTGTTTGAGCGGCATGGTATTGATGACGTTGCCAAGGCGATAACAGGTGAACTCGCGAGACCTGAAATCAAGGCTAAGGTAAAACCTGGCGCCAAAATCGCGGTTGGTGTTGGTAGCAGGGGCGTTGCAAATATTGATGTTGCGGTACGTGCACTGATTGGTGCGTTGAAGGCTCAGGGTGCTGATCCCTTTATTTTCCCTGCTATGGGCAGTCACGCTGGTGGCACAGCGGAAGCTCAGGCGGCCCTTCTTGCTGGTTATGGTGTAACCGAATCCACAATGGGAGCCCCGGTTCGTGCAACCATGGATACGATTATGGTCACGGAATTGGATGATGGGACGGCAATCCATATGGACCGCTTCGCGCACGAAGCGGATGGTGTGGTTCTGATAAATCGGGTTAAACCACACACCAGTTTCCGTGGACCGGTGGAGAGTGGTGTGATCAAGATGATGATCATTGGTATGGGAAAGATTAACGGGGCAACAGCAATCCATGGGGGCCACCCGATGGCTGATTTTGGAGAGGTATTGCCACGTGCTGCAGGTGCTCTGATGAAGCACATACCGTTCCTGTTCGGGGTGGGGATGGTCGAAGATGCCCACGACGATACAGCGATTGTTGAGGCGCTGCCCGCAGAGACTTTGTTGTTACGAGAACCGGAGTTGCAGGCCCGTGCCAAGGAGTTGATGGCGAGAATCTATATCGACGATATTGATGTGCTGGTTATTGACGAGATCGGGAAAGAGATCAGTGGGGCTGGTTGCGATCCCAATGTCACCGGATATAAGAACTCTCCAGGCTTTGAGTTACCCCGTGTCAAAAAAATGGTGATCCTTGATGTTACCGATGCGACCAAGGGAAATGCGACGGGTATCGGCTCGGCAGATGTAATAACCCACCGCCTTTTAAGTAGGGTCGACTTTGCGGCGACCTACGCTAACACCGTAACCAGCACTTATCTGGAGGGTGCAAGAATTCCAATTCCAATGAAAACAGGTCGGGATGCAGTACGGCTTGCGGTCAAGACCCTGATCGCTGTGCAGCCGGAAAATGCCCGGATTGTGAGAATTCGCAACACTTTGAAATTGGAGGAAATAGAGGTCTCTGCGCCGTTGCTGGAAGAGGTGCGCCACGAGGACCGCATGGAGATCTTATCTGAGCCGTCGAAGGTAGTATTCTCGGATGCGGCATAGGAAGTAGTTTTTAATTGCATAGGATCATGTAGGCGGTTGAGTGTGTTTTTGGATGTGACCGAACTCTTAATCTTAGAAGTTTTTGTTAGCGTCACATAAGTCCACACAACATCCAGGCATAACGTGAACGGTTGGTCTGGGTATGACAGGCGCAGGTCCGTAGAAGCCGACCGCCAATCAATATTTGTGAGTTATCCGTAGTGTGGCCAAGTTAGAGTGGGTACGCCGAGTGAGTAGCGTTAGAACTATATTGGTTACCGGAGGGTCCAGTGGAATAGGACGGGCTACAGCCATTCGATTTGCTCGTGACGGCGATACAGTCGTGATTGCCGATCTCAATGAGAGTGGTGGCAAAGCGGTTATTGAAGAAATTGAGTCGGACGGCGGGAAGGCTATTTTCGGCAAAGTAGACGTTGCGGACGATGAATCGGTAGAAGATCTCATCGACTTTGTAGAGCGTGAGAGTGGTGCTCCGGCCGTGCTAGTAAATTGCGCTGGCCTGCTCCAAAACCCGAGCCGGCTAGTGGATCTCGATATGGCGGAGCATGATCGTATATGGGCTGTCAACTATCGGGGAACGTATCTTTGCTGCCGCGCATTTGCGCCGGCCATGGTTAAGGCAGGTGGCGGTTCCATCATTAATATTTCATCAACCTCAGCAGTACGTGTGTTTCCACTTTTGGCTTATTCGCCTGCTAAAGCGGCGATCGACCAATTGACCGCAATCTTAGCAGCAGATCTCGGTCCAGATGGAGTGCGTGTCAACGCTGTGTTACCTGGTTATGTGCGGAGTGAGCAGATGCAGTTACGGATTGATGCGGGCCTGCGCGACGCGAGTAAAATGAAGGCTCAAAGCGCGCTGGGTCGTATGGTAGAACCAGGCGAGATTGCGGATGGGATCCACTTTCTTTGTTCTGATGCAGCACGTGCGATTACGGGAACAGTAATGCCAATTGATGCTGGCTACCTGGCAAGTAGCAGCTATCAGTTACATGCGGGCTGGACGTCAGAGGATTAAGCTCTGGAGCTTTGCGCAGTGCAAGCCTGAAATGGTGTTGCGCCAAGGAAGAATCTAGCCACCACCAATGCGAGGTAAAAAGTAGACCTCGCTGTTCGGAGAAACGGATTCCAGAAGGGGATCATGATAAATTTCTCCGTCGACTGCCACAGCCATATCAATCTCTATTGCCTTTCCCAGACCCGGGAAATCCGCATCTAGGCAACGAATCACGCCTCGTATGGTCTTTGCATCGATTTCAAATTCAGCTTTCCCTCCAGTGAACTGTTGGCTTAGACCGGCGGGAATCACAACTTTAGCCATGCCTAAGAAGCCGTTCTGTCGTCTCCATTGTTGAGGCTCGCCAGGACTTTCGGCGGCGACATCGGGAGGTCTTTTAAACGTACTCCGAGCGCGTCAGAGATCGCGTTTGCTACTGCTGCCATCGGAGGTATGATTGGCACCTCGCCGACCCCACGCACGCCATAGGGATGGTTTGGGTTTGGCACTTCTACCAATACTGTGTCGATCATCGGGAGATCGGACGCCACCGGGATGCGGTAATCGAGAAAGCCAGGGTTATCGAGTCGACCATCCTTATCGTAAATATACTCTTCATTTAGAGCCCACCCTACGCCCTGAGCGACGCCGCCCTGAAGCTGCCCTTCGACGTAGCTAGGATGAACTGCACGCCCCACGTCCTGGACGGCAGTGTAACGGACGACGGACACTCTGCCTGTTTCCTGGTCAACTTCGACATCGCAAATATGAGTACCAAAACCTGGGCCCGCACCTTTCACGTTCAATGATGCGTGGCCGCCGATAGGTCCTCCAGTTTTGCCGGCAGCGCTCGCAATGGTGCTTAGTGGCATTGGTTCGAAATCACCCGCGTTGTCGCCCGCTGGGCGCGCCTCTCCATCTACCCACTCGACTGCGTCCGCATCGATTTCCCAGAGCTTGGCCGCACGAGCACATAGCTCTGAAATGGCGCCTTTGGCGGCTTCTACGACAGCTTTCCCGCTAGCAAAGGTAACGCGGCTGCCGCCTGTAAGAAAATTGTAGCCAACTGAACTGGTATCCGCGACCGTGATATGTATTTTATCGTAGTCGATACCCAAAACTTCCGCCGCCATTAGTGCGAGCGATGCACGGCTGCCTCCGATGTCTGGATTACCTTCTATAACGGATGCAGTACCATCTTCATTGATGTGAACACTTGCGCTGGAATCGCCGCCAATATTGAACCAAAACCCGGAAGCAACGCCTCGTCCTTGGTTCTCGCCGAGTGGCGCAGAATAATGGGGGTGTTGCTTTGCGGCCTTCAAAGTTTCGGCAAAGCCAATTGGCCCGAAAGTAGGGCCATAAGCTGCTTTGGTGCCCTGGTGAGCGGCATTTTTCTCCCGGAATGCGATCGGATCTATGCTGAGCCTATTGGCAATTTCATCAATGACACATTCGACACCAAACTCGGAGATAGGAGCACCTGGAGCACGATAAGCCGCAACCTTGGGTCGATTAACAACTACGTCGTGTCCGACCACATTGACGTTTTCAATGTTGTAAGGCGCAAATGCGCACATGCATCCGGGACCGATCGGCGAGCCGGGAAAAGCTCCAGCCTGATAAGCCAAGGTCGCCTGAGCGGCAGTGATAGTGCCATCCTTGTTTGCACCTATTTTAATTTTGGAAGCTCCGCCTGAGGTGGGGCCGCTTGCACGGAAGACTTCGGTCCGGCTCATTACCATTTTTACCGGTCTACCCGTTTTCCTGGAAAGCAACCCTGCGGTGGGTTCCAGATAAACAGTGGTTTTACCACCGAAGCCGCCACCAATCTCGGCCGGCGCCACAGTTATTTGTGAAATCTCGATATCGAGGACGCGCGCGCAAAATAGGCGGACCATAAACTGGCCTTGGCTGCTGCAATGGATAAAGAGTTTCCCGTCTTCCGAAGAATCCGCTACACACGCATGCGGTTCAATATAGCCCTGATGGACTGGCTTGGTCGTGAACTCGCGTTCTATTACTATGTCAGCTTTAGCAAATCCAACTTCGATATCTCCAAGTACAAACTCCATGCGTTTTGCAATATTTGATGGCTTATCCGGCTTCGGCGAGACGCCATCGGTGAAGAGGTCGTCGTGGAGCAGCGGAGCATCTGGTTCCATCGCTTCTTTGACGTCGATAACATGTGGCAGTACCTCGTAATCGACCTCAATTAGGTCGATCGCTTCTTCCGCGATCACGGCACTAGTCGCTGCCACAGCGGCGACTGCGTGGCCATCGTATAGCGCCTTATCCCGCGCCATCACGTTCCGCGCTAGATCACGGAAATTCACCGGTTGTTCGCCAGCGGCTTCCCATACGGGAGGCGGTGGCGGCGGGAAATCGTTTCCTGTAACGACCGCCTTTACACCCGGTAGGGCTGCTGCTTTCTCTGTATTGATTGAACGGATCCGCGCGTGGGCATGTGGGCTTCTGAGTACGCGGCCTATCAGCATGCCCGGCAGATGCATGTCTGCGCCGAATTTAGCCCGCCCCGTCACCTTATCAACACCGTCTGGGCGAATCGGCCGTTTGCCAATCCACTTGAATTTCTGAGTCTCATTCTCCATCTTCACGCTCCCCGCATGTCTGCCGCGACATCCATGACTGCGCGGACAATTTTGTCGTACCCTGTGCACCTGCAAAGATTGCCGGCTAGCCAGTAGCGTACTTCGGTTTCCGTTGGATTGTTGTTACGATCCAGCAACGCTTTCGCTGCGACAAGAAAGCCTGGCGTGCAGAAGCCACATTGTAGTGCTGCTTCCTCGAGAAATTTGGTTTGCAAAGGATGCAGTTTGTCACCTTCAGCCATGCCTTCGATGGTTTCGATTTTCTTCCCCTCTGCCTCAACGCCAAACAACAAGCAGGCGCAGACTAAACGGCCATCCACCATAACGCTGCATGCGCCGCAATCGCCTGACGAACATCCCTCCTTAGTACCGGTAAGATGTAACTCGTCTCGCAGCACGTCCAGAAGCGTTTCCTGCGCATCACATAAAAAATCCTGCGGCTCGCCATTGACCTCAGTTGTTACGTGTTGTCTGATCATCAGTTCATCTCCGCGCGTTGTTTGGCGATAAGAGCCGCTCGTTTGGCAAGTACGCCGGCCACATCAACTCGAAATTCAACAGTGCCGCGTTTGTCATCGATTGGATTGCACGCAGCACTAGCGGCGGCTCGGAGTTTGTCGAGCGCTGCATCGTCTAGTGTGGAACCAATTAAGGCTTTTGCGCCAGCTTCGACCAGTAGCACTGTTGGTGCCACCGCTCCTAAGGCTACACGGGCCTGTTGGCAGATGCCTTTTTTGTCGAGTGTAAGATTAACACCAGCTCCAACGACCGCTATATCCATTTCTGTGCGTGGGATGAACCGCAAGTAGGCATCTGCCGATCGAGGCAGTTTTTTAGGCAACTGAAATTGGACCACGAATTCGCTATTTTTGAGGGACGTTTGGCCCGGTCCTGTGACTATTTGTTCCACAGGGGCTTCCCGTTGGCCATTTGGTCCCGCAATCAGGCAGATTGCGCTTGCGGCTACCAATGCGGGAACAGTGTCGGCAGCTGGCGAAGCATTGCATAAATTTCCGCCCAGTGATGCGCGGCCTTGAATTTGAGTGGAGCCAATCAGCTCTGTTGCTTCTACTAAACCCGGCCACGCCGCTTTTACCGCGTCATGCTCGCCCAGTTCTGCACCGGTAACCGCTGCTCCGATACAAACACCATCGTCGGCGACAGAAATTGTCCGGAGTTCCAGAATATTTTTTACATCCACAACGAGCGTAGGTTTGGTAAAGCCAGCCCGGATTTGAACCAGCAAATCCGTACCGCCTGCTAATACATGTGCCTTACCGTTGGCTTGGGCCAACAGCATAACGGCCTCGTCGATTGAACTTGGGGCCTTATATTCCATTGCCTCTTATGTTCCTGCAATAACCATGATTGGCTGTGGGGCACATGCTCCCGCCGGGCTGGGAACCTACCAAGGAGCGCGCGGCAGCGCTAGTCCCCTGTTATCAGTTATCACTAATGTTGTGGGGGCGTTCCACGTGCTATTACTTGTCCGTAATAATAATGCCCTGAGGTTGGGGTTTATAGAGTTCAGGGCTTGAAGGCCTAGTGGGAATACGAAAATCGATAACTGTTGCCATGCCGGTGGATATGTCCAGAGGAGGGAGAGGGGAAATGCGCTGTCATCACCTGTATCGGTTTGTCACAGTAGCACTCGAGGAATGTGCGCCGAGTTTGGCGGGCGAGCGGTTTATCGAAGCATGCGCGCGAGACAAGGTCGGGATAAATACATTGGAGTACGTTATGCATCAGGTCCCCCGAAAACACTGCCTCTGAATCTCCGGACCGAGCCCGGATGCTGACATGGCCAGGAGTGTGGCCGGGTGACGGCTCCAGCCATATTTGATCGTCAAGAGCATGGTCTTGGTCAACTATTAGTGCCTGACCAGCTTCAATTATCGGCAAGACACTATCTTGGTAACAGCCATCATCGTACTTGCGCGGATTTTTGGCAGATTTGGCTTGCCAAAAATCATGTTCATTGCGCGTAAACAAATAACGCGCATTTGCAAATGTTGGCACCCAACGGTCATCCACTAAGCGAGTATTCCAACCCACGTGGTCCGCATGTAGGTGGGTACATAAGACGTAGTCGATTGACTCTGGCGAAACTCCAGCGGCAGCGAGCTTTGCAATGTAATCTGTATTTTTCCGGAGATTCCAATTAGGGAAACGGGTTCGTTCCTTGTTTTCGCCCACACAGGAATCAATCAGGATGGTGTGGTGATTGGTGCGGAGCAAATAACTTTGGATTGCAAACACTAACTTTCCATTTGTAGGGTCAAGGAAACGAGGTTGTAACCAGCCGAGATGTGGTTTGAGCATCTCTGGAGTACAATCAGGGAAAAACTCGAATGGGGCGAAATCCGGCCCTTCCATTTCTATGATTCTGGTGACTTCTATATCGCCAATTAGAAATTCGCTCATAAGCCCGTTCCGTTTCGCCTGTCGGTTTGGTTCACTTAACGCCTTCTGGACACGTGAACACAATGATTTTATCGGCTCGAGATCTTGGTAAGATTGAAGTTTGTCTACTCGCGAAATAATTTGAACCCAACTAGGCTGGCGGCAAATTTCTAGGGAGTGCAGAAATGGTTGACGCGGAATTCCAAGGGCGAGTTGCTCTAGTTACAGGAGGTTCACGAGGCATCGGGCGAGCTATTTGTGAGCGCTTAGCATCTGGTGGTGCCCGGATTGCGATTAACTACCAACACAATGAAGATGCAGCCTTCGCAACGCTTGGGGCCATTAACGCGGCTGGTAGTGAAGCGATAATGGTCCAAGCAAATGTTGCTGAGCCCGATCAGGTTACAGCCATGGTGGAACAAACAGAACGAGATTTGGGTACTATAGACCTATTGGTAACCAGTGCGGGGATAGCTAAGGCAGAACCACCAGATCAACTAGACTATGCGTCGTTTAAGCAGATAATGTCGGTGAACGTGGATGGGACATATCTGCCGCTTGTTTCGGTTACCAAGGGGATGCGCGCGCGTCGATTTGGAAGGATTGTCTGTATTGCGTCAATCGCCGCGCTGAGGCCACGACCAGCGCAAGCAGCTTATGGTGCGTCGAAGGCTGCAGTGATTGCATTTGCACGCAATCTTTCAGAGGACTTGGCGCCAGAAGTGCGGATTAATAGTATTGCACCAGGTTTGATCGAAACCGACATGATTCAGGAAATGGCACCGTCGCAGCGCCAGGCAATGACGGATGCTACACCAATGAAACGTCTTGGGCGGGCGGAAGAAATCGCCGAATTGGCGGCCTTTCTGTTGTCGGAGCGATCTAGTTTTACAACGGGACAGTGTTACATCGCTTCCGGTGGTAGGGTTACTTTGCCTTAACTAGTACCGAAAAAAAAGCTTGGTTTAAGCCTTTCCTATGTTAGATGAAGGCAGAGCTACGAGAAATTAGACCACCTTAATTTTTCCCCATTAGCCGTTTGTCGAGGATACAAGTGAAGCCTGTGCGGTATTGGAGAATGCCACTGGCTCGCTATTCCAGTGAGGAGTCGGATAATAACTTTTGATCACGGAGGGGCTGTGAATCTCGTTTGTCTAGACCTTGAAAGTGTGTTGGTTCCTGAAATCTGGATTGGGCTTGCTGAGCGTACCGGGATTGATGCTCTCCGGCTGACGACACGCGATAATCCCGATTATCATGCACTAATGCGGGGACGAATGCGCTTGCTTGACGACCATGGTTTAACAATAAGCGACTTGCGGATGGTTGTAGCCGAAATGGTACCACTTGACGGTGCTGTTTCATTTCTGGAGCGTCTGCGACCCCAATTCCAAATTGTTGTCCTTTCGGATGCTTTTTACGAGTTGGTAACGCCCCTGATGGGGTTTCTTGGCTGGCCGACATTATTTTGCCACCGGTTGGAAATTGAGCAAGGTCGGATAATTGGCTACCGGTTGCGACAAGAGGACTCAAAGCGACGCGCGGTAAGCGCCTTCCAAGGGTTAAATTTTAAAGTCATTGCCGCGGGTGATTCTCATAACGATATTTCGATGCTCACCCAGGCTGACGTGGGAATTTTGTTTAGACCGCCTGACACCATGATTTCCGATCATCCCGGTTTTGAGGTGGTCAACGATCATGCGGTGCTCGGAGATGCTATAGAAGCCGCAGCGAAGCGGCTGAATAAATTTTAACTCTGCGAACATTAATGAGTGACAGCCAGGGTCCGAAGGTAGGCAATTGCTTCCTCTGAGTCCCACTCTGCCGGTCCCTCGATTCGTGCCATTTCTAGGCCATTTCGGTTAATTAGGAGTGTTGTTGGCAGGCCCCGAGTGCTGAGTGTCTGACCTGCACTCATGGTTGGGTCGAGGTATATATCCAGATGAGTTAGACCCATTCGAGTCCAAAACGGCTCCACTTCCGTTAGTCCCCCACGGTCTAGGCTGAGCGCGAGCACCACGAAATCTTTACTGCCAAGCGCTTGTTGTAGCCGATCCAGGGCGGGAAGCTCCTGGATACAAGGGGCACACCAAGTTGCCCATAAATTTAGCAGTACCACTCGGTTCACAAAACTGACAAGTTCAACAGGATTAGTATCCCGATCGGAAAACGTAAACGTGGGGATTGTTCGCGGAGCGTCGTGTAATTCCAGTGGAAGGACTTTTGGGGGCGCTTGCTCACCTTGACCCAAGGCGTTAGGTGGGGTTGATTGGGTCAGCCAAAACGCAAGAATGGCCACTATTGAAAGTCCTGCGCCTAGGGTCACAGCAATTCGCCAACTCAAACTGCTTGACATAAACTTGCACACCGTATTTTTGGTTGTTGCCAGACAGAGTTGCATACCATGACTGCGAAGTCGCCCGCCCAGAAAAAAAGTGAAGGTTTGCTTCGTCGCCACTTTAAGGGCGACGCAAGCGAAGTTATGAACAAAATTAATGCCTCGATCGACGTTGATCAGCGCCTATACGCGCAGGATATCGCTAGTTCCAAGGCGCATTGCCAAATGTTGGTTGCGCAATGCGTTCTGTCTCCAAGTGATGGTGAGGCCATAGAGAGTGGTCTGGATGCGGTGTGTGCCGAGATTGAGGCGGGCAAAATGAAGTTTGACCCAGCGCTTGAGGATATCCACATGCATGTAGAGGCGCGGCTGACCGAGTTGATCGGTGAACCCGGGAAACGGCTGCACACAGCAAGATCGCGCAATGACCAGGTCGCCACGGATTTCCGGCTTTGGGTGCGTGAGGCATTAGACGGTCTAGACCGAGCTTTCAACGACCTGCATGCTGTGCTGATTGATCTTGCCGGGGACCATGTCAATACTGTGATGCCGGGTTTTACTCATTCCCAACCGGCGCAGCCTGTGACTTTTGCACATTATTTAATGGCCTATGTTGAAATGTTCGGTCGCGACCGCGATCGGATAAAGGACGCACGCGCACGTCTCAATGAGTGCCCGCTTGGTGCAGCAGCTCTGGCCGGCACGTCTTTCAATATTGATCGAGAAACGACCGCGTCGGCTCTAGGGTTTGACAGACCAACCGCCAATTCAATCGATTCCGTGTCAGATCGGGATTTTGCTCTCGAAGCGCTTAGTGTTTCAGCTATTGCAGCGGTGCATTTGTCGCGCCTTGCCGAGGAGTTGGTTCTTTGGTCAAGTCCCGCTTTTGCAATGGTGCGTTTGCCGGATGCGTTTTCGACTGGTTCCTCAATCATGCCTCAAAAACGGAATCCCGACGCGGCCGAACTTGTGCGCGGAAAAACGGGGAGGATTATTGGCTCACTCAATTCTTTGCTCATGACTATGAAGGGCTTGTCCCTGGCGTATGCAAAAGATTTGCAAGAGGACAAGGAGCCAACATTTGATTCCTTGGATACATTGTTGCTTTGTGGTCAAGCCATGGCCGGCATGATCGGTGGCCTTGAGGTCGACAAGGAGCGCATGAGGTTACTAGCTGGTGCCGGGTATTCCACTGCGACTGACCTTGCGGATTGGCTAGTTCGCGTGGGTGGTTTGGCTTTTCGTGACGCCTATAATTCTGTTGCTGCGCTGGTGCGTCTAGCAAAGGATCGTGACTGCGCCCTGGAGGATCTGCCGCTGGTCGAAATGCAAAAGATTGAACCATGCGTGACCGAGTCCGTGTTCGAAGTGTTGAGCCTCGATAAATCTGTTGCTAGTCGGGCGAGCCAAGGTGGCACTGCTCAAGTTAGGGTGCGTGAGGCCCTGATTGCAGCGAAGGCTCGCTATCTATGAGCCGGCATCATCTAGTGCATGCCATGGTTATGCTGCTGCTTGCAATGGTGCTTGTCGGTGACCTTGCTGCATGTGGCCGCAAGGGATCACCGGTGGCACCCGGCGAGGAAGAGCCTGAATCTCGCGGGACCCGCTGACGGTTATGGGGTGGTTTGAGTATCGTAATGGTGTCTTGTATGCCGAATCCGTTTCGCTCGTACGAATCGCTGAGGAAATTGGTACTCCTGTCTACTGTTACTCCAACGCTGCGCTGAAGGCTAACTACAAGGAGTTCGCTGATGCTTTCGGCCATCGCGATGTACTGATTGCCTATTCGGTTAAAGCCAACGCGAACCAGGCCGTGATTACGACCCTTTCAGATTGCGGTGCTGGTGCTGACGTTGTTTCGGGGGGCGAACTCCAGCGTGCTTTGGCGGCCGGCATTCCGGGTGCGAGGATCGTTTTTTCAGGTGTAGGGAAGACTCAAGAAGAGCTGGCGGCCGGGCTCGCCGCCCAGGTGCATCAATTTAATCTCGAGTCGAAAACACAACTGGAGTCCTTGTCTGAAATAGCGGCAAAACAGAATGTGAAGGCACCGGTTGCATTTCGAGTCAACCCCGATGTGGACGCTAAGACCCACGATAAAATCGCGACAGGTCGCAAGGCTGACAAGTTCGGTGTGCCAATTGTCGAGGCCCGTGGTCTATATGACTTGGCACGCAGTCTTCCAGGGATTGAGGTGGTCGGTGTGGACCTACATATCGGATCCCAGTTGACCAATCTAGAGCCGTTTAAGGATGCTTTCTCACGGTTGGCTGAGTTAGTTAACGCGCTGCGTGGAGACGGTCATGACATTAGACAGATAGATCTAGGCGGTGGACTCGGTGTTCGATACCGTGACGAAGAACCGCCGACAGCATTGGAGTATGCTGAGCTTGTTGACACAATATTTGGTGGCTTTGATTGTCAGTTAATATTTGAACCTGGCCGTGCGCTGGTGGCGAATGCTGGGATCCTTTTGTCTCAGGTGATTGAGGTAAAACACGTAAGTGAGCGCCGATTCGTTATTATTGATGCGGCGATGAACGATTTTCTGCGTCCCGCACTTTACGATGCTTGGCATCCGATCGACCCTGTTTGTGAGGCACTGGTGGATGCAACGCGTGAGATTGTCGATATTGTTGGGCCAGTTTGTGAGAGCGGAGATGTACTAGGGATCGGCCGCCCGATGTCGTTCTTGGCCCCTGGTGATTTCGTGGCCATCGGTGCTGCTGGAGCGTATGGCGCAGTCATGGCGTCCAGCTACAACACTCGGCCGCTCGCGGCTGAAGTGATGGTTCATGGTGGGCGAATAGCCATAGTGCGTCCACGTCTTCAACTGGATGAATTGATTGGGCGGGATCGATTGCCTCAATGGTTAGGAAAGCCAACTAACCCATTAGATGAACATGGTGCCACATGAGTCGCGGCTATAAGCCAATTTCGTGGGATGATTTTCGAAAAGCAAGGGCTCTCGATATACATCTAATCCGCCGGGTCTGGCTGAGCGGCGCAGCTTTGCTATGGGAGCAATTTTGGCCGGCGGCATGGCCATTGCTGGGTTTTATTGGTTTGTTTGTAACTGTATCGCTTTTCGGGTTATGGGGCTGGTTACCAGGGTGGCTCCATTTGATTATGCTTTTGTCTTTTTTCTGCGCGTTTGTTTGGGGTGTTTTGTGGGTCTGTCGGTCAGTCCGATTGCCCGACCTTGCTAGCTGCATTAGCAGGTTGGAGCGTAAAGGTGGTGAGGTTCATCGCCCAATAACGAGTTTGCTGGATGCACCTGCGACCCCCCTTGATGAATCTGGCACGCGACATCTTTGGGACTTGCACATAATTCGGGTATCTACCGCTATGAGGCGACTGAAGGTAGCGTGGCCAGCTGCCACGCTCGCACGACACGACAGATTCGGCATACGGGCTGCTATCTTATTGTTTGTCGCAATAGGTTTTGTTGTCTCTGGAGAGGAGGCGCCAAGCCGGTTGGCTGCGGCGATGGACGTGCGGCTGGGAGTA